>Ga0268262_10004877_pt1 | contig 13593 bp, 14 predicted proteins | sample TergutNc150P3_FD_190354 | JGI IMG/M metagenome (GOLD analysis project Ga0268262, IMG submission 190354) | Nasutitermes corniger P3 segment gut microbial community from laboratory colony in Florida, USA - Nc150 P3 (SPAdes) (version 2) | ecosystem: Host-associated > Arthropoda: Insects >... | reverse complement strand
GCTGGCATGACGGCGGTTATTTTAATGATCTTTTGGAAAGATTTTTGCATACGCTCGTATCAAAGAAGGAATGGAAAAGAATCATTCAAATATTTGACATAATTAAAGACTCAGGCGCTTCCATGAAATCAGGATATGCGTGGGTTATTGTCCGCGCTGTAGAAGAAGGCATTTTGTCAAAAGAAGATTTATCTTCAGTACAGGGAAAAGAAATCAATATTTCCATGTTAATGCAAACCGCATACGATGCGCCGTACGGCGATGTAAGCCCTGTTCTTTACTACCGTTCGCTCAGCGCGAATGTCCTTGATTTGCCGTTTCTCGAATTCCATGAAGAAACTGCGGCAGTTAAAAACAAGAAAGACTCGCCTGCCATGCAATTCCTGCTTGGTTTCTTTGCTAATAACGCCGCGGACTATGTTCTCCCGTACGTCAAACAGATGGAAAAGGAATTGTCTGTTGATGAATTGCGCGTAATAGCGCAGTCTCTTGAAAAGGAAGGAATGTATATACAGTCCATGCTGCTTGTTTCAAGGTATATCGCGAGAGAAGATTATGTGCTTGAAAAAAGCGATATGGAACTGTTGTTTCCCTGTCCATACAGGGAATTTGTAGAAAAATACGCTGAAGAAATCGGTATTGAACCGCACATTGTTTTTGGTCTTATAAGGACGGAGAGCGCTTTTCAAAAAGACGTAGTTTCCCGCGCCGGAGCGGTGGGGCTTACCCAGCTTATGCCCGCTACCGCGCAGGAAATGGCGGGGCGTATCAAACGCGCGGGCGGCCCAGATTATGCCGCTTACGAAAACGGCGTAGATCTTCGTGATCCTGAAATAAACATACATATCGGCGCTTTTTACCTTAATTATTTAAAGGGACGTTTTGAAGACACGCTGCTTTCTCTTATGGCTTACAACGGCGGAATGAACAGAATACGCCGTCTGCGAGCCGCAAGCGCTCTCCCTGTCGATCTTTTTCTTGAAACTATAACGATTGCGGAAACAAGGGATTACGGCAGGAAGGTTTTATCCGCCGCGGCAGTTTATAAAGCGTTGTATTATACAGATCGGTAAGACCGTTTGTAATTAAAAGTTCTCTTGCAGTAACGCTTTTTCAAGCTGTTCTCTTGGGTTACCTTTTTTGTTTATTGTTTTTGCCGCTTTTATAACAGCGCGAAGATCACTGCCTGATCTTTTATATAAATCGGTAAAAAAATTGTCTTCCGTGTAGTAAAGTCTGTAAAGTTCAAGGTAAGCGTTGTTTACAGGTACATCAGGGAAGCCCCTGTAATTATCACTTGAAAAACGGTTTTCGTATTCTTTTATAAAACGTTCTTTTGCTGCACTTATAATTCTCTCTTTTTCCGTCAATTTATTTTCTCTGTTAACGCTTTCATCGGAATAAAGGATTTCAAGTTCGGCAATTAATTCCTGTATGAATTCTACATAATTGCGGTTGTCGTCATCAGATGATGATATTTCAAGGTATTCTTTAGAATCTTTGCCGTAACGTTTTTCGATATACTGCCTTGCGCCCTCGCTTCCAATAAACTCCGCGAGCTCTTCGTTAAATTTTACCTGGCCTGTTATAAATACTGTAGCGTGTACAAGCTCATGAATGATAAGGTCTGCGAGCCTTCCCGGCGAGTAATCCCGCATATAGGAGTATAGCGGGTCTTTGAACCAGCCCAATGTACTGAAACCGTCCACGGCGCGTATCCAGACGTCCAGTTCCTTTTTTTCGAGTTTCTGCCGTTCTTTGCGCGCGTCTTCAATGTCGAAAAACCCCTTGTACGGCATTTTCCCTACGACCGGGAAGTTCCAGTCGTGGCGTTTAAACGAATCCCTGGCTGACGCAGAAACTATCGCGGCGAGGTAGTTACGGTCAATCTTTACATAAGTGGTATAGTTCTTGCTCATTACAAGTCCAAGCTCTTCTATCGCAAAGGCGCGGATATCCGTAATAAGGCGAATAAACTCGTCGTCGCCCGACTGCTCCAGAGGAACAGAACTGTTTATATATTTGAGCATGGTAACCCCCTGCTTGAGGGTATAACAGCCTGAAAACATACCGCATAAAGATAAAATTACGATTGCCGCCAGTAAAACCGGCAAATAGGAAATTATATTCCTATAATTAATCAATTGGTTTTTCATATATTTTCCATAATACTTGCATTAAATTAATAATTATTCTATTATTTGCAATGGTTTACCTGAGTGAGACTGCGTTTAAGTTGATTCTTTACGATATTTGGAGGAGAAAATGACAAGACCGGTAACTATTTTTTCAGGACAGTGGGCGGATTTGCCCTTTGAGAAATTTTGCGAAAAGGCAAAATCTTTCGGCTATGAAGGAATTGAAATCGCCTGCTGGGGTGATCATCTGGATTTAAAAAAAGCGGCGACTGATCTTAAATATGTGGAAGATCGCAAAAATATTCTAAAAAACTATAACCTTAAAGTATGGGCTATAGGAACTCATTTAATCGGCCAGTGCGTCGGGGATAACTGGGAGCCCCGCCTTAACGGTTTCGCGCCGCCTAATCTTGCAGGGAAGCCTAAGGATATTCGTGAAGACGCAATCCAAAAAATGAAATACGCGGCTGTAGCGGCAAAAAATCTGGGAATAAAAATTGTTACAGGTTTTATGGGTAGTCCCATTTGGGCTTACTGGTATTCTTTCCCTCAAACTACGGAACAAATGATAGAAGAGGGTTACAAACAAATTGTTAATAATTGGACTCCTATTTTTGACGAGTTTGACAAGAACGGTATCAAGTTCGCTCTGGAAGTGCACCCTACGGAAATAGCGTTTGATTATTATTCCGCCGAGCGGCTTCTTAAGGAATTCAAAAATAGAAAAACGCTTGGCTTTAATTTTGATCCTTCTCATTTGATTTGGCAGGGAGTAACTCCTCATCTTTTTATACGCGATTTCGCAAAGCAGATTTTGCATGTTCACATGAAAGACGCGGCGGTTACCCTTGACGGTAAAGCCGGAATTCTCGGCTCCTTCCTGACCTTCGGCGATGTAAGGCGCGGCTGGAATTTCCGTTCGCTTGGGCACGGCGATGTAGATTTTGAAAATATTATCCGGGAGCTTAACGCGATAAATTACAAGGGCCCGCTGTCTGTTGAATGGGAAGATTCCGGCATGAACAGGGATTTCGGCGCGAAAGAAGCCTGTGATTTTGTAAAGAGCATTAATTTTTCTCCTTCGGATGTCGCTTTTGACAGCGCGTTGAAAACCGAGTAAATCAAGGCGGCTGTAAACGGACGATTAACTCAGCGGGAGAGTGCTACCTTCACACGGTAGAAGTCACTGGTTCAATCCCAGTATCGTCCACAAAATTGATTTTGTTACCGGTTCAATCTTTATTACGGGGGAGATAAAGAATGAAAAGATTTTTGCCTGTTCTTTTATTTTTTCTTTGCGGGGTATTGCACTCTTCTGAATATATATGGGACTTTATCAATGCGCTTGCAAGGAATGATTTTCCCGCAATAGAAAATATACTTAAAGATAATATTAATAAAATACCGGCTGAGGAAAAAAGACTCCTTATGAATTTTTCCCTTAATTATTGTTGGGGAGAGAACGCTGTAAAAGCAATGGATATTCTTGAAAGATACAATATCCGCCCGGCAGGTTATGATTTATTTACGGCAATTAACAGGAATCAGCCTGATATAGTTATTCAATCCATAATGGGCAGGGGAGTACAGGCTAACGGCGAAATTCTTCTTTTGTTAACGGAAAAACAAAGATTTAATCTTGCGGCGCAATTAATACAGGATGGAATTGACGTTAATTATCAGTATCCGTTGTCAAAAAATTACGCTGACGGTATGACGCCGCTTTTATATGCCTGTAAAGCGAATAATTTTGAACTTGTAAAAATGCTTGTTGAATACGGAGCCAATGTTCAGACAAGGAATAAAAACGGAGGAACCGCTTTATCAATAGCCCGTGTAAACGGGAACAATCAGATTGCGGATTTCCTGATCGAAAAAGGAGCTGTTGAATCCGGAAATTATTTACCGCCGCGGCAAAGTACGGGTATTTCGGATTTTCTGGAAAACGATACTGCGTTTCAAACAGGAACTTACTATGTTCTCGGCGGGAGTATCAGTATGAGGTTTTCAGGTAACGCTAAATCAGGCAGTATAAATTACCTTGTAAACGGAATGTCAAGAACCGGTGTTTACAAAGTTGAAGGGAGTAATTTATTTTTGGCAATGGACGGGCGTACATTTACGTACAAAGTTGATTCCAATATGTCATTTTCAGGTAACGGTGAAGTTTGGGTAAGATCCGGAAATTAAGACGGATTTAACCTTTTATGTCTACAAGTGAAGCTGAATTTAAATCGTTGAAATTGGTTTTTCTTCCGCCTGCCGTATATGGATTGTTTCGCAGAGCTTTGATTTCCGAACGAAGTTCCACCATACGCTTGGAAAGTAATTCCCTGTTTTTTGTTGAACGTACAACGGCCTCATTTTTAAGTTTTTCCAAAGATGCTTTTAACCCGTGCACTTCATCAGAGGCTTCGGATTTTTCCGCGCTTTTTTGCGCCGTAACTGCCGCTGTTGAAATGAGGGAATTGTACATTTCCTCAAGAGGATCTATAACTTTTTGTATTGAGAAAATATCAGTGACAATTTTTTCTTCTATTTCAACATAATTTAAAAGGTCCTCGGTGCTGCCGGATTCAATTACACTTTGTTGTTTATCAAGCAGGTTCAGATAAGAGCGAAAGCGATCCCTCTGTTGTGATAAAAGAGTTTTAAAACGTTTTAATACCGCTACTCTCTGGGCAAGTTCCGCTGAGTCAATGCTATCGCCTACAGCTGCCGGTGAATTTTGCCTGTCTGTTAAGGCTGCCATTTTTTTGTTTTCCTTTTTATCCGGCTATATTTAAACCTACAGCTTCACGATTTAATTGGTCAACTGTATTCTGACTTGCTATTTTACTCCATGAATCCCTGAGCTCGCAAAGTAAATTTTTAACTGTTAACAGTCTGTCTGTATCTTTTGTGATATTCGCTTCTATTAATTCCCTGTTAAACCATGTATATAATGAAAAAAGGTTTTTTGAAATTTCACCGCCCTGTTCAAAGTCCAGGGAAACCATTAATTCAGTCAATATTTCTTCGGTTTTCATAACCGCTTTATTAATTTGTTCTATTCTGCCGGGGTCTTTTTTTTGTTGTTTGTCTTCTTCAAGAAGATTAATTGCTTTAGTGAGTTGTTTTGCCGCTTCATCGTACAGCATGACAATAAGCTGCCCCTGTCCGGCAGTTATAATTGTAGTTTCTTTATATGTAGATGACGCGTTTTTATATGCCAAAATAGTCCTCCCAAATTAATATCGGTAAAAAAAAACTTTACTTGAGTAATATTTGATTAATTTGTCCTTATTACCAATATATGTCTTTCCTCTTCAAGAAAAGGCACATTATAGGGAATTGTTTCCCAATTACGTTCAAAATTCTTAAAAGAAGCCATTTCCTGTTCTGTTTTTTCAAGCCGGCCCTTGTATGCCGCAATGACGCCTCCTTTTTTCAATGCGCGGGTAAGGTTTTCTAACAATTTCGGTCCCATAGGCTTAAAGGCGCGAAAGGTTACCATGTTAAAACTTTCTTTCCGGGTTTTTTCAAGCTCGCTTTCCTCCACGGTGATATTGGAAATTTTAAGCATAGCTTTTGCGTTGCATAAAAAGGCCGCTCTGCGTCCCATTCGTTCAATAAGGGTAAATTCACAGTTAGGCATGGCAATGGCGAGAGGAATCCCCGGAAGGCCCGCGCCGGAGCCTGCGTCCGCTATTTCGGGATTTTCTATTTTGTCCAATAAACGGGATAGTATTCCAAGCGGCGCAAGTGAATCAAGAATGTGTTTTATTATGAGTTCTTTTGAGTCATTTGTTCCGGTAAGTCCGTAGACGGAGTTAAAAAGCTCGATTTCATTTTTGTAACGGTTAAGAAGAGATATTACTTCTTCAAAGCGGCAGGAAAGCAAGCGCTCAATATCCTTATCGCTTTTCAACAGGGCTTTGACGCCTTCGGTAATTAGGTCCATCCAAGACGTTTTTTATATGAACCGTACCAGGTGTTTTTCTTCTATAAAGCCATTAGTACGCGCCAGGATATAGGAACCAAACGCGCATAACATAATGTCGATAAATGTACCGACAGCTACAAGGTAAAAAGCCAGCGGTCTTAAAATAAGATAACCCGCCCTGAATTCACCGCCCCCGTAGCTCAGGCATATTGCGGCTAACGCAATGTATGCTCCATCGCCGGGATGGCGCGCAAGCAGGAATGAAATTACAAAAGCGTATAAACCTATTTTAAATAATTCAACTGAGCCAATTCCCATATACGAATAAGATTTGATAATGACGATAAAACCAGCCGCCGCTGTCATGGCGCTGCCGCATCTGCAAAAAGTTGTAAAAAGAGCGATGGATAAAGAACTGGATCGTCTGCGTATGCCGAAATTTTCTTTTGAATGACGCTGAAGCACCGGAATTGTTAAATTGATGTCCCCTGAAAAAAACGCTGAAAGCGCAGGCCCAAGGAAACCGGTAAGAACGAGCCATGGATTGACTCTGGGTCTCAGAAAATAGAGAAACAACGGGAGAATGCCGAAACACAATATTACACTGAATATTCCAAGCATAACTACAAGGTCTTTATAAACTTTGGCTTCCAATATGCCGTTGAAACGAACTGCCCAATATGAAGAAAGTACAATAATAATAAACCCGAGTATCTCGGAGAAGAATGACGCTATATGGTAAAAAATACGCGAAAGCGAATCAACAAGCGATATTACAGGTTTTGAATAATTCCGGTCGTAGTTGAGTCCCATGCCAATAAAGAAAGCAAACACGCAGACAGGAAAAAGATATATTCCGTTTCCGCCAAGCACGCTTAGCATATTTGACGGAAATAGTTCAAGAATGTCTGCCGCAGGATCAATGTTTGTTATTTCCGTAAGTTCGGCTGATTCTATCGGAACCCTGTTAGGTGAAAATATGACTGTAGTTATAATACCGGCAAATATTACAAAAGCTGCCATCGCTATTATAAGCAGAAAATTTTTTAAAACCATCGACCAGAACTGTTCATCCATACGCAGTTCATAAACGGCGACTGTAAGTGAAAAAACCAGCACAGGAACTACCGCATAACGGCCTATACCAAGAGCCAGTTTTTCAAGCCAGCTTAAAACGGAAATTACTCCATGACTTTCGGCAGGAAGCAAAAAGCCGATTGTCATTCCCAAAATGGAACCGATTAATAATTTGACCCATACTTTCATAATTGAAGGATAATATATTTTAAAGCACTGGGCTAGAGGCGTATAATACGCGCTGTTGTCAGGATTTCCTGGCCTTTTTCGGTTATAAGGATGTCGTTTTCAAGACGGCAGCCGCCAAGCAAGGTGTCGTAAAGACCCGGCTCTATTGTAAAGATCATTCCGGGTTTCAGAACCCATTCGTTGTCGCTGCGGTTTCTGATCACAGGGTATTCATGTTCCTGAAGACCGATGCCGTGTCCAAGACCATGCGGCATTTGTTTTTTTGACTTGGCGAAAAAAGTATCGACGGCGGCGGCAATATCCTTTGCCGGCGTTTCGTTATGTGCCATTGCGGTTGCCAGTTTTGCGGCCTTTTCTACCAAATTAACGAGTCTTTCCTGTTTGGGATTAAGATCGCGGGCAAAAGTAAGCGTCACATCGGTACAGTAACCGTTGTATTTTACCCCAAAGTCAAGAATTGACAGTCCCTTCCCGCCGAACGGAGAATTTGTCCATGCGGGAAAAGCGTGAATTGCGAAACTGCGGAACGACCCCGCGGCAAGGGTCTCAAAACTTGTTCCTTCACAACCGCGTTTACGGGCTTCAATTTCTATAAATAAAGCCGCGTCGGCCTCGGTTTTTATTTTTTCTTCCCGTACATTTTTTTCCAGAAGATCAATTAATTCATTTGTTATGTCAGCCGCTTTTCTTATATCCGCAATTTCTTCTTCGTCCTTGACCGCTCGTAATTTGTCAAGTTCAACGTTTGCGCCGTTATTGCGGCACAGGATGTCATAACCTGAAAGTTCGCCTACATAATCAAGAAAAGCAGGGTATGGAGTTGAAGAAGGTATTTCGATCTTTGAGCCCGTGGGAATATTAAAAAATTGTAATGCCGCGGCAATTGCTTTTATAGGCTGTCTGCCGAAATCATTGTAAGCCTCAATCATAACGGGAGACCGACCGGCATAAAGCCTTGCAAGGTTAATGTCCCATGCCGCGAGTATCGCCTTGTTATTTGTTTCTTGCGAAGGAGCTTCTTCCTGTGTGATAAAAAGAAGCGCGTCTCCAGGATGTCCCGTAAGCCAGCGAATATTTTTATCGCGCCTTCCTTCCGTATCTTCCAGCATTAAAAGGCTTATGTCTTCTTCTGTCATCCAGTCCTGAATCTTAGCCAGACGAGTTGAATAATTTTCCATGAGATCAGGCCGTCCTACCGCTTTTCTTTAACCTTTTCCTTTTCTTTTGTAATCTTTAATTCAAGTTTATCCATCATCTTGTCGATCGCTTCCGTTATGTCAAAATCTTCTTCTTTGACATGAATAGAAACTCCCCAGCGGAAATTTACAGTCGCTTCCGCGTCAAAGTCCTTTTCTTTTTTTATTGTAATAATGAGATCCACAATCATGCTTTCCGCGTTATGGATTCTTTCGATTTTTTTATTTAAATATTCCCTTACATCATCATTCATTGTAAAGTGCACCGCTTTAATGTCTGTGTTCATTTAAACCTCCAATTTTTTATATACTTTTCGGGTGTAAGAAGAACCCATATCAAGTTCCTTTCTATATTTTGCCACAGTTCGGCGCGCAAGCGCAATTCCCTTTTGGCCTAATAAAGCGGAAATTTCCTGATCCGAAAGAAGCCTGTTTTCCGCGGTAATAATCTCTTTTATTGTTTCCTTTACGCTTTCTTTTGAAAATTTAGTGCCGTTTTCGCCTGTTCCGCTGATGGAATTTGAAAAAAAGTATCGGATTTCGTAAATTCCCCATTCAGTCTGAATAAATTTACCGTTGGCTGTTCTGGAAACAGTTGTTTCATGAACTTCCAACTCTACGGCTATATCCGTAAGGGTAAGAGGGGCAAGAAATTTCGGGCCGTTAATGAAAAAAGCTTTTTGGAATTTAAGAATAGCGTTAGTTACACGTATCAGCGTTTGATTCCGTTGTTTTAAATGCCTTATAAAAACCTGCGCGTCTTTTGCCTGTTTTTTCGCGAAATCTCTTGCTTCTTTTTCCGCCAATTTTCCTGGTTCTCTGTAAAAAGGACTTATCCCGAGAACGGGAAATACTTCATCGTTCAGGATAATATTAAAATCATCGCCGTCTCTTGTTACGCGAATGTCAGGTATTACATAACGCACATCGGCGGGAGCGAAAGCCCTGCCCGGGAAAGGCGACAATTTTTTTAAGAATTCACCCGCGATTCTTACATTATCCTCCGAGAGTCCTGTTTTTTTTGCCAATACGGAATATTTTTCCCGTTCCAGAAGCTCGAGGTTATCAAGAACTTTTTCGATTTCCTGTATGTTTATCTTCTCCGGCAGTAATTCTTCTGAAAGTTCGATTTGTACAATGAGCGACTGGCGGTAATCGCTTGTACATGTTCCGGCAGGCTCAAGTCCCTGTACCAGTTTCATTGCTTCCCGCAGCCGGTTTTGTGGAGAAGGAAAAAGTGTTTCAGGGTTTTCTTTGTGAAAACCGTCGTCATCAAGGTTTTGAATAAGTGTTCCCGCAATGGAACGAAGCTCGTCATCAACCGGCTCAAGCTGTAACTGCCACAAAAGGTGTTCCTGCAGAGTTTCAGGGCGCGTAAGTACGCCTTCAATAAAACGTCTGTGCTCTTCCGCCGCGTATTCCGACCTGCCGGGATCGGAAGTTGTTTCAAAGTACTCGTATTCTTCCCTGCGCTGGGTGTCTGTCTCATTAAGTGAAACTGTGCTTTTATCTTCTATTATTTCAAGAGCTGGGTTGCTTTCCAATTCCTGTTCAATCCTTTCGTGCAGTTCGATAACAGGCAGTTCCATTAATTTTATAGACTGGTAAAGCTGCGGATTCATTTTGAGTTGCTGCTTTTGAACAAAAGACTGATACAGTTGCATTATTTATAATAAACCCATTAAATGCTTTTTTCAATGTAAATTTGTATTGGTGACGCTAAAACCGTCACAGTTTGCTTTGACGATTTTTCTTTTATCAGTTATAGTAAGGCATTACGTTAAGGAGATGCCATGAAAGGTCCGATTTTAGCAGTACTTGCGGCAGGCATGGGAAGTCGTTACGGTGGTCTAAAGCAGATTGACAAGCTGGGAAAAAATGGCGAAGTTTTACTTGACTACTCAGTTTATGACGCAGTTCACTCAGGTTTTGAAAAGGTGGTATTTATTATCCGCCGTGATATCGAAAATGATTTTCGGGAATTAATACTTGCCCGAATGGGATCGAAAGTACGATGGGAACTTGCGTTTCAGGAACAGGACAGCATGATACCGGCGGATATTTTTGCTGAAGCGCATAAAGCTGGGAGGGTGAAGCCATGGGGTACTACCCACGCTCTTCTTTGCGCGGCGGATAAAATTGACGCTCCCTTTACGGTTATAAACGCCGATGATTTTTACGGAAGAGAAGCTTTTGCGGCAATCGGAAAACATCTGTGCGGTCCCTCCGCGCATGAACCGGTAATAGTCCCATACCGGCTGGATAAAACTTTAAGTTCCAAAGGAACTGTTGCCCGCGGCGTTTGCGCAATAAAAGACGATTATCTTGTTTCGATTGAAGAGCTTACAGCTATTGAACGCAAAGACGGACGCATCATCAACACCAATCCGGATGGCTCTATCCGTGAACTTGCGGCAGACAGTCCCGTGTCAATGAATTTCTGGGGGTTCCCTGAAACTATTCTGCCTGAATTTAAAAAGTATTTTGAAGAATTTTTAAGAATGTTTGCAGCAGATATAACAGGTCATATTAAAAGCGAGTGTTACATTCCCCTTGCCGCAGATCAATTTATCAAGCGGGGAATTACTAAAATTAAAGCACTGCGCTCGGATTCCGACTGGTTTGGCGTTACATACCGTGAAGATCGTGAAGCGGCGATAAAAAAACTGGATGAGTTAACCCAAGCAGGCGTTTACCCGCCGTCATTATGGCAGACAAATTAAGGAACTCATTAAAATGAGCGTAACGGCAATTTTGTTTTGGACTGTCGTCCTGTCTTTTATGCCTATTTCCGAATTGAGGGGAGCCATACCTTTTGCTGTTGCGCATAACATACACTGGTACTGGGCATATCTTTTTGCCGCCGCTTTTAACGCGCTGGTCGCTCCGGCTTGCTGGATATTTCTGGCAACTGTACACAGACTCTTTTACGGCACAACGCCTGAAAAAGGCATACGCTGGTATAAAAACATTTTTGACAAGTTTGTTGAGAGAGCGCGGAAGAAACTTTCGGTTAAATTTGAAAAATGGGGCTGGCTGGGCATTGCCGTTTTTGTCGCTATTCCGTTGCCGATAACAGGCGCATGGACGGGAACCCTCGGTTCATGGGTACTGGGAGTTTCACGACGGCGTACCATGCTTGCTGTAATAATCGGAGTTTTGGTAGCCGGAGCCATAGTCAGCGCGGTGGTAATGCTGGGAATAGAAACTTTTAATATTTTCATAAACAGTAAATGGAGATCGGTTTGATAATCGGTATTGACATCGGCGCAACCATTACCAAAGCGGTCTCAATTGAAAATGGCAAACTTATCCGCAAGGTAAGAACCAAAGCCTTGGATGCGGTAACTTCAGCGACCGGAGCTTTTGGGAAAATTGTTCTTGAAAATGAAATTACCATGGATGTTATTGAAGGGATCAAAATTACAGGCGTCGGCGCTTCCAAAATAAAAAACGATATTTTCGGGATTCCCACGAGCAGGGTTGACGAGATAAAGGCCATTGGCACCGGTGGGATGTTTCTTTCGGGAATGGACAATATTATTATTACCAATATCGGAACGGGGACTGCGATAATCGAAGCAAACAAGAAATGTATCTCCCATTTTGGAGGATCGGGCGTCGGCGGAGGCACCATTATCGGACTCGCTAAAAAACTTCTGCCTACTGCGGAGTTCAGCGGCATTGTCAAACTTGCTCAGACAGGTAATCTAAGTAATGTAGATTTATTATTGGAAGACATCATGGAAACGGATATAAGTTTTCTTAACAAAGAAGCTACCGCCGCCAATTTCGGCAAAATGTCAGATAACGCCTCAAGCGAAGACATTGCGCTGGCTATTATCAACATGGTATATCAGGTTATCGGGGTTCTTTCCGTATTCGCTGCCAGAGCAAAAAACATCAAACGGGTTATTGTTACTGGCAACGGCAGCGACAATAAACTTGGGCAAAAAGTACTTTCTGATATTACCTCATTATATGGCGTTGAATTTATCTACCCTGCCGACGCGGAGTATACCACAGCTGTCGGCGCGGGGCTTGCGTAAAATTGTTGCATTCTCCGCTCTTAGTTTCACATAACTTGTGCAGAATAATTCCCTTATAAACCCATTGCTTTGTCGAGTTTTTTATTTTCTTTCTCCAATAATTCAATCGTACTGTTTTGTTTTTCAATTTCCAGCTTCAATATTTCTTTTTGTAATTCCATTTCGCGTATTTTGTCTGTTTGGGCCTTCCTTTTATGTGAAAGGATAATAGCCGTAATCGGTATGGATAATGCGGCTAAAGGTATTAGTAATCCGATTATACTTCCCATATAATAAAACTCCTTGTTTCAGTCCGGTTTATTTGAAATGAAGGATCATTGGACGGAAATCATGATAAGCGTTACGGCAATTAAAATAAACAGTAACTTGAGCCTTTTCCAAAAACTGAAGTTTTGGAAAATCCTCACTTTTCATGAATATTATAAAAGAAAAACGTTGTTTCTGTAAATGGGCAATTATATCGGCATTTATACCGCAGACAGTTATCGCCGTGAGACTCAAGGTGATGCGGAAAAAGCCTTAAAAGTCCACTTGTGAGCGTTTTTTAGGAAAGGCACACAGTTTTCTCCAACCTGGCGGTTGGAGAGATGTTTTTTCTCAGGCTGTAATGCCCAAAAATAAAATTTAACCCAAATATTGACATTTTCTTTATTTTTATATACTGTTTGGAAAGTATCCCCTGTAGCTCAGCTGGCAGAGCAAGTGGCTGTTAACCACTGGGTCCGTGGTTCGAATCCGCGCGGGGGAGTTTAGGCCGCCTTTTCAGGCGGCTTTTTTTATACTTCATTATGTTTCACTATGTTATGTAATTCCTTACAGGATAAGGAATTAGCGCGGCGTTACACGACACATTCCCCACTTTTTCCAACAGGCGGGAAATTTTTATGTTTCACTATCTTGTGTTTTATTTCACTATGTTTTATCATTTCTTGTAAGCAATATGTAAGCAGAATTTGGCAAAAAATAGCAAGTGGGAAATTTTTGGGAGTAAGCATGAAAGTATCGTTACACCCTATAGC
>Ga0268262_10004876_pt1 | contig 13597 bp, 11 predicted proteins | sample TergutNc150P3_FD_190354 | JGI IMG/M metagenome (GOLD analysis project Ga0268262, IMG submission 190354) | Nasutitermes corniger P3 segment gut microbial community from laboratory colony in Florida, USA - Nc150 P3 (SPAdes) (version 2) | ecosystem: Host-associated > Arthropoda: Insects >... | reverse complement strand
CGAAGTTGTAGCCGCAGCTTTTGCACTTGTAGCGCTGCTTGCCCCTGGCCGTCCCGTTCTTCACGATTGTCTTGGATTTGCAGTTCTTGCAGTCTGGCATTATGGCACCGCCTTTCAATGCCATTAAACCACATATCTATCTATTTGTGAATACTCTCGTTTCAGGATTTCTGCGCGGGGGCGGATAGATGCGCTGCCAAGCGCCTTTAGTATGTCTTCTGGAGAGGGGAGGCCGACGCCTTCAGCCGCTACCTGCCCCGTTGAGTCCAAAAAGATCCATCTCTCTGCGTCTGTTTTCCAACCATGTAGTTCGCTCAGGGCTTTGCCGATGGGATCTTCGCCCGTTGTTGTTTGGGCAAGCCTATAGAGGCTATAGGGCAATATTCTTTCGTCTGCCATGACGTTTTCTAGTGCTCGCTTGGCCTCATCCATTTTGCCCTCCGGGGCGACAGCTATCACGGCTCCGCACTTTTCCTTTTCGAGAGCTTTTTGCAGATACTGAAGCGTCATGTCGTTCATTGATTCGGAGGGGGGATGCGCTTGGGCACCTAGCTGCGCGAATGACAAAAGAACTATAATGAAAAATCGCGTCATTTCATTTTCCCCCATTCTTCGGCCAAGTCTTTTCTGTTGCACTTGATTGCCGTTTCGATGCATTTGTCTATCATGTGGCGCATAATTTGGCTTGCCATTATGGTTTGCACGAATTCCCACGCTTCGGTTGTGGAGCCGGTTCGCAGCATCGATTCCAGCAGCGGCGCAAATTTGATGTCCCAATTCACTTGTCTATTGAATCTAATAGAGTTATTTTCCATATAGTTTTCAATTTCTGCATCGTGTTTCATATTGTTCCAAAAAGGGTCCAAGAGGCTACGGACCAGTATCCAGTCGTTGGTTTCTTGGGCATTTTTCACGAGGGAGTTGATTATTGTGAATGGTGGCCACACGATCCTCAGCTCGGGCGGTATGTTGAGAAGGAGGCTATTGACGAATGCGCCCCTTCGCCTATCAGTTATCTGTGTCATGTAGAACCAGAGGCTCCACAATTGTCTGTTGTCCGGATAGGCCATCAGCATATCCTCGACCTTTGGCAAGTGGCGGACGTACACAGCTATCATGGTTTGGCTGCATACTTCCAAGGGAGTGTATGTAGTGGCGTCTCCCATCGAGTAAGGAAAGCAGGGCCATGTTCCAACCATAAACACTTTGTCCAATTCTTGGGCGTAGGGACCCCAGATGGCCAAGTCATCCCGCTGGTCAAGCTGTTTCAACTTGAAAGAACTGATGTCAGGGAAATCGTCTCCGCTTACCGAATAAACGTTGATTTCGCCGTCATACATGCGCTCGCCCAAGGACTTGAATTCGATGTCGAGGGCTTTTCTGGTCTGCCGGATGGCTCTTAACCGCAGCAGCTTCATGAGTTCTGCCCGCGCTTCTATGTGTCTGGGGTATTTTTTTAGAAAATCGCGCAGGGTTTTTACTGGCGACTGGATGTTGGCCTTGTTGAGGGCTTCAAGCACCTGCGCTGCAGTGGGCAGTGCTTCGCCTTTGGCTATCAGTTTGCCCGAAGGCGCGAAAATGGCCCACCCTGGCTTTGATATGTCAATGAATTTGCTTGCGTAAGTATATTCAGGGTTGAGCTTTTCTGGGTTTGGATAGAGAGGCCGTGTGCCAATTTCATATTCGACCAATTCGGGTCCATTCAGCAGTTGCCTTGCCTTGTTGAATATTTCGTGACCCTTGGGGGCAATTATGACAAGGGCTGCGGTGCGCTCCCTAAAAGTGAAGCCGCTGGGTTCGACAGGCTGTTGATGCGCGGCGATAAGGGCCGGTAGGGCAAAAAAAGCTACTATTGACATTGTTTTGGCACCTCCACCATTGCACTCGCTATTGATATTTTATTATATCTGATGTTTCCGTACCTTTCTCACGCCCATCGGAGAGGCAGCACTTTGCGCGGATTCTTCGGTAGTCGGGCTGATATTTGTGAAATGCCTCCTCGGAAAGCTGTTACAAACGACGGCTCGAAAAATCCCCAATTCTGCGTTATTCTAAAAGGTTCAAAGTCAAAGAGAAAATGGAGTAGCCATGCTTCGTGATTTCAGAAAAGTGTTCAAGAGCAGCAAGGGCCTGACGGGTGGATTGATGATCGTCCTGTCGTTTGGGCTTTTGGCATATTTGGGGACGGCCTTCAGGACCACGCACCCTGACTCGCCGGAGGTGGTGCTGGCGCGGGTGTACGGGCGCGACATAAAGCGGCGGGATGTTACCGAGGCCATGAAGCGCATGATGCAGCAGTTCGGCCAGCAGGACAACATGGACAACCTCCTGCCATTCATTGAACAGCAGGCGTTGAGCCAATTGATAAACCTGCGCCTGACTGAAGAGCTGGCCGACAGGCACGGGGTGGTGGTTACGGATTCGGAACTGCACGATGCTCTGGCCTCCGAATTGAAAACAATACCCATAATGCTGGACTCCAAGGGCCAGCTGTTGCCGACGGCCGAAGTCCGCAATATCCTCGCCCGCTATTTCAACCTGTCCCTAAAGAACTTCGAGGACAGCACAAAGAGCCGGCTGATAATGAACAAACTGTACGACCATGCGGCCGCCCTGATCCCTGTGGACGAGGCTTGGCTAGAGCTTGAAAATAGGGCGCGAAACGAAAAGATGTCCATCGAATACGTGGCCCTAAAGCCAGAAGAAGCCTCAGTGGTCGACCCTGGCGACGAGGCCCTGGAGGCATACTTAAAAGTCTCCGGCGACAGGTTCCAGGAGGGCGCACGCCGCGTCTTGCAGATTGTCGCCATTGATCCAAGTTTTTTTGGCAATTCCCTTGTCCCTGAAGAAGAGGTGCTGAAAATCGCCTATGAATCCAAAAAGAATAGCTACATAGAGCTAAAGGCCAGCCACATATTGATAAGGGGGACCACACCCGACGAAATAAAGGCCGCCGAGGAAAAGATATTAAAGATCAGGGCGAGGCTGGTGGCGGGGGCCAACTTTGCCAAGGTGGCAGAAGAGGAGAGCGAAGACCCAAGCGCGAAGGCCAACTATGGCGACCTTGGCTGGTTTCGGGACGGCATCATGGATAAAGGGTTTTGGGATGGTGCCTTTGCGCTAAAGAAGGGCGAGATCAGCGGCCCTGTCCAGAGCATGTACGGCGTACATTTAATCAAGCTGGAGGACCGCAGAGAAAAGACGTTTGAAGAAGCAAAGAGGGAACTGGCTTCAGAGATAACCAACGAGAGGTTTGCGGCCAAAGCGAAAGAAAGGCTGGAGCAGCTTCGCAAAAGGGCAGGGGACAAAGGAGATTTGGGTGCCGCCGCGAAAGACCTGGGCCTAAAAGCCACGCTCAGCGAACCTTTTGGGCAGAGCGCGACAACGGTATCCGGGCTGGAGGGAGTCCAATATGCCGCAATGGAAGCCTTTGGCATGAAGGTGGGCCAAGTATCCAAGGTGGTTTCCGCCCCCGGACGCTTCTTGGTCTATCGCGTCCAGAGGGAGCTGCCCATCGCCGTTCCCCCGCTGAAGGAAATAAGGGAAAAGGTATTGAACGGGTATCGGAGTGAAGGGGCCCGCAGAGCACTGGTAGAAAAAATCGCATCGGCAAATGGTGACCTAAAATCGCTGGGAACAATAGAAACCAAGAACGATGTCGCGCTGTCCGAAATCAATGAGCTGGATGGCAACCCAAAGGCTAGGCAGGTCCTATTGGACGCCCAAGTTGGGGTTCAGGCCGGACCGATATGGGCGAACAATGGGACACTGTGGGCCGTTAAAGTCAAAGAGAGAACGCCGGCCCCGCCCCTCACGCCGGAGAAACGCTCAGAGCTTATCAAAGACATACAGGGCAAGGAATCGAGGAAACTGATCAGTGCCGAGCTAGAGGACCTGAAGTCCAAGGGCGGCATGCGCCGTGGCTTCAACAGTCTCTGGGGCCGAATCAATGGCATATACATAAACGAGGAAGCAATAGCCAGGGGAAGGCGGACGGCGGCGGACATCGACTGAAGCATGGGCGCATTCAAGCGGTCTTGCCCAGCAGAATCCGATGTGCATCTTAGGATACGCTGAGATCGGAGGATAAAGAATGGTTTTTGATTTTGACAGCGTTATCCCTCGCAGGCACACCAATTCGTTAAAATACGACTTTGCAGCGAGCAGGGGAAAACCAGAGGATATACTTCCGATGTGGGTGGCGGATATGGACTTTGCCGCTCCGCCTTGCGTGGGGGAAGCACTTGCCGCAAGGGCGCGGCATAATGTTTATGGCTATTCCGATGCAGACGACCGCTATTTTGAGGCCGTGGCCGGTTGGCTGGCTTCCCGTCACGGATATAAAGCGCACCCGTCCTGGCTGATCAAGACGCCCAGCGTCGTATTCGCTATCGCCATGGCAATACGCGCACTTACCGAAAAAGGCGAAGCCGTACTTATACAGCAGCCTGTGTACTATCCTTTCGCGTCCTGCGTTGATAGCAACGCGAGAACTTTAGTCGTCAATCCCCTCGCGCTCAAGCACGGGAGGTATGAAATCGACTTTGAGGACTTTGAAGAAAAGATTATTCAAAACCGTGTCCGCCTGTTTATCTTTTGCAGCCCGCACAATCCGGTGGGACGTGTATGGACGGCAGAGGAGCTTACGCGATTGGGGGATATATGTGTCCGCCACGGCGTGGTAGTGGTATCGGACGAGATACACATGGATTTTGCATACAGTGGACACAGGCACATACCGTTTGCGTCGCTCAAACCTGATTATGAAAGCATCGCCGTCACCTGCACGTCGCCCTCAAAGACGTTCAACTTGGCGGGCCTGCACATCGCGAATATCTTTATAGCAGATAAGGCTATTCGGGACAAATACCGCATAGAAATTGACAGCGCAGGATACAGCCAGTCCAATATCATGGGCCTTATAGCCTGCGAATCCGCGTACCGCGATGGTGCGCGGTGGCTGGATGAATTGCTTGAATATTTATGGGCCAGCATACGCCATGTAAAGGATTGGCTTGTGGAACGATTGCCTGGCGTAAGGCTGGTGGAGCCGGAAGGGACGTATTTTTTATGGTTTGATTGCCGCAGACTGGGGCTTACCGATGAGCAACTCGACGAACTGCTGATTCAGCGTGCGAAGATATGGCTTTTTGCGGGAACCGTGTTTGGCCGCGGAGGGGAAGGCTTTCAGCGCATGAATATTGCCTGCCCCAGAAGCGTGGTGATGGAGGGGCTTGAGCGCATCTTTACGGCAGTTCAACCTACAATAGGTTGAACTGCTGTAAAGCAATTTGCGCTTTTATTGTCCGCTTAACGGCGGGCAAAGCCCGCCTACGGACAATAAGCGGCCATGATTTGTAAGCAAATCCTGGCATAGCAGTTCAACTACGAAAAGTTGAACTGCTATAATGTGTCAAAAAACCTCGATCCGCAAGCTCTGTCCGCGCTTAATTAATAGCTTGATCCAGATCGGCGATAATGTCGCAAACGTCCTCAATGCCCACCGACAGGCGTAGAAGTCTCTCGTTGATGCCATTTTTCTCTCGTTTTTCCGCTGGTACGTCGGCATGGGTCTGAGTCACAGGATATGTTATAAGGGATTCAACGCCCCCCAAGCTTTCGGCAAATTGAATAACTTTGACTTTCTTTAATACGCTGAGGGCAAGTTCTGCGCTCTCGACTTCAAAAGAAATCATCCCGCCGAACCCGGTTGACTGCTTCTTAACCGTTTCATGGCCAGGGTGGCTCTCCAGCCCCAAATAATAGACTTTTTTTACCTTTTTTTGGCGGCAGAGCCATTTCGCGGCCTCGGCCGCATTCTGGTTGTGCCTTTCCATTCTGACAGCGAGCGTTTTTATGCCCCGTGTCATCAGAAAACAGTCAAATGGAGAAAGGGGTGCTCCGGTCGTCTTGTTGATGTAATGCAGCTTTTCCGCCATATCAGAACTGGCCGCAACGGCTACGCCCGCCATTGTGTCGTTGTGGCCGCAAAGATATTTTGTGCCGCTGTGTATGACGATATCCGCGCCAAGACGGATGGGGAGCTGAAAATACGGCGTTAAAAAAGTGTTGTCAACAATAAGGAGCAATCCATGTTCCCTAGCGAGTTTTGACACCTCGGCAATATCCGTAACCTTTAGCATGGGGTTTGTCGGGGTTTCCACAAAGACAGCTTTTGTGGCGGGCGCAATCATTTTTTTGATTGCCCCAATATCGCCCGTATCCACGTAGTCAACGTTTATGCCGTTCTTTTTGGAAAAATTGTTAAACAGCCTGATGGACCCGCCGTAAAGGTCGTCCGAAGCGATTACTCTGTCACCTTGGGAAAACAATTCCATTACAGCCGCCTCGGCCGCCATGCCCGTCGAGAAAGCCACCGCGCCCGCGCCTTCTTCGAGCCGCGCCATTATGTTTTCCAGATGCTCGCGCGTTGGGTTTTGCAGCCTTGAATAGCTGTACGTCTGGTTTGAATCCACCGATTCCCTTGCGAATGTGGCGCTCTGATAAATAGGGGCCGCCACCGCACCCGTTGAATGTGTCATGTCCTTTGCAGCATGGAGGCACACTGTATTGAATTTCATTCGCTGACTCCTTTCATATTTTTGTTAACCTTTCTGCAATCTGCACGGCGTTTGACGCTGCACCTTTTCTTAGGTTGTCCGACACTACCCACATGCTCAAGCCGTTTTCGACGCTTGCGTCGCGCCGTATTCTGCCCACATAGACATCGTCCGTGCCTTGTGCATAAAGCGGCATGGGATACGGGGCAACGCCGCCCTTGCCGTCCAAAACTGTTACCCCAGGGGAATTCTTCAGAAGCGCGGCGACGGCATCTAGTTCAAAAGGTTTTTCAAACTCCGCGTTTATAGCCTCGCTATGGCCTGTAAACACCGGCACCCGCACGGTGGTAGCTGTTACGCGGAGTTCAGGCTCATGTAGGATTTTTCGCGTTTCAGTTATCATTTTCATTTCTTCTTTGGTGTACCCGTTGTCGCAAAAATCGCCAATATGGGGTATGCAGTTGCCTTTTATTGGGAATGGAAATGTCGTGGGTGCGCCTCCACTTTCCAAATCGCGCCAGCCGCCCATCCCCGCGCCAGAAACGGCCTGGTATGTCGCGTACACGATGCGTTTCAAATGATAGACTTTATGGAGGGGGTTCAAAGCGACAACGGCTTGTATGGTAGAGCAGTTGGGATTCGCGATAATCCCTTTATGCCGCGCTAAATCATCCGGATTGACCTCCGGCACCACCAGAGGCACGCTTTCGTCCATGCGCCAAGCGGAGCTGTTATCCACTACGGTACATCCATTCTCCACGGCGATTGGGGCAAACCGCAGGCTGGTATCGCCGCCCGCCGAAAAGAGCGCGATATCAATGCCGCCGCTTTTTTTGAACGATTCCTGCGTCAGTTCCTCAACGGTATAATTCCCGCCGTTCCAGCTGATTATGGTGTCGGCTGAACGCGCCGTGGCAAACAGATATAGGTTCGTTGCGGGGAAATGCCGCTCCTCCAAAATTTTGAGGATTTCGCGCCCCACCATGCCGGTTGCCCCGACAATGGCCACATTGTATGCCTTCACCACTTTCCCTTCTCCTACGCGCCCATGGCGAAAAACCTGTCGTGTATCGCGTTTAACGCCGCTTCCGCGTCTCTTTCGTCAACTAGAATGGTAATTTTTATCTCTGATGTGGATATCATTTTTACGGCGATATCGGCGGTGTAAAGAGCCTCGAACACACCCGAAGCAACGCCAGGCGTTGATTCCATGCCCGCGCCGACGACGGATATTTTCGCCGCCCGGTCGTCATATTTCAGCTCGGTGTATCGTATGAGGTCTTTGTTTTCCTCCAGGGTATCCAAGACCTTGCTCAATTCGGAGCGTGCTACCGTAAATGAGATGTCCCCAGGCCCTGCACCAGCAGTTCTTGTGATTACCCCCATGGAAACGCCTTTTCGTGCCATCAAGGAAAATACGTTGTAAGCTCCCCCTGGTTCATCCTTTACGCCCAGAAGCGTAACTCCCGCAGTTTCCTTGTCCACGGTCACACCGCTGACATACATCCTTTCCATGTGTGGCACCTCCTTAACTAGCGTCCCTTCCACGTCCGAAAAACTTGAGCGGACAACGAGCGAGACACGGAATCGTTTCGCCATCTCAACCGAGCGGCTGTGTAGAACCTTCGCGCCCAATGATGAAAGCTCCAGCATTTCATCATAACTTATCACGTGGATTTTTTTAGCGTTTTTTACGATGCGCGGGTCGGCGGTATAGACGCCGTCAACGTCCGTGCATATTTCGCAAAGGTCTGCGTTCAGCGCGACTGCCAGCGCGACTGCCGTCGTGTCCGACCCTCCGCGCCCTATTGTCACTACGTCGCCGTATTTATTCATGCCCTGAAAACCAGCCACTACGGCGGTGTTGCCGCGTTCGATCTCAAAGCGCAGCCTTTCAGGGTCAACCGACTTTATCCGTGCATTGCCGTACACCGACGTGGCGTTTATGCCGGACTGCGCCGCATTAAGGGAAATAGCGGGCAGGCCTTGCATGCGCAAGGCTATCGCCATCAGTGCAGCAGACTGCTGCTCGCCCGTTGATATAAGAGCGTCAAGCTCCCGTTTCCCCGCGTCGCCGCTTATTTCTGCGGCTTTAGCCAGCAATTCGTCCGTTGTGTCACCCTGCGCCGAAACGACGACGACCAAGCGGTTTCCGTCCGAATAAGCCTTAGCTATGCTTGACGCAGCTGAGATGATATTCCGTGCGCCCGCCACGGAAGTGCCACCGTATTTGCGTACTATAAGCAACTGTGCTGCCTCCTCATATCCCGATTGCGCCAATCATGCTTAAAATCTTTGTCCCTGGTGACGTTTCTTCGAGGGCGGCCAGCTTTTCCCGTGTTGTCGTTATATCTTCCGCTTCCGTGAGCCACGCGGTTTCTCGCGGGCATTGTTCTGGCGAAGCGTGCGGTGCTTCTGGCCACAGCCGAGCGGTGGTTGCTTCAAATCCTTCGCCGCGTTCCGCGCGTATCATTCTTCTTTCTGCGCGGGTAGCGGGAACGATGTCCAGTGTTTCGTGCGACCAGTAGAGGCCTGTATTTTCGTTCATCTTTCGGATAGCCTCAACGACGTCGCTGACGACGGCCGATGCCGTTGGGTATTTTCCCGCGCCACGTCCGTAAAACATGACATCTCCCACAGTTTTTGCGCCAAGCAAGACGCCGTTGTACACGCCGTCCACGCTATACAGCGGATGCCCGTGTGGAACAAGGCGCGGAGCCACAGAGGCTTCGGCAGACAACTCCGAAAGCCGTGCGCCAGCGATAAGTTTTATGTTGTACCCTAGGGATTTGGCGCATAAAAAATCAGCCTCCGTGAGCTTCGCAATTCCTTGGGTTTCGATATCAGTCCACACGGCGCGGCGACCTGACGCGAGTGACAACAGGATGGATAGCTTGCGGCAGGCATCAAGCCCCTCCACGTCCGCCGTTGGATTGCTTTCCGCGTATCCAGAGGATTGGGCCCCGCGAAGGGCTTCTTTGAAGCCTTTTCCTGCCACGCTCATTTCCGTCAATATGTAATTCGAGGTGCCATTCAAAATGCCTTCTATGTGCTGTATCTCATCAAAGAGTAAATTGCGGGCTATGGGGGCTATCAGCGGAATGCCGCCGCCAACGCTGGCCTCAAACAGAAAATTAACGCCGTTATCGTGCGCAAGGGCCAGAAGTTCTGCACCACACTCAGCGACCAACTCCTTATTTGAAGTGATGACATGCTTGCGAAGCGACAAACCGCGTTTCGCATAGGCGTAAGCCGGCTCCACGCCGCCCATAGCCTCAACAATCACGCGAATATCCCCATCGTTCATAATATCGTCTATATCGCGTGTCATGTATGGGCTGGCCTCACTGCCGGGGTAGTCGTGCCTGACAAAAACGCGCTTAACTTTAACAGACTGTCCCGCTTGCCGTTCTATTGTTTTGCTGTTTTGCCCTAAAACGTCGAAAACGCCAGAGCCGACCGTCCCGTAACCAAGAATGGCAATATTTACCATAGGCTGCCCACTTTCGACAAACTGAATTCTGAGTTTGAATTGCTTTGTATCTCTACAACAGCTGGGAATAATACCGATGGCATAAAAAAATTAGGCTTGGTTATGCTTTTCATTAAAGCCCACATTTGATTTTTTGTTCTTTCTTACAGTTTTTGTCATAGTGGTGCATCCTTAAATATTAAGGACGGCTATCGCCTTGTCGCGGCGGTTGCCTCTTCCCTTCTGCGTTTGCCCAACTGCTCGCTGAGGGCGGCTGTCAGCTTTGCGTCATCGTTTGCCATTTGCTCAAACAACCTTGCCACCCTTTTGGGCTGCATTGCGACCAGGAGTCCGACGACTATGTCTTGGTTGGTACCCGCAAGTTCTTTTAGTGCCTTGCTCGCAGCGACCGGATCCATCGCCTCGTACGTCCTCACAAGCTGCTCTTCGACCTTCTTGACTACGAATTCTTTTTTCCTTTCAAGTTCGATGGTCTTTTCAAGCTCGCGGAGCCTCTCCGTCTCCTTGGTCTTTTCTTGCTCAAATTTGGTCCTGTCCTCATTTAGCTTGGACTTGATCTTGAATAGATCGCCCCTGTCATCATCGATGGCTTTTTCCCTGGCGTCCAATTGGGCCACCCGTGCCTCCAATTGGGCCCTTTCTTGTTCTATTGTGGCCCTCAGCGTGTTGAGGCGCTGCTCCACTTGGCCGATGGCGGCTTCCCTCAGCGCGACGTCCCTTTCCCTGGCCTGTAGTTTTTCGGCCATTTCTCCAAGTTTGACGCCCTGGGGCGATCCTTTAGGCTGCCCATCCTGGGCAGACAACCAGATGATGCCAGCGGAGAGGACTACTGGAACCCCTATCCAAATTATGCTGCGCGAAAACATGATACCTCCATCCCTCAAGACGCTGTTGAGGAGTTGAACTGATAACGCATTATAGCAAGTTCGTCCGCCTGCTTTTGCTCGTCGAGCGAAACTTCATAGTTGTACTGCTCTTGCCGCCTCTCTTTGAGGCGCTGGAGCGTGAGGTGGGCTTGGTGGGCCTTGGTCAGCTCTTTTCTCGCTTTTTCGACGAGTATCTGAGCCTGTGCAATTTTTTCACTGGTATCGGCTATTTTGCGGTCCATCGAGACCAAGAACCTCTCTATCGAGCGCCAAGTCTCCATGCTGACGGCTTGACCCTTGTCGGCCCGGCGCGAATGGGCCGCTTGGTTTTTTTGCCCGTGCAACCATTTTTGGTGGTCCTGGAGGCGCATCAGTTCGGCCATGTGAATTCCGAGTATGCGTTGGGCCTCTTTTTTTTTGGCATCGCGTATTTTGAGCAGCGTGGCCAGGCGGAACTGGAATCGCTTGGCCATGCTACACCGCCTCTGTCAAGTACTTGCTGAAGTCCACGCCAAAAACTTTCCCCATGTCCATTAGCGTTCGGTTGAAATTGGACTCTTCCGAGACCGCCTGCTTGAGGAACGCCTGTATTTCTGGGTTGAACTGGATGGCTTGGTCTATCTGCGGGCTGGAGCCTTTTGCGTAGGCCCCAATTTGTATCAAGTCCTCTGCATCGCTGTAAGTGGACATCAGGTCCCTGATCTTGGCGACGAGCTGTTTGTGTTCTGGCCCGGCCAAGGCAGAGAAAAGCCTAGAAATGCTGCCAAGGACGTCGATAGCTGGGTAGTGGTTTTTGGCGGCCAATTTCCTTGAGAGGATGATGTGTCCATCCAAAATGCCCCTTACCGCATCCGATATGGGTTCGTTCATGTCATCGCCTTCCACCAAGACTGCGTAGATGGCTGTTATGGAACCCTTTCCTTCAAAGTTGCCGGCCCTCTCCATGAGCCTGGGGAGCAGCGCGAACACCGAGGGTGTGTATCCACGGCTGGATGGAGGCTCTCCGGCTGACAGGCCGACCTCTCTTTGCGCCATCGCAAAGCGGGTCACGGAGTCCATCATCATAAGCACGTCTTTGCCCTTTTGCATGTAATATTCGGCCACGGCTGTGCCGGCGAGGGCACATCGCAGGCGGAGCAGGGGGGTCTGGTCGGACGTGGCCACAACCACCACGCTGCGGCGCAGGCCCTCCTCCCCCAGGTCGTTGTCAATGAACTCTTTAAGTTCCCTGCCGCGCTCGCCAACGAGTACTATGACGTTTACGTCCGCACTAGTGTTTCTGGCTATCATCCCAAGGAGCGTTGATTTGCCCACGCCAGATCCTGCGAATATCCCTACACGCTGACCCTTCCCTAGCGTCAGCATCCCATCAATGGCCCTCACGCCTGTTGCTAGGGGTTCACGTATGCGCTCGCGCAGCATAGGGTTCGGCGGGGCGTTATTTATCGGGACTCTTGATTCGGCTGGGATAGGCGGTCCGCCGTCGAGCGGGTTTCCAAGTGGGTCGATGACCCTACCCAACATTTTTTCAGAAACAGGCAGCAACGGCAGCTCGCCCGTGCCTTCCACGCGCATGCCGGGCTTGATGCCGTCGGTGTTGTCAATTGGCATCAACAGCACTTTTTTGCCATTGAATCCCACCACTTCGGCGGGAATCATCCTGCCGCCCTCGCCGTGGATTAACATTTCCTCGCCGATGGCCCCAACGGGTCCATCGGACTCGACCATGAGGCCGATCAATTTGGAGACCCGGCCAAAGAAGGTGGCCAAGGGCAAATTGGGTACTTGTTCAAAGAGGGGGCGAAGCTGCATCAGATTTGCCCCTCCTCCATCAGCCTATTGATGAGCGCGGAGAGGCGCTCGCGCCTCTTTTCAAATGTACTCTCTATGATCATGTCCGCCGTTTCAATTTTTAGCGTCCCCCTGCTCAGTTCTGGATTTTGCGCCAGGCGCACTCCAGGGTATTCGCTGGGGATTATTTCTTTGGCCAGATCGAAGTCCTTGGGGTTCATAAAAATAACCGCCGCAGGATCGTTCGGGGCCGCAGACTCCGATAAGGGGAATGGATGTGCATCAAGAAGCGAATGTAGCAATGGCGTGGCGGTATCCATGGTTGACCCCAAGTGCTGGCCGGCCAAGTATTCCGCCATCACGGTGATGAGGGCCAAAACTTCGTCCTCTGACGCGGCCTTTATAAGGCTTGCCGCATTCGATAGGGATTCCAGTTTTTCCTCCAGCCTAGCCATGTGTATCTTGTATTGGCCTTCCCCATATATTCGGCCTTCCCTCTCTCCAGAGGTGTACCCTTCCTCATAGCCTTTTTCAAATGCGCGCTGGACGGCCTCTGTGGCTTTTTGTTCGGCGTCGGCTTTTTTCGCGGTGGCATAAGTTTCGGCCTCTGCAATTTTCGCTGCCGCCTGCTTATCTGCCTGCGCCAGTTTTTCTCTCATGGCCTCTTCTGTGGTTTTTTCTAAATATTCCACGTTAGCTAGGCGCTGCTGTGTTTCTTCCGGCGATTCCTTGTAGTCGGTGCCTAATGGTTCTTCTGATTCAGCGGCAGGGAGTATACTCTCGACGTGTGGCAGAACTTGGGCCACAGGATACGGATAGGATTCGATGCGTTTGGCATCTACTGCTCGAGCCGGGATGAACCTAGCATCAAGAGACATAGTCGTCGC
>Ga0268262_10004875_pt1 | contig 13600 bp, 11 predicted proteins | sample TergutNc150P3_FD_190354 | JGI IMG/M metagenome (GOLD analysis project Ga0268262, IMG submission 190354) | Nasutitermes corniger P3 segment gut microbial community from laboratory colony in Florida, USA - Nc150 P3 (SPAdes) (version 2) | ecosystem: Host-associated > Arthropoda: Insects >... | reverse complement strand
CTTTACCAAAAGCCGCAGTTTTTCAATTAATACCCGCAAATTCCCTCGCAAAGTTATGGGGATCAAAATTTTGAATATCCCCGTATTTTTCGCCTGTACAGAGATACGCCACAGGCAGGCGTAAACCGGAAGCCAATGAAAAAACCACACCGCCTTTTGCGGTAGAATCATATTTGCTCAATATTGCCGCTTCGGGAGAAACCGCTTCACAAAAAATTTCCGCCTGGGCAAAAGCGTTTCTGCCGGTAGTGGCGTCCAGTACCAGATATTTAATGTAATGAACGTCGGCGGTTTGGCCGATGGCCTGGCCCATGGCCTTTGATTCCACTACGCGGTCGATTTTCCGCAGTTCATCTACCAGCGCCGATTTAGTATGCATCCTGCCCGCGGTGTCGGCAATCACCATCCCGTCTTTACCGGCGGCTTCAATCGCGTCGTACACCACGGCGGCGGGGTCTCCGCCCTGTTGATGGGCAACCACCCGCAAGCCAAGCCGCTCGCCGTGTATCCTGAGTTGATCAATTGCCGCCGCCCGAAAGGTATCCCCCGCCGCAAGAACCGGCTTTAAGCCGAGACTCTGATATAACGCGGCAAGTTTTGCCGCGGTCGTCGTCTTTCCCACACCGTTAACGCCCAAAAGGAGAATCACCGCCGGTCCGGCTTCATGAGAAACCGCGGCTTCCAGGGAAGCCGAGGCCTTAACACTGTGCAGCATTTCTTCCAGCAGTACGGCAAGACAATCCCGCGCATGTTCCGGCGAGGAAATAGCTTCTTTTTTGCACCGTTCCTGCAGACATTCGACAACCGCATACGCTTCCTGGGCTCCGAGATCACCCTCTACCAGAAGATCGGATAATTCCTCAAAAAATTCCTGCGAGACAGCGGGAGTTTTTGCGAAAAATGATTTTATTTTTCCGGCAAAATTCATGCTTACCGTCTCTCCCCTTTGATAATCGGCGTAGCGTCTTCCGTAGCGGTATACAGGTAACGCGTCATCCGGTAGATTCCATAGGTAACAGCCACTCCCATGCAAATCATGGCGCCTGACCGTATATTGGCAACTCGCTGCGCGCTCTGATAAAAAGAATAATCATCGCTGTAGGGCAAAGCAACAATATAACCTTTTAACATCCCGTCGCTGATCCATGCCGCAATAATAGTAAACCAAGCGCTGCCCCATGCCCAGTAATACCAGCTTCTCGCCTTGTTTACCCTTCTCTGCCCGGAAGAAGGGGGTATTTTTGTTTTTAAGGAAATAAGCAATGTTGTTTCGGGTATATTTGGTGTGGTAAACACCGCCTTTGCCGCCTCTCCGTCCCGGGTTTTTACGGTAACATAGTTGAGCTGGTTAATGGGCAAGCGCAGAGTAAGGGGCGCCTCCCCCACATACAGAGCGCCGTGGTAAACGGTGGCGTTGGGATTATTCTGTACGTTAATATCCACATTGACATAGTCCAGAGCGCTGAGAGTCACGTCAATGTCAGTATGTTCCCCCGGAGCAAGTTCCGTCTTCACCGTTTCGGGCTTGAAACCATCCGCAGCTATGTCAACGGTTATTTTCCCCGGCGGACGTTCCCGCGCTTCAACTGTTCCCGTTCCGGCGTATTTCTGGTTTATCAAAATCTGGGATTCGGGAGGATTAACCGTTATTGCCACACGCGCCGGCTTGTTTCCCGCAAGCACCGTGTCAAGCCGGCCGGCAATTTCATCCACCGCTCCATTGATGTCTTCCAGTGAAAATATTACATCGTCTTCATAAATCCATGAATTGGTGTAGAGGACAAATAACCGAAGCTTTATATAGTAACGGTTATGAAATTCACGTATCTCCCCGACAAGAAAGGCGTCGGATTTTTGGCTCTGGCAAAAACGGCGTTCGCCGCCCCGTTTCGGAGGGGCCGGATATGTTCCGGACAGATTGGCCTCACTAAGGCTGAATGAAGGTTCCCTGTTTATCAGGGGCTTTTCCTCCAGTTTCCGGGCATAGGTTTCTTCCAATGTTACCAGATCTTCATCAATTTTTTTCAGATTCTTCCGGTATTTCCAGTTCGGATCGCCGCGGTACAATAACTGCGCCCGCTCATCCTGTTTATCTGAAATAGCCTTTGCCGCCGCGCTGACTTCCTGCTGCCAGGCATAACTCTCGTAATACGCGTATTCGGGGGAAATACGAAACCGGTAACTTACCAACTGAAGTTTATTCACCAGATCCCTGGTAATTACATCGCCGGCTATACGCCGGGCAGGCGACATCATGGAATAATCAAAAACAGTAACGCAGAGAATCCATTCATCATTAAGGGTCTTTGGTTCTTCAGTATCTTTTTTACCACAGGCAAACAGAGCCGGAACAGAAAACAGAAAAAAAGTAATAAATAACAAATACAATTTCAGTTTGATACTTACCATTATCCTGCCTTGCCTACCGCCGTATTTCGGGACCATGAAAACTTCAGATAGTCTTCGATAAACAGGTCAATATCGCCGTCCATGACCGCCTGGATATTGCCGATTTCCGTTTTGGTACGATAATCCTTTACCATGGTATAGGGCTGAAAAACATAGGAACGTATCTGGTTGCCCCATGAAATGTCCTTCTTTTCCTGATGAAACCGTTCATTTTCTTTTTCTTTTTCCTGACGGTAATGTTCATAAAGGCGGGCTTTGAGCATACTCATGGCAATGGCGCGGTTTTTTATCTGGCTGCGCTCATTCTGGCAGGCAACCACTATGCCCGTGGGCAAATGGGTAAAGCGCACCGCGCTGTCCGTTTTGTTGACATGCTGTCCGCCGGCGCCGCCTGAGCGGTAGGTGTCAACCCGCAGGTCTTCCGGGCGTATTTCCACTTCTACGGTATCATCAATTATTGGGAACAGGTATACCGAGGCAAACGAGGTATGACGGCGCGCGTTGGCGTCAAACGGAGAGATACGCACCAGCCGGTGTACCCCGCTTTCACCCTTGAGGCAGCCATAAGCATAATCGCCCTCAATTTTACAGGTTACCGATTTAATCCCCCCTTCGGCTTCTAGGCGGTCAAGTTCTTCAATGGAAAACCCCCGGCGTTCCGCCCAGCGCAGGTACATACGATACAGCATCTGCGACCAGTCACAGGCTTCGGTTCCTCCCGCTCCCGAATGAACGGTCAGGAAACAGCCATTTTTATCCACCTCGCCGCTCATCATTTCGAACAGATTTTGCCGTTCATAGCGGGCGCATATATCCTTCAGGCTGTTTTCAATCCCTGCGCCTTCACCTTCATCCCCCGCCTCTGTGGCAAGTTGATGCAGAATTTCCAGATCATCAACTTCAACGCAGAGCTCTTTCCAGGGTTCATAGCGGTTTTTCAGCCCTTTCAGCTCAGACATGGTTTTTTCCGCTGTTGCGGCGTCATTCCAGAAGCCCGCTTCGACGGTTTTTTCTTCAAGTTCGGCTATCCGCTGCCCAAAAGAGTCAAAGCCGCCTCCAGGTTTCACCGATTTTTGTCTTTATTTCCTTTATGGGAACATTCAATTCACTCAGCAGCATGACTAACCTCTCTCTATTGAGAATAACCGAAAATGGGGAATTTTACAACAGCAAAGGAACAGTTCTCAGGTCAAAAGTATTTCTTTATGACCGTATTAACCAGCCGGAGGGGCGCTGCGGGCTCAGAAAGAAAGAAGGATTTTTACCACGGAGTACACGGAGTTTCACGGAGTAGAGGTCACTGAGCCTGTCGAAGTGACCTGAAACAATGCGAAATAAGGAAAAGGGGAAAGGATGGGATTTTGGCTCGGTCTCCTCCGGCGGGGGAACACAGTACCAGCGCCCTGTCAAAGGGCGTTTACGGATTAATGTAACCGGTTCCGGCGCACAATAAAATCTACTGCTTACACTAAAGCCGGTTGGATTTATCCAACCGAGCGCGCCGCGGGCAAATGTTTCCGCCAGTGCGCAGCGCCCCCTCCGGCTGGCCTATACTGACATAGGGGGCAGCATTTACCGTATGTTATGCGCTGTGCCAAATACTTTGCAAATAATTTATTTTATTATGAATAATAATTCTTTATTCTTACTAGCTAAAAATATTTCTTCATCTGATTCAAGACTATAAAATTTAATTTCATTATTTATATATTGTACTCCTATATATTCACCATTTCTTTTTTCATAAAAATACATAAAATTATCATTCTGCGGATAATTTAGAATATCTAAATTTAATATCCATTTTTTATTATTATACATAAGTCCATCATCCGTTTTTATAACTATATTTTGATTATATTTTTTTAGAATATTAAAAAAATGATTATTTATATATAACCTATATGCTTTATAATAATTTAAATCATCTGAAATTTTTATATATTTATATCCATTTTTATCTGTCAATTCTTCTAATCCATTTTTTTCATTAAAGATAAATAATTTTACTTCATCTGCAATTATAGCAAATTGATCATGAAAACTTAAATTACTATAGACTATATTTTTATTAATACATATAACATCATAATATCTATGTTTATTTATTGACATTGCTTCCCTATAATTATTTGTTCTATTGAATTCATTAATAAATAATATTGGCATGTAGGTTCCTATTTTATCATTTGAAAAATCTGGAACATTAAAATTCTGCGAATACGCCATTATTGATAAAAACAATAATATTACAGAAAATCCAATTCCCTTTAATTTCATAATTATCATCTAAATTCATTATATCATTTAAAAATTATATTGTCAAGCATTATATTTACAAATAATCTATTTGGCATTACACATAACTTGTTATAAAAGTAAATATTGTTGTTCCAAACTGACACCATGTACATATACTCAATATTTTATACCACGGAGGAAGAGGAATTAAGATACAACATCTTAATCCCTCCGTGAAACTCCAAGCTGTCCGTAGGACAGCAGTCCTCCGTGGTTATATTCTTCCTATTATCTTCATCAGCGCGGCAACTTTATCCGTGTAGGGGTGTCGGGTACGATTTTTGCCCCCCCCCTTTTTACAGAAGGGGGCAGATACACGTCATAACTGGGTGATGGTTTCGATGGGGATGCCGGTGAATTCCATAATTTCACTCAACGGCCGCCCCGCGTTTTTCATCTTTTGGGCAATTTCAGAACGGACTTCGCTACGGGCTTCACGTCGAGCCTCTGTCATGTCGCATTGCCAGTCAAGTTCGCCTTTTATCAGACTATTCTCGCGCATGTATTCCAGTTCGCTTTGGGTAAAGGTTCCTAAAGTTTCTACCGCCATCGCTATTCCTTCCTCATGATTGATTATTTCAATTATTTTACCCCGTTTCTCCTCGTCTGTCAAATATTGAAAAAATACCGCCCATAGTTCCGTATGGGTCATTTCTTCAACCGGTTTATCAACGATAGGCTTTGTCTTTACCAGTTCTACGGTAATAATGCGAGTCTTCCCGCCGAGCGATATGTGAGTGTTGGGATCATAATACAAAAAATCGTGCGTTAAGTTCTCGTCCGGGAAAAATGTTCTCTTTGCCAGAATGGCGATTTGATAGGTTTCCTTCAAATCATCATAATCTTTATCTTTCCCGTGAATGTCCTGACTTACAAACAGCCTTGCGGTGTGGTATTCAAGACGCACCTGTTCGCGGGTCTTTGGGTTGAATGACATTTCAACGTTGACAAGTTCATTTTTCTCAGTTCTACAGGCTACGTCGAAACGCAGATACCGCTGCCTCGAATCGTCAATGGGCGGCTCATTGGTGGTGATCGCCTCCACTACAATAGTACGCCCTATCAGCGCCGAAATCAGGTATGACAACGCGCCCCTCGAATTTGCTGTTTCTTTGGTGAATACCGCTTTGAACACCGGGTCATAGCGGATGTCCGGGATAGCCCTATCCCCAAAGGGGAAAAGTCCCCACTCATACTGAGCAGGATTTTGAAATTCTTTTTTCATCATTAATGCTCCTTGATATATATAGGGAGCAAATGTGAAAAAAGCTTTATTCAAAATAGAAAAAGTTGGTTTTTTTACTTCAACGATATATAATTATTGAATAAAAATAAAAACACGGAGATTTAAGATACTACCATCTTAAACCTCCGTGAAACTCCGTGTCCTCCGTGGTTATATTCTTCCTATTATCTTCACCAGCGCGTCAACCGTCATGCCCAAATGCTGGGCGGCTTTATCCGCCGGGCCGGATTCACCGAAACGGTCTATTGATAAAATGTCTTCCGGTTTTGCCCAGCGTTCCCAGCCGTTGCGCACGCCCGCTTCGCAGACGATAACTCGCGCGTCAGGCGGAACAATGGCGTCGCGGAGCGCGGTGGGCTGGGATTCAAACAGTTCCTTGCTGACCATGGAAACAATACGGATACTTTTTCCCGATTTTCCGGCGGCTTCCAAAGCAAGGCCCACTTCCGAACCGGTAGCGATAATTACCGCGTCAAGCTTCCCGCCTTCAGCTTGTTTAACGATATAAGCGCCGGTACGGATCGTATTTTTCCAGTCCGGGTCGGCTTTGGGGAAGACGGTAATGTTCTGCCGGGAAAGGGCGAGGGCGCTGGGGCCGGTGGTATATTCCATTGCCATGGCCCAGGCTTCGGCGGTTTCCTCAGCGTCGGCGGGGCGCAGGACGCGGGTGTTCGGAATAACCCGCAAAGAGGCAAGGTGTTCAACCGGCTGGTGGGTGGGGCCGTCTTCACCGACAAAAATCGAATCGTGGGTAAGCACATAAACGACCGGCTGTTTCATCAGCGCGGAAAGGCGGAGCGCCGGGCGGAGATAATCCGCAAAGACCATAAAGGTTGAACAATAGGAACGCAGGCCGCCGTGCAGGGAAATACCGTTGCAAATCGCCGCCATCGCGAATTCACGAATACCAAAGTGAATGTAACTGCCGGCGCGGTTTTCGCGCGTCCATGTCCCCGCTTCGGGGGGAAGGCCCACGGCGTTGGGGCCTTTCAGGTCGGCGGAACCGCCGGTAATGTTGGCGTTTGCCTTGGCGACCGCTGTCAGCGCCTTGTTGCCCGCGGTGCGGGTGGCGATTTTGTCGCCCGCATTAAAAGCGGGTAAGGCGGCGGGAACGGCCTTGCCGGAATGGAACTGATCCCATTCCGTACGCTTTTGAGGATTTTCCTTTGACCATGCCTCAAACAAAGCCTGCCAATTTTCGCGGGCTTTTTTCCATTCAATTTGTTTTGCCGCAAAATATTTCTGCGCCTCCGGAGCGACGTAAAAATCGCCGGGGATACCCAGATTGGCCCGCGCCGCGGCGGCTTCTTCCGTTCCCAGCGGAGCGCCGTGGGCATCGGCGGTGTTTTGCTTGTGGGGCGCGCCTTTGCCTATGATTGAAGTAAGAATAATCATGCTGGGTTTGCCGGCTTCCGCTTTTGCCTGGGCGGTCAGGCGGGCAATTTCCTCAAAATCGTACATGGAGCCGCGCAGTACCTGCCAGCCGTAAGATTCATAGCGTTTGGCGACATCTTCGGTAAAGGCAAGGTCGGTGCTGCCGTCTATGGTGATCTTGTTTGAATCGTAGAACACAATGAGTTTTCCCAAGCCGTGATGTCCGGCAAAAGAACTCGCCTCGGCGGAAACGCCTTCCATTAAACAGCCGTCGCCGCAAAGGACGTAAGTATAATGATCCACAATTTTCTGCGCGGCGGTGTTGAAGCGCGCGGCAAGCATGGTTTCCGCCACGGCAAAACCAACCGCCATCGCAAGGCCCTGACCCAGCGGGCCTGAGGTCGCCTCAATACCGGCGGCCATGCCGTATTCGGGGTGGCCCGCGGCGCGGGAGCCGATCTGCCGGAAATTTTTTATGTCTTCCAATGACATATCTTTATACCCGGCAAGGTGCAGCAGCGAATACAGAAACATTGAACCGTGTCCCGCCGACAGAATAAAGCGGTCGCGGTCAGCCCACGCGGGATCCGCGGGATCATGCTTCATCAATTCCCCGTAGAGAATTGCGCCTAACTCAGCCGCCCCCAGCGGCAGGCCGGGGTGGCCCGAATTGGCCTTTTGAATGGCATCAATGCTTAATGCCCTTACGCTTAACGCGGTTTTTTCCAGCGCTGTAATGTCCATAAATCACTCCTTATAATTATGATGTCCCCGCCCAACTGGCTTCCGCTTCCCGAATCGCCGCGATAATGTCTTCCCGTGAAGAACGCGCTTTAATCAGGGAATAGAATTTTTCCTGCTGACAGAGAAAATTAATTTTAGACAACGTATTCAGGTGCTGCTTTGCCGATGACGAAACAATCAAAAAAACCGTATGAACCTTGCTGCCGTCCTGGGTGTTCCAGTCAAGCGGCTGAACCGGAAATATAATCGCAGCCAACGGATCGTCGGAGTTCAACATGGGATTGCGTGGATGCGGCAGGGCGATACCCCGGCCCACTCCGGTTGACATCAGGGTTTCCCGTTCCAGTATTTCGCGGTACAACTCATGAGGATCAAGGGACGGAACAGGCGGCAGCAACTCAACCGCCCCGGCCAGCAGTTCCTTGGGGTTCGATCCGGGAATATTATAGTGTATGCCGCCCCGTTCAATCAGTGAGGCAAGACTCCAGGTATTTTCTGTCATATATCCGCCGAATATTCGGAATTCATCTCCTGATTGCACTTTTCCATATCAAACAGGCCCGGAACAAAATCCGGCCCCAATTCATGCAGGGCGGCCTGTTTTTCCATATCGCTGCCCCCCTCAAGAATACTCAGTATCTTGCGAAAACGCAGGGGGCCACCGACCGCTTCGGACGGGGCGGCGCCCTCGCCGGCAACGCAGCGTATAATTTCTTCTTTTCCCGGCTGGTAGGGGGAAAGAAAAATCACTTTGATGTTCCACTTGGTTCCGTATTCGTACTGCAATTCGCTGACGCCCCGGTCGCAAATCTCGCCTATTTTTATTGTATCATCCAGATTATTTCTGTCTATACCGCCTGAAACCTCAGTGTAAAAGTGGTGCCGGTAACTGTCATTCCATTCCATGCAAATCTGGATTATGCGGTGCAGATCTTTCAGCATCCGGTCTCCGGGTACCAGCACCCGGCGCCACACGTCTGTTCCATTTATGCTAATCTGAGCCGGCCTCCAGGATTCCCGGGAAGAAGCGGCCTTATCGTTGTGTACCAATGTCAAGTTGCTCCGCCTGAAATTATTCATCGCCTCATCAATCGATTCTTTTATCTCATCAAATGTATCGACCATACTGTCAAGCGAGTTGTCCATTGCCTCCAGCTCAGAGTCCGGCGGCGCGTAATCCGAATCAAGGTCTTCCAGCAGGCTTGCCGCGTGCCCCTGAATCTGGGACAGCATGATAAACGTATGCCGGGGCAGCCATGATAAATCTATTTCTCCCTTCTGCAGCCGCGCCGCCAGATCCACTACGGCATTGTGCAGTTCACCCACCCGCTGCCTGATGGGCCCCATACCCTTATCAAGAAACAGGGAATAAGTCCCCCGCAGTTCTTCCATCGCTTCGGCGGCATAATCCGCAAGCACATTCCAGTCATCCTCTTTCAGGTGAATCGCCGGCGGAACAATACGATCCAGCGCGTTAGTGAAATCTTTCTCGTTTCTGAATAAGGCGTCCCGTATATAGGAAAGAATGACATACTCCGAAACAGGGACATTGACCTTAAACAGCATTTCTTCGATAACGGTCCGGTCGGCGGGAACCGCAATACCGGAAAGCCCCTTGCTGTCGGGAATATCTTTTCCGGCAAACCAAAAACGGGATTCAATGCCGTAAGTTGTTTTTTCGATGCGGTCGGTTTTTTCAAAGAGAAATTCCTCCAGCGAATAGGCCGGAATTTCCCTCATGCGCTTCCCCCCGTACCAGTAAGCGTAGGCAATCTGTTCTTCCGTAGAGGCCCCCGGCCCCAGCAGGGCAAAACTGTCTTCAAAGCCGCCTTCGGCAGCCTCAAACCAGGCAAACAATTCCACCTGGGACCACGCGTCCTTCCCTGCTTTTTCCAGATTAAAATGTCCTTCTTTCCAGTCCCTGGTTCGCACCACAAAACGGTCGCCGGGGACAAAGGCCGCCTCGCGGAAGATATTCCTCATATCCAGCGTATGAATAGATACTTCCGGTGGATCCTCGTAGGGGTCGTAGTTAAAAGCAGTTTCGTTTTCGGGGTTGTCGCGCGCCACGTATTGGGGAGCGTATTCTTCCCCAAAAATGTAATAATACGGGTAAAATTCCTCCGGCGGACCTTCGGTAGTCGTCCAGGGTATCTGTTTATTCTGCCAAAAGAACTGGTATTCATGGGGTAAGGCCCCCGGATTGGCGAAAGGGATACAGCGGTGGCCGGGAATAAGTATCCCGTTCAGCAATTCCAGCTTGGTCGGGCATATTACAAAAGGGACTTCTTCAAAACAACCCCGCCGGGAAATCCATTGCCGGTTATCCAGCCGGAACGCCACATTGTGAGATTCAATGAGGGCGGCAACTTCCACCGGCACGTTATCCGCCCGTGTGGGGTCCAGCATCAGCACAAACTCCGTTACATCTTTTAAGGTAAACGGCTCGGTCACGTTTTCCAGAAAGTTGAACAAAGCGTCTTCCTGATTTGGGGTCATTAATCTAATGATGCCCCGAAATGAAGAAAACCGCAAGGTACTGTGTTCCGATAGGTGAATTTGACCCAAATTTGACCATAAATCGCTTAATTGCGGCAAAAAAAAGTTATTTCCTGAAACCGAAACAGGCTGTCAAAGAATTAAGAAGAATATAACACCACGGAGGAAGTGAAAGAGTAGTCACTGAGCCCGTAAAGTAAACAGTAACAGTGAAGCTGTATGCCTGATGAATTTAACATAATAAAAAATTCTTGACTAAATAAAGCATTCATGGATAATTGATTTATTAAAAGGAATAATATGAAAAATTATATTTAACATTAAAATGATTTTTGATATATTTGAGGATTTTCAAAAACTTCAGTTTTTGGAAAAAGTGTCTGAAACTGAAGCGCTTGACAAACACCAAGAATCGTAAGATAATACAAAAATAACCTGTATAGGCTATCAGACCTTATTTTTAAGGAAGAAACAAATGAATAACGTCAAACATTTATCCCCCCCCCCCCCCCCCCCCCCCCCCTTGTCATTAGGAAAATACACGGAATTATACTAGCTGCGGCGTTTTTTGTATTTTCAGGGGCTGCCGCAACAGCAGACAACAAAGATTACGTGGCGCTGGCAAAGGAGATTAGTTTTGAGAGTCTTTTCCCCGTACGCAGCAAAACTTATTATTTTGCCGATTTGGACGAAGCCTATGATTTCGTCAATATCGCCCAAGCGAAATTTACCTCGTCTTCAGGGAAGAAAAGGGCCAAAGGACTGAGCGCAAAAATGATTGGCCCCCAGGTAACCGGAGAAAAGCCTGTAGCGGTCTGTTATTTTTTGGCGGCAAATAAAGAAGGCAGCGCTATTGATTTAAACAAGATAGAAGAACCTCTGGAAAAGGTTATAAAAGACGCGATATCCGCTACGCTTGTTTTTATGGTTTTTTACGAGGATCGCGCGGCGGCGATATCCCATTATCACCTGGCAAGCGGGTGGAGTTATAAGTCAAACAGCCAGTACCGGTACTTTAACTATAATGGCACAAGGTATGAAACAAAATATCCTATTGGCTGGGGCACTGATAAGGCATTTAGTTATCTGAAGAAAGAGATTAATTAGGCAACGCTGTTCTTGATTCTGCGGTGTCTTTGGTGAATACCTTGCGCTATATAGGGTGAGAAGTTGCAAAAAGCTTTATTCAAAATGGAAAAAAGTACAAAAAGTGACCGTCATTTTCCGCGACTGTGTCATTTTGACCCAAATTTGCCCCCCTATAAGGTAACTGTGTCAAAAATACTCAAACTTGAAGCCAAGAAGAAAAATATAACCACGGAGTAACACGGAGTTTTGGTACGAAGATCATCTCTTCCTCCGTGAAACTCCGTGTCCTCCGTGGTAAAAATTCTTCTTAATCCTCTGTTTCGCGGTTATTTTCTTCTTGAGTTAGGTACTTGGCACGGTTTTTGCTATTATTTTGTTAAATCTGAATTTAAGGAGCACTACCATGAGAACAATTACCATGTATCGGCCCAGCGCAGTCCAAAGCACATTGAACGATTTTGATCGTTACGTTGAGTCCTTCTTTGGGGACTCTGTTCTGTCCCCCGCGTCGAAGGCTTTCAGCCGTATGCCGGCGGTGGACATTCGGGAAACTGAAAAGGCCTATGTGATGGACATGGAACTGCCCGGCTATAGCGAAAAGGACATTGAAATTCACATTGACGGCAGCAACCTTTCCATTGTCGCAAAAAGGGAAAATGCCGCTGAGAAAAAAGAGGAGAATGCCCCCACAGGAGACGCGGCAGAAGACCAGAACGTTGCAAAAGATCAGGGAGTCTGGCTTCTCAGAGAGCGGCGGACCAGCTCTGTCAGCCGCTCGTTCAAACTGCCCCAGAACGCCGATCCCGAAGAAGTAACCGCGGTATTCAAAAACGGCATCCTTACCCTGGAAGTAAAAAAACGGGCGGAGGCCCAGAAGCGGACGATCCAGATAAAAGCGGCCTAAGGTAATAAGGCGTTAGTCATTTTTTTCAAAAGTGACTAACGCTGTATATAAAATTTTAAGGAGGAAGAATTATGAAAGCAGTGTCTTTGTATCGGCCAAACACAATCCAAAACGCGTTGAGCGATTTCGATCGCTACTTCGAGTCCTTTTTCGGAGACAACCTTCTGTCTCCCGGAACAAGGGTTTTTAACCATCTGCCGGCTGTAGATGTCCGGGAAACGGAGAAGTCCTATGTCATGGACATGGAACTGCCCGGCTATGATGAGAAGGACATCGAAATTCACATTGACGGCAATAGTCTTTCGATCGCCTCGAAACACGAAGAGACCCGTGACGCGAAAGACGAGGGGGAGAACAATGGAACATGGATTCTCCGCGAACGGAGAGTGAACTCTTTCAGCCGATCATTCAAACTGCCCGAAAACGCCAACCCTGAAGATGTTACGGCTGAATTCAAAAACGGCATCCTCAGCATGGAGATTAAAAAACGAGCTGAAGCACAGAAACGGACGATTCAGATTAAGGTGAAGTAGAAAGAATTTTCACCACGGAGTTACACGGAGTAGCACGGAGTTTTGATACGAAAATCATTCTTCCTCCGTGTACTCCGTGGTAAAAAATTCTTCTTGAACAGTCCCAATATTTATTTTCCTCTTTGTCCAAGCATGTTAATTTTATTCTCCGCCCAGGCCTGAGTGGGAAGAAAAATGAAAACGCTTACAGCAATTGCGTAGAGAAACGTAAGTAAACTTATTGCCAGACTAGGCCCAAGCATTTCCTTGTTATCCAGATTAACAAGGCATGCCAATAAACCGCTGACAAAACCAAATCCTCCTACCGCAAGGATGAATTTAATCGTGTTTTTTATTGTTCCTGAAAGAGCCGCAAGCTCTGATCCGGTATATGAATAATCTTTCTTGAAACTTGTCTTGATATACATACCCAAAATGTTTCCGCTTTTTGATGCGAAAAAGAAAAAAATCAGAGGGACAAGGATCAATAAAATTGAGGGCAGATCAATAAACATCATAAGC
>Ga0268262_10004874_pt1 | contig 13601 bp, 17 predicted proteins | sample TergutNc150P3_FD_190354 | JGI IMG/M metagenome (GOLD analysis project Ga0268262, IMG submission 190354) | Nasutitermes corniger P3 segment gut microbial community from laboratory colony in Florida, USA - Nc150 P3 (SPAdes) (version 2) | ecosystem: Host-associated > Arthropoda: Insects >... | reverse complement strand
CGAATCATTTTAGGCGTTTCCGTTTCCGATGAGGAAACACGGGAAACCATTGCGCGGGTGTATAACGAAGCGGGCTATTTTCTCGACCCGCACAGCGCCGTCGGCTGGAAAGGCGTGGACAAACTCAGTACGGAACATAAAATCGATAATCCGGTGGGTGTGCTTTCTACCGCGCATCCGGCAAAATTTTCCGAAACCGTTGAGCCGCTGGTCGGTCCCGCGCCGGTTCCGGTTTCCCTTGCCAGCGCGATGAATCGCGCCGTACAATCTCAAACCATTCCCGCTGAGGTTCCCGCGCTGCTGGAGGCGTTGTCATGAAAAACTGCCCCTGCGGTTCAGGCCGCCCTTACGCCGAATGCTGCGAGCCGTACATCACCGGCAAGGCGCAAGCTCCCACCGCCGAAGCCCTTATGCGGAGCCGTTATTCCGCTTACGTTGAACACGAAATCGACTACATTATCAATACCTGTATCCGCAAAGAAACCAACGACATCGACTACGAGTCAACCCGCAACTGGAGCGAGCGATCAACCTGGCTGGGCCTTAAAATTATTTCCTGCGAAAAAGGCGGCCCCGCCGACACCGAGGGAACCGTAGAGTTTGAGGCAACATACGAGAGCAAGGACCTGAAAGATGTCCACTATGAAAAGGCACGATTCAAAAAACAGAACGGCGCATGGTTATACGATGAGGGAACCGTTGCTCCCCGCACGGTAGTTCGCACCGGGCCAAAGACCGGCCGCAACGACCCCTGCCCCTGCGGTTCAGGTAAAAAGTTCAAACACTGTCATGGCAAATGAAATGACCCATGAAATGACGCATCCGGCAAACCGGGAAATCGCCGTTCAATTTGACTCGGTTTCCTTCGCCTACGGCGATGTTCCGGTTCTGGAAAATGTTTCCTTTCATATTCACCGCGGGGAGTTTGCCGCGCTGGTCGGCCCCAACGGTTCGGGAAAAACCACGGTGTTAAAGTTGATTCTCGGTCTGGAGCAGCCAGCCGCGGGACGCATAACGTTGTTCGGAGGTGTCCAGAGTGTTGCCAACAGGCAGACCGTTTGGCGTAACCGGCTTGGCTATGTTCCACAGCATCCTCCGGCGGATCATTCCTTTCCTGTTTCAGTGCGTGATGTAGTTCGTATGGGATTACTGCGCCCGGCGCATGGTTACAACGCGGGGACAAAAGCCGCTGTTGACGAGGCAATGGAACAAACGGGCATTGCTGAACTTGCGGCAAAATCCTGGCGGGCGCTTTCCGGCGGCCAGCGGCGGCGGGTACTGGTAGCGCGGGCGCTGGCGACGCGTCCCGAACTTTTAATCCTTGATGAGCCAACCGCCCACATGGACACGGAAAGCGAAGCCCGGCTGTTTGAAACGCTCGGCAAACTGAAAGGCGGCGCGACGATTCTTATCGTTACCCATGACATGGATTTTGTTTCGGCGCTGACCGGGCGTGTCCTCTGCCTGGGCGACAACGCGCATCAGCGGGGCATTGTACAGCACCCGGTGGAATTGGCGCATGAGAACAGCACCCACCACGGAGATACCGGTTCACAGGAATCCAACCTGCAACTGGCAAGAGTGCTGCACGGGGAAAACATCCCCGATGATGACTGTTGTGAGAATAAATTATGAGCAATTTTTTTAACATACTGACCAGCGCGGATTTTCCCTTTCTCAGAAACGCCCTGCTTGCCGGTTTATTGTCCTCGGTATTGTTCGGGACGATTGGGGCGGTGGTAACGGTACGGCGTATCGCCAGCCTTGCCGGGGCAATCTCGCACGCGGTGTTAGGCGGCATCGGGCTTGCCCTGTACCTTTCCGCCGTGAAAATCATCCCCGGCCTGCCGCCCATTGCCGGGGCGCTGGTCTTCGCCGTTCTTGCCGCCCTGATCATCGGCGTTGTCTCACTGCGGGCAAAACAGCGCGAAGACACGGCAATTAACGCGATTTGGGCAATCGGCATGAGCCTGGGCGTGCTGTTCATGGCAAAGACTCCCGGTTACACCGATCCCTCAACCTGGCTTTTCGGCGACATTCTCCTCGTCTCAAACCGTGACCTGATTTTTCTGGCGGCGTTAGATGTCATCGTACTGTTCCTCGCCTGGCGTTTTTACGCCCAAATCGAAGCGGCGTCGTTTGATGAGGAATTTGCCCGTGTCCGGGGAGTCAACCTTGACGCGGTATTTTTGATACTGCTTGCCATAACCGCCGTAGCCATTGTTCTTCTGCAAACCTTTGTCGGCATTATCATGGTGATAGCCATGCTCACCCTGCCCGCCGGCTGTTCCGGCGCTTTTTCCCGCAGCCTCGCCGGTATGATGGCGTTAAGCTGTATTTTCTCGGTACTATTTTCCGTATGCGGCGTCGCCGCCAGCTGGATTTTTGATCTTCCCGTCGGCGCGATCACGGTCATAATAGCCGGAATCGTGTTCCTGGGAATATCGGCATTACGCGTCATTAAGAAGGTACAGTAATGGTTGTAGTATTTTCGATAATTATCGTAATTCTGATTATCTTATTATGTATAAAAGTAGAAATAAAACGACCAATAATCTCCGCTTTAATCGGGATTGTGGTTAGCATATTATCTTTTTGCGCTTTCATTGTCTTGCTGCTTATATCAGCCAAAATATCAATATTATTGCCGTTACTGGTGGTGTTTTATGTATCGATCATCGCATTCCTGATTTTCTGGAATATAATTAAAACAAAAAAAGTTTATTTGATATTAGCCGTTCCGGGTATATGTATTTTAACGGCAATAGCGGTTTTTGGGTATGATAGCTACATTCATGAAATTCCAACCATGAGCGAAGAAAACTACAACCACACATTTAGGCCTTTTGCGGAAATCAGTGCGAAGGAACCTAGTCTTAGGTTTACATTTTCTGACAATTTACCTGTTCTTGACGGGGCAACCGCGCTTTATCCCGTATACGCTTCATTTGTACAGACTGTTTATCCGAAATATTATCATAAAGGAATAGAACGCCTAGTATTATGTTCCAAAACTCCCGGCGCTTATGAAAATCTTTTACAGGGCAAGGCTGACATTATATTTTGTTTCGCCCCGTCAGTTTCACAAGAGAAACAGTTTTATGATAATGGAATGAATTTAAAGTTAGTCCCTATCGGCAGGGAAGCTTTTGTATTTTTTGTCAATAAAAAAAATATCGTAAATAATGTAACTATAGAAAATATTCAGGGAATATATTCCGGTAAAATTAAAAACTGGAGAAAATTAAGAGGCTCTAATCAAAAAATCAGGGCTTTTCAAAGACCGGAAAATTCAGGAAGCCAGACGATGCTGAAAAAAATAATGGGTAATATCCCCATTATGGAACCCCGCAAGGAAAATATATCCAGCGGCATGGGGGATATAATAGACCAGGTTGCTGTTTATAAAAATTTCTCAAACGCGATAGGTTATTCTTTTTTATTTTATTCAACGGAGATGGTAAAAAATGATCAAATCAAATTACTGTCTATTGAGGGTATTTACCCTTCGAGGGAAACAATACAAAATGGACGTTATCCGTTCTCTGACGATTTTTACGCGATATATGTTGATACCGGCGATAAAAATGAAAATATCGAATTATTCATTGAATGGATATTGTCAGATCAGGGACAAGAATTGGTTTCAAAGACGGGGTATATACCGATAAAACGACAAACGGAATTTTAATGAAGGAGGTTTTTATGGCAAAGAATGCGATTGTTTTATTAGCCGAAGGATTTGAGGAAGTCGAGGCGGTAACGCCCATTGATTACCTGCGCCGCGCGGGGATAACCGTCACCATTGCCGCTGTTGGCGGCAATCTATCCGTCAAAGGGGCGCGGGGCATAACGGTAAACGCCGACGCTTTGTTACGCGACATTATTAAACAGGGGGGAACAGCCGCTTTTGATGTGGTTGTCATTCCCGGCGGAATGCCCGGCGCGACAAACATTGCCGCTTCAAAAGAAGCCGGCGCTCTCATAACGGAAATGGCGTCAGCCGGAAAACTGATCTGCGCGATTTGCGCCGCTCCGGCGGTGGTATTGGCCCCGCTGGGTCTTTTGTCCGGCAAAAAGTTCACCTGTTATCCCGGCATGGAAGAAAAAGTTCAGGGCGGCAAATGGACAGACGAGCGTGTCGCCATAGACGGCTCTATCATCACCAGCCGTGGCGCGGGAACCGCCGGAGAATTCGCCATCGCGATTATCGAACGGCTTCTTAGTCAGGCGGAAGGTGACAAAATCGCGCGGGCGGTGCTGTTGCTTGAAAACTCCCCCCAAAAAAAGGTATAGTGGGGTATGAAAGAAATTTCCCTTACCGGCATAAAACCCACCGGCGATTTGCACATCGGCAATTATTTTGGCGCGATAAAACCCGCGCTGGAACTTGCCAAAACTTACGACGCCCGCTACTTTATCGCCGACTATCACGCGCTCAATACCATGAAAAACCCGGCGGAGCTGAACTCCACGATCAGGCAGGTGGCGGCGGGCTGGCTTGCCGCGGGGCTTGATCCTGAACAGGTGATTTTTTACCGCCAGAGCTCCGTCCCCGAAGTGTTTGAACTTACCACCATGCTCATGGCATTTACTTCCAAAGGTTTGATGAACCGTGCCCATGCCTACAAGGCGGCGGTGCAGGACAATAACGAAAAAAATAACGACCCCGACGCTGGTGTCAACATGGGGCTGTTTACCTATCCGGTGCTGATGGCGGCGGATATTATTCTGTTTGATTCCGACGTGGTTCCGGTGGGCAAAGATCAGGTGCAGCATATTGAGATGGCCCAGGACATCGCTCAGTCGGTGAACGCCAACTACGGCAAACCCGTGCTGAAGATTCCCCGCGCGGGAGTGCAGGAAGATTCCGCCGTGGTAACGGGGCTTGACGGCAGAAAAATGAGCAAAAGTTACGGCAATACGATTCCCCTGTTTGTTCCGGAAAAAACCCTGCGTAAAACAATCATGCAGGTAGTGACCAATTCCCAGGCGGTTGAGGAACCCAAAGACCCCAATACCAGCCAGATTTTTTCACTGTATAAACTTTTTGCCAACGCGGAAGAACAGGCCGCCCTTGCCGCCCGTTACCGCGCCGGAGGCATGGGCTGGGGCGAAGCCAAAGAAGAACTGTTCCGTGTCGCGAACCGTGAACTTTCCCCGATACGGGAGCGTTATAACGCGATTATGGCGGACATTCCCGCTTTGGACAAAATTCTTGAACAGGGAGCCGCGAAAGCCCGCCCCATCGCCGCCGCCACGGTAAAACGTTTCAGAAAAGCGGCGGGGATAGAATGAGAATTCTCATAATTGGTTCAGGAGGCCGCGAACACGCCCTTGCCTGGAAATTTGCCCGATCCCCCCAGGTGGAACAGGTGTTCATCGCGCCGGGAAACGGCGGAACCATCATTGAAGCCAAATGTAAAAATATTTCGCTGGGAGACCCTGCCGCTGTTGAGAGGCACGAAGCGTTTAAGCAATTCGCCCTGCGGGAAAAAATCGACCTGACCGTGGTTGGCCCGGAACTGCCCCTCGCGACGGGCATCGCCGATGTTTTCCGCGCGGCGGGGCTGGCGATTATCGGTCCCGGCAGGCAGGCGGCGCAGCTTGAGGCCAGTAAAATTTATTCCAAAGCTTTTATGGCACGGTACGGAGTCCGCACCGCGAAGGGCAGCAATTTTACCGATCTTGAAACAGCCCGTACTTTCGCGGCTGAATATTTTAAAGCAGACACTGCCGCCCCGCTGGTAATAAAAGCCGACGGCCTTGCCGCCGGGAAAGGCGTTGTCATAGCGGAAAGTTTATCCGATGCCGAAGCGGCGCTTGTTTCCTTTATGCGGGATAAGAGTCTCGGCGACGCCGGGGATTCGATACTGTTGGAAGAATTTCTTAAAGGAAAAGAAGTCTCGGTGCTGGCGGCGGTCAGTGTTACCAGCGGCAAAGGCTATATTCTGCCTTTCATTTCCGCGCGGGATCACAAGCGTCGTTTTGATAAAGGCCAGGGGCCAAACACCGGCGGCATGGGGGCGATAGCCCCCGTCCCTGATTTTTCGCAGGCGGCGCAAAATGATTTTATACAATCAATTTTGGAACCGACGCTCAAGGGGATGAAGGCCGAAGAGCTGGACTACTGCGGCTTTATCTTTTTCGGGTTGATGATACATGAAGATCGCTGTTATCTGCTTGAATACAATGTACGTCTCGGCGACCCTGAAACCCAGGCGGTACTGCCCTTAATGGATTTTGATTTGGTTGATCTCTGCAATGCCATGCTCGCCGGGCAGGATTTTCCCCTTGCCTGGAAACAGGGCGCGGTCTGCGCTCCGGTTGCCGTAGCGAACGGCTACCCCGGCTCTTATCGCAAAGGCGATCCCATCGCCATTAACACCGCCGCCCTCGAAAAAACCGGAACAAAGGTATTCATCAGCGGCGCTTCAGTCGAAGGCGAATCCTCCGTTTTGCGTACATCAGGCGGCAGGGTGCTGACCGTTTCCGCTTTTGGGGCGGATGCAGCCGAAGCCTACGCCAACGCCTACCGCGGACTTGAGGCAATCAATTTTGAAGGCATGGGTTTCCGCCGTGATATAGGGCGGGAAGTTTAAGAGCCGTCTTTTAACTGCTTAAATTCCCATAATACTGCCTGTTACTGAACATAAGTATAATAGTATTGCCATTTTCCCTTAATGGCACAAATAATACATAAGTTCCGCCATTGGATACAAAGTATTTTTCGTTATAATTTTCTTTGAAAACCTTATTAAAATATTCACGCTCTTTTAAAGCCGATTTGTTTATATAATCTATTTTGTCTAATACTGTTTTTTCATCCATATTGACAGTACGTTCGGAAAAACTTAAATACATATCATTTCCATTGATAACATCCTGCAAAATCAAATAAACATTGTCAAAATTTCGATCTGTTCTTTCTATTATTTTTATCGTACTTGCGGTATGGTTTATCCATTCTTTGGTAAATGAATAATTTGAAAATTCGTTAATTTTATGAGAGTATGTTTTTATCATTTCATCCGCCGATTTCTTCAGGTCGTTTTCCATTTTTTTTGCCGAAATGAAATCTCCAAGAAACAAAAAACAAATAATTACCGGAAAAGACGCTAAAAAAATAATAATTCCTTTTTTGTTTTTTGGGGGCTGTTGCTCTTCTTCTTTATTCCTTTCCGCGATTCTTGACAAATTAAACATTACATTTATTATTAACGCGCCGAACATTAACGCCAAAATTCCCATAATACTGAAATTGAATGCTGATGTCGTACGCTCTTTGAAGACTCTTAAGTCAAAAACCTCCATTGTAATGAATATAACAATCCAATAAATAAGCGCCAGAATTGAAATAAAGCCAATCATATTACTGAGTTTTACCATTTTTTTAGGATTCATAAATTCCTCCAACTAACCAGGATTATACTGTTTTTATCAGGCAATTTACAAGTTGTCAATATATTGAAAAGGTGACAGTCACACCACGACACAGGGCGGGAAGTTTAGGGGTTCTGAGAAGAATAAACTCTTAATTTACTGTTGTTTTCCATTTGCGTAAAATCTGAATCATTATGTAAAAGATAAATATCTTCAAGTATTGCATAGGAGGCTATTAAGCAATCATACGGTTTTCGTATTGATATTCCTTTCTTTCTTAGACTTCGGTACAAATCTATCGCCTGGTCTGCTACGGTCATTATTGGGGTATTTATCATGGTAACATTTTGTAAAATGTTTTTTATTTCTGTAAATGTTTTGTCATCTTTGACACCTTGTAAAACTTCTTGGTAAATTATAGGACAAATGCAAATATTATTTTTTTCTTCAATTAGCTGTTGTAGTACATCCGCCTGTTTTGATTTTTCTTTTTCACAGAAAAAATCTACCCAGATAGTTGTGTCTACAAGTATGGTATTCATCTAGGGCTTCTCATCTCTTCAATATTGCCTTCCCAAATATTCTGCCCTCTGTACTTTAGGATTTGTTTCAGGCTGTTTTCTTGTTTATGTTCAGACGCAGAATCAGGAAAATTAACAATGACTTCACATTCTTTAATGGGTGGTATACTGTCAAAAACAACCGTTGCCCCATTATATCTACCTTTTACCGCAAGCATAAATAACCTCTATATTCAATAATACTCTTTTTCTGGCAAATCCACAAGCAATCCCCCAAATTACTGCTTGTTACCGCCGGACATTTTGTCCGCGTTTTCCTCAATAGCCTTTTTTACCGCGCATTCAATGACTTGATCAAAATCAATCAGTTTTTGGTCTAATTTACCCAAAATAGCCATTTGCAGTTGTTCCATAGCAATTTCCGGGGAATCCGATACAGAAAATAACTCATTCGATTTTATACCCAATGCCGCAGCCAGCCGATCCAGCACATCGGCAGTCGGAAAATTACGGGCAACTTCAATCATGCCGATATAATTGGTTGACAAACCAGCTTTTTCCGCCAGTTCCGATTGGGTAATTCCGAGCCGTTTCCTGTGATCTTTCAGATTTTGAGCCAGAATTTCCTTTACATTTGCCACTTTAATATCCAGTTTTCCTATCTATTGGCTAATTATAAGAGCCCTTATAGGCTTGACAAACCAAACAATAATGTTGTTTTATTCATTATAGGTTGGGTTTTCTGGACTTTCATTCGTTTATTGGGTGGAAATTAAGGAAAACCGTAAAAACCGCCCTTTGGGGTGGGTCAATTTTGATGTTTTAAGGAGTTTTCTATGAAAAACATATTAAAAGCGTTCGGAATTATCGCCCTTGTTGCGGTAATCGGGTTCTCAATGGTCACCTGTAGCGATGGTGGCGGTGACAGTGGCGGCGGCGGTGGTTCTTCGGGCGATCTGCCGCTGTACATTCAATATCAGATGTATCGACATGATAGTGGCAATGAGTTGGTGTTTTTTGCGGACAAAGTGGAGGTCTACTCTTCAAAAGGAAGTACGCCGGCAACATATACCTATAAAAATTCCAGTTGGGAGGGTGGCAAAATACTATTACATTTTAAAACATCCGGTGAGCAGGCGGCGTTTGTCGTCGTTCAGGAGTCCAACCCTACCTGGTGGTGTACGCTTATGAGTGCGTCGTTTTCCGAAATCAGCATTAAATCAAGCGGCTGGACTAGGTTTAATCCGGTTATTAACAGTATGGAATTTGAGCTCACGCGAGATACCATCTACTCCTCGGAATATTATTATACTCTTAAAAACTATTTCGGTACTGATAAAACAACTGTGACAACGGTGACGATACCGGCAAAAATTGATATTAATGGGTTGCCGTTTAAAATAATCTTTTCCGATGTTTTCTCCAATTGTACTAACCTTACCACAATAAATGTTGCTGATGAAAATACCTATTTTTCCTCACAAGACGGTGTATTGTATAACAAAGATAAAACCTATTTAATTGCGTATCCGCCAAAAAAAACAGGCTCTTTTACCATACCTAACGGCGTTACCAGCATATCGTTTTCTGGTTGTACCGGCCTTACCAGCGTTACCATACCCAACAGCGTTACCAGCATATGGTTTTCTGGTTGTACCGGCCTTACCAGCGTTACCATACCCAACAGCGTTACCAGCATTGGGAATTACGCTTTTTACAGTTGCTCCAACCTTACCAGCATAACCATACCCAACAGCGTTACCAGCATTGGGAATTACGCTTTTTACAGTTGCTCCAACCTTACCAGCATAACCATACCCAACAGCGTTACCAGCATTGGGAATAACGCTTTTGCCAGTTGCTTCAACCTTACCAGCATAACCATACCCAACAGCGTTACCAGCATTGGGAATAACGCTTTTGCCAGTTGCTCCAGCCTTACCAGCATAACCATACCCAACAACGTTACCAGAATTGAGTATCAAACTTTTTCCTATTGCTCCAAACTTACCAGTGTAATCATACCCAACAACGTTACCAGCATTGGGTCTAACGCTTTTTCCTATTGCGACAGCCTTACCAGTGTAACCTTTCAAGGAACGACTACGTTACTTAATACTACTTCTTATTTTTCATTTCCCGGCGACTTGGGCACCAAGTATCTTGCGGCGGAAGGAGGCATAGGGACGTATACGAGGACATATGACAGTAATACATGGACGAAACAGTCGTCGTAGGGAGTAGTGAATGGATCGCCTGTCTGTCAGGCAGGCGGTCTGTTTTGGGTTTTGTAAAACACCGCTTGTGCGGTGAATAAGTTGAGTTTTGGAGGGTTATGATGGATATTGAGTTATTAAATACGACTGAATTAAATTCAGAACTGGAAAACATGTTTAGAAAAGAGAAACATTTTATCCTTATACTGTCACCATATCTTGATTTAAGCGATAAAATAAAAGCGCTATTATCCAAGTCGCCCGCAGAAATTGTTATTCTGTACCGTGAATTGAAGGGAAAAAATGAAAAAATTGAAAACTATAAAGTAGTTCTTCCAAATCGCCAATTTCTTTGTGTTCCAAATTTCCATGCAAAAGCATATATCGCAAACGGTACGTTAATTATAACGTCATTAAATCTGTATGAGAATTCCCAAATTAATAATTTTGAATTGGGAATTATCCTAAAAGGGTCTTTATATGAAAAAACAATCGGGAAGTTACTTGAAGAAATAAAAAATTTGTTTATTAAGCATAATATAGACGTAAATATTCTTGATAGATTTTTTCTGCTAACAGTAAATGATTTGTTTATGGCTATACTTGAAAAAGGCAATAAGAAGGAAAAGGATTACCCCGATGCAGAACTATTAAAAGAGTTCTCAAAACAAATGATGAAAAAATATAAATTTGAACGAAAAGATTGTTGGAATCATGATGAAAATATACTTCAACGATCAGCTAAAATTACTCAGAGCATGTACGAATGGGCTTTGGAGAACATAATATTGGAATAATTATCTACACATGAATCCCAATGGCTTCCCGTATGGATTAGGCGTCTGTCCTTATTTGATACTTGACATCTGTTCAATGGTTTCTATGGGAAGGCCGGTGACAGCTTGTATTTGTTCCGCCGGAAAACCCATTGTTTTCATTTTCTGGGCATTTTCGAGATTGGCTTCGTTGCGGCCTTCGGCAAACCCTTCACGCTTGGCGTCTTTCATGCTGCTCCGCCAGTCGAGTTCGCCTTTCATAAGGCTGGTTTGAAGCGCGTATGCTTCATATTCCGCTGAAACTTGATACAGTTCGTTTGTCGCCATGGCTATTCCCTCCTCGCGGTCTATTATCTCATTTATTTTCTCTCTTTTTGCCTCGTCTGTCAAATACTGAAATCTATCCAAAGAAATTTCACACAAAGATCACAAAGGTACAAAGAGGGGGAAGGAATTTAATTCAGAGTTCCATTAATTATCCTAAATATGCCATCTTTCATTATCCCTGTTCCGAAATTCAGGATGAAACCGAGTTTCGTATTTGACAGTTTTAAATAGGTTAATAATTGTTTTTTATGGGCATAAGTTATCGTTTCTACTGATTTAAGCTCAATTATCACTTTACCGTCAACAAATAAATCCGCACGAAATCCTTCATTGATATGTTCCCCTTGAAAGTTTATGGGAATTGAAACCTGTCGTTGAACGTAAAGTCCTTTTTGGGCAAGCAATTTTGATAAAATGGCTTCATAAACACTTTCAAATAATCCAGGTCCAAGCTTTTTGTGTAAATTTATGGCAGTATCTACGATTATTAGACCGATTTGATTTTCATTCATTTTTACCCCCTTTTTACCTCTTTGTGTTCTTCTCTTACTCCGTGATCTTTGTGTGAAGTCTTTCGAATAAACTTTGTCAAGTTTTCTACACTATATAGGGTGAGAAGTTGCAAAAAGCTTTATTCAGAGTGGAAAAAAGTTGGTTTTTTCGTATCGGTGACAGCGTCAGCCGCCTTTTTAAAATTATCTACACATGTATCCCAATGGCTTCCCGTATGGAATCCACCAGGGTTTTTCTGTTGGGTATTCTTCCCATTATGCCGGGGATTTCCACTACCAGGGGGTAGCGGCCTGAAATTTGCCAGTCGACCAAAAAATTATCCAGCCAGCCGGCTGTTTCTTCGGTGAGGATTAGTACCTGGCAGCCTTCCGCTTCCGGCAGCGAATCGGGCAGAGTGGCGCCGGCTTCTTCAACCCAGCCTTCGGTGATTCGCCTGAACACGGATATGGCTTCGGCGGCGTCACGCACCGCCGTTCCTTCAATGCCGATAAAACGGAAACCTGTTACCAGCTCCGGGTCTCCTATAAAATAATAATCCACCCGAGGACTCCGTTAGGAGTAATCACAGTACCAATATAAGCAGGGCGACGAGGAAGCCCCACAGACAGATACCTTCGGCAAGACCGGCGTAGGGCAGGGCTTTTCCGGAAAGTTCGGCATTCTCGCTCATCGCGCCCATTGCCGCCGCTCCTATGCGCCCAACCGCCATTCCGCCGGCAATACAGGAAATTCCTACCGCGGCGGCGGCGGCAAAATATTTCCATACCGAAGCCGGTAAGCTTGTTTCCGTGTCCGCGGACGCGGCTTCCTGCGCAAATACCACCGTACCAATAACCAGCAGCAGCGTAAACGCCAACAATACTTTACGTTTCATCAAAAACTCCTTTATGCTCATATTTATTTTATTTCACTTTTCCTGAAACGGAAAGGTGAAAATTCAATACCTGTTTCGGTAAAGAACTTGCTGAAAAATTCATAATACTGCAAGCGCACTACCTGAATCGCTACAATCATTCCCTCAAGCACAATAATAATCGCATTTCCCAAAATAAGCACCATCATCGCCGAGATTGAACCCGCGGGACTGCCGGAATTGGCAAGTTCCTCGGTAAAACGGAACACGATATACGCCAAAATCCCGTGGGACAGGGCAAACGCGCCGACACGGAGAAAACTGACGGTGTTGGAAATATAGCCGGACGCGGTTTCCATAATCTCAACAAATCCCTCCATGATAAACGTCATCAATCCATGTTCCAGTATGGGCCGTTCACGGGCGATACCGCGCCAGATGAGCGGGCCGAAAAAAATACAAAGCACGGGAATGAAGATACCGGCAAGATCAAACCGTTCAAAATGCCCGCCAAAAATACAACGCAGGGCAATGAATACCGCGTACCAGAACAGCAGTAAACCCGCCAGCCCTGTCTTCGCGAAAAACGCCCGCTCGTACTTTTTCATTATACAACAATTAATGATATTGATAAGCAGTCCCAGCGAATTGAGAATGACCCCGATGCCGATGGTAAAGCCGAAAAAATAAAAAAGTTTTTTCACGCTGCCGCCCTTTTCCGCCAGGGGCACTATCGTCAGGATTCTGTCCATTGGGCTGCCGGTCAGCGCCGCGGTCAGCGCCCTGGTGGGAACTGCCAGCAGGTTCTCAGTGGTAAAAATTTCGCCGGTAAGCAGACCCATAACCATCGAGGCTGTTCCCACGGCGATTAACGGGGAAGAAAAATTTTTGAACTTCGCAAGCGCCCGCGGGCCGTATTTTCCGGTCAGCAGTCCCGCCAGCAGCAGCACAAAACCCTGTCCCAGATCGCCGAACATAATTCCGAACAGCACGGTAAAAAAAACGGCAACCA
>Ga0268262_10004873_pt1 | contig 13601 bp, 12 predicted proteins | sample TergutNc150P3_FD_190354 | JGI IMG/M metagenome (GOLD analysis project Ga0268262, IMG submission 190354) | Nasutitermes corniger P3 segment gut microbial community from laboratory colony in Florida, USA - Nc150 P3 (SPAdes) (version 2) | ecosystem: Host-associated > Arthropoda: Insects >... | reverse complement strand
ACATGGCTGACAGAATGGCGGATTAGCGATAGCTTCTGTTCATTTGATAGCTTTTGTTCGGACATATTGGTACCTTATGCTTATGCTATGTCGATTAAACGGGATTGAAAACAATTAGTCAAGTAGCGTATCAGAGCAATAGCATTTACTTTATGACAATATAAACTGGCTAGAGGGTGCGCTGCGGTCTGGCGGAAACGCTTGTAGAATCCGCCTGTGCAACCGCCTGACCACTGATTCTTAAAAGCAATATTGGAAATCAATGTTTTATTACTATCAGTGGTCAGGCATTTATTACACTTTAGGGCTAACCATTTTTTACATGTTTGCTCCGGCGGGGAATTCCAAATGTTTCCGCCAGTCCGCAGCGCCCCCTCTGACCGCATTCACCGTCATAAGTCAACAGCATTTGCCCTGATACATTACTTATAATCGCAATAAGACTGCAAAGGGGACAGCGCGGGGCTGCCAAAAAATTATGGGGTTCTCCGGCGGAGCAGACCAGGGAAGAAATGCTCGCCGTTAAAGTGGAATAAAAGCCCATCACCTAAAGTTTAGATAAATTGGCATTTTCTAACTTGTTATTTTCTTTAGGCGATGGGGGGTTGCGAAGTCCGGGTTCCCCCATCTGTTTTGGCAGACACGCACTGTCCCCTTTCCTGGTTTACATACTATTGGTGTGTAGGTAAATCAGTAAATGTTGTTGCCCTGTAAGCCTTGACCGCTAAATCGAATTTTCATATCTTATAATTAGAACTGGCGCTGAGCTGGCTTGATACAGCCTCTAGGCTATTGCAGCTTCGTTCTGCGTCTTGTAAATCAGCCACAGGGCGTCAGCTACCTCCCGGGTTTCCTCACCTCCTTTTCCCGGGGGGTTTTTTTTACCATGTTCCTGTTAGCCGAAATAATTTTTTGCGTTTGCAAACGAGATGTCGAGCACCATTTTAACAAGCCGTTCATTATCGGAGGGGTATTCCCCGTTTTCCACCCAGCCCCCGATGAGGTTGCAGAGGATTCTGCGGAAATACTCGTGCCGGGGGTACGAAAGAAAACTTCTGCTGTCGGTAAGCATACCTATAAAAACGGGAAGCACTCCCGTGTTGGCAAGAATACGCATCTGCTCTTCCATGCCGTCCCTGTGATCGCAGAACCACCAGGCCGCGCCAAGCTGTATTTTGCCCACAATACCCGTGCGGTTTTGCTCTTTTGCGTAATTGTCCTGAAAGCTTCCAGCTATGGTTACAAGCGGATAGTAGTCTTTCGGGTTCAGCGAATAGAGCACGGTTTTGGGCAAAGCCGGTTTCTCCCTTGACGATTCCATGTGGTTCAAAAGGGCGGCAAGGTTTGCGCTTTGCTTCCGGTCATGAGTCGCGTCGTAACCGGTATTGGGCCCCAGGCGCTTTAGCATACGGCCGTTTACGCTTCGAATCGCCGCCAGATGAAGCTGCATCACTATGTTACGGTCGGCGTAGAGTTTCGCAAGGCCACAGAGGATCTTTGTCTTGTAGGCGTCTGCGTCTTCTTTTGAAATTTCCCTTCCGGCCATTGCGTTCTGAAAGGTTTTTTCAATTTGGCTGTCGGGGGCAAGAACAAAGGGCGCGTATTCCAGGGCGTGATCCGAGGCTCTGCATCCCAGGCTTGCGAAATGATCGAGCCGCTTTTCCAGGGCAGACAGCACGTCGTCGGCGCTCTTTATTGCTACGCCGCTTGCAGTAGACAGACTTTCGATGTAGGCGGAAAAGCCCGGCAGGTTGATATCCAGCGCTTTGTCCGGGCGGAAGGAGGGAATGACCTTTGTTGAAATTCTGCCGATGGGGGCCGTCCCGTCGGCAATGGCGCGGTGGTGCTCAAGAGAATCCACCGGATCGTCCGTGGTACCCACCGCGTAAACATTGAACTTTTCAAAAATACCCTTGACGGACAATTCGGGTGTTTTAAGCAGGGCGTTGGCTTTTTCCCAGATTACCTGGGCGCTCTTTTCGGTGAGGGGCTCAAATATGTCGAAGAAGCGCTGTAGTTCCAGGTGGGTCCAGGGGTACAGGGGATTCCCAATCAGGCATTCCACGGTACGCGCCCATGCAAGGAATTTTTCGTAAGGCTTCGCCCCGCCGGTGATGTAGTATTCGTCATAGCCAAGGGCGCGCATCACGCGCCACTTGTAGTGATCCCCTCCCAGCCAGACCTCGGCGAGGTCGGCAAACTGCTTGTTCTCGGCGATCTGCGCGGGCGAAAGGTGGCAGTGGTAGTCGTAGATTGGCTCGTTCTTTACCGCGTTAAACAAACTGCGGGCCGTTTCGGTTTCCAGTAAAAAATTCTTGTCCATAAAATTTTTTGCCATGTTATGCTCCTATGGTTAAAAATGAATTTTTAATAGGTAATACCTAATAGGCAACGCCTAATAGTTCCAGGTGTTTTCCGATGTGCTTTGCCAAAGCGCTTCGATATTCTTTTTCGTGATCCCGCCAAAGTTTATAGAGACGATCCCTAAAAGTGAAAGAACCGTCGCTTTTCTTCCTGCTAAGTATAAGCCCATAAGTAATATGGATAAGCTGGCGAGCGTCGTTGTTTTCAAAAAGTTTGGACAGGTCGTTATCCTTGAGAGTTGAAACATCAGGTATTTTTGAAACATCCGTTGTTACATGGTAGTACTTTTTGGCTTCGTCAAAAGCCTCAAGCGCGTAGGCGTGAACTTCGCGGTACAGGGAAGGGTCTGCCTGCGCGACTACCCGCATCGCTTCCAGCCAGTTGGTTCCAGCGGTCTTCACATGGAAGACCCCTCGTGTCTCCCTGCCTATGGCCGGAAACGCGCTGAACTTGTCCGAACCGGAATGGATGCTCAGTTTATATCCCAGCCGCCGCGCAATGGCCGCGTGGACTTTTATTTCGTTGGTAAACTGGGCAATGTCGCCTTTGTAATCGATGCCCTTCTGGAACTCGCCGCAAAAACGCGGCGCTATGGTCGCGAACGTAACTCCTGCGTCCAAAAGCTCGCGGGCGACAAAGAAATGCTGAAGCGGCGTCGTAACGGAAGCGGTCTCGTCTATCGAAATTTCAAAGTCCGCGTCATACTTGCCCGACGCAAAAAACTGTTTGTATATTTCCGCCGCAAATTTTATCGCATCCCCGTAAATGGCGACGCATTGCCGAAGTTCCCCTTCGCTAAAAGCAAGGGTAATTCCATCTTCAATGTCAAAGTTTTTATTGAGGTATTTGTCCGCGTACTGTTTAGGAATCGGCGGTGCGTTATCTTCGGTAATGTCGTTTTTGATGTGCTCTGAGCAGTCCAGGGTGATCATGGTGAAGCCGAGGGAAAGTGCGTACTCCACGTCCTTCACGGTTTTAAGGTGATCCCCGTCCGCGCCGAAGCCCTTTTTGTAGCCTTCCTGAAACACCGCGAAGGTAGCCGCGTCCAGCACGTCTTCGTAGGTGCGCCCGGTAAGGTTTAGCTCGCGGATGGACTGCTGGGCAAAAATGGGGAATACGTCCGTCTTTTCAAAAAGCCCGATATGGCCGGGAGTGGCTATTCCCAGGCGATCCCCCAGCCCGAAACTACGCGGCTTTGAAAGGCCGCGGACAGGCGCGGTAAAGGGAAAGAGAGAGCGCAAAGCTTTCGCGTTTTCATGGGTCAACGGAGCGCGAAATTTTCCGTCTCCGATATCCTTCCCCTTGAAACCAAGCTCCGCTCCGGTTTTACCGCCGCTTTCTGCAGCAATAATAATCGCCGTTTCATCTCCATCCTTCGCCATAAAGACAACGGATTTTTCACCTAAATTTGAATTAACGGAATTAATCGAATTTTCGTAAGCCTCAAAACCCAGATACTGCATTACTTCTCCTTTACAAAATCTTCCCGCATTGGGGTAAAAAAATCCACCAGTACACCCTTTTCCAAACACACGCAGCCGTGTTCTACCCCATTCCGTTTGCAGAGGGTATCCCCTTTGGCGACTTCCTTTTCTTCATTGCCGATAGTAAAGCGGAAGCGGCCTTCGGCTACATAGGTGATCTGCGTGTGGGGGTGGCTGTGCAGAGCGCCGACAGCGCCTTCCTCAAATTCGTTCGCCACCGCCATCAACTCGTCGCAGTAAGCGAGAACCTTGCGCGTTACCCCCGGCGCGGTGCTTTCTCCTTCGATGTCTCTGCAAAAAACCCACGGCTCGTTCTTATGGTTCTTATTCATGTTGATGCCTACCTCCAACATCATAAACTTAAAAAAGAAAAACTTCAAATAGTGATTTTTAATAATTTTTACCCCATCGATTATATTTGTCATATCTTGCTCCTGATTTAGAAGCGCATTGCAGGCTGAGGCCATATATGTTATGATGGACTTGGTATTTGAATGGGACCCGCAAAAAGAGCGGGAAAACGTCAAAGAGCATGGCGTCTATTTTGATACGGCTGTACAGGCATTTTTTGACTATTACCGCAAAGAGCGCCATGACGATGATTCAAGCGATGATGAAGATCGCTGGCAAACTATGGGCTTTGTTGACGATGTGCTTTTTGTGGTTTATACGGAGCGCGGTGACGTTACGCGTATAATATCGGCCCGCGTTGCGGAGCCTTTTGAGCGGAGGATATATTATGGCGATGGTGAGATACGTGGCTGGCAGAGAGTTAACCCCTGAAAGAAGGGCGGCAATGAAAGCGGAAATAGAGGAGGCGGCTAAACGGCCCTATACTTATGACCCTGATTGCCCTCTGATTTCGTTAGAGCCAAGAAAGCTCTCTGATTATTCTCCTGAGAAGATAGAACGGTTAAAGGCGGCCCAAAAAAGACACGCCGCTTTTGATCCGGGATGTGAAAAGCTAACCCTGGAAGAATTTATAAACTGGCATCCGGTCGGCGGTATATCATTGGGGGAACGCGCCCGGCGCATGAAGATAGCAGGCATAACAGACCCGGAAGAACCTGTCACTGCGGTTTCGGATGCCCAGGAAACTAATTAGTGTCTGTCCATAAAATCGGTTACTTTGTCAGTAATTATAAGTTTAAGGAATTATGAATAATAAAAACCACAGAGTACACGGAGTTTCACGGAGGAAATGATAGTTTTCATATTAAAACTCCGTGTTACTCTGTGACCTCCGTGGTTAGAATTTCTTATCTTAGCGCGTATGGTGTTACGCGTTATTTTCTTTCGCATTTCGTCCATTAATGTTTAGCCAGCCTTTCTTCACGGATTTCATTAATTTTATTTATAAATTCATCTGTTTTTTCCATGCTAAACAATATAACAAAATCTTTTGTCGGCATAAATAATACTTTTTCTTCATTTGTCAAATAAACCAATGCTTTTTTTCCGTTCTTAAGCCGCATCCATCCGGATTTATAATTTGGCAAATTTATCCCATTTGTCCTGACAGAAATACCGTATTCTTTATCTTGATTTAGATTTATTGTTTTAATTTCATTTATCAAAATATTTTCAATAGGTATTTTCCTTCCGTAAAGAAAAGAATTTATTGCCACTTCACCATCTTTTATTGAAATACTTGTATTTTTAGTTGCAAAAATTGTCCCAACCATTAGCCATGTAATAAACAACATTACAATAGATACAAATATAATCATAATAATTGGAAAAGCAAAAACATTGCCCTTGGGCTGAGGTATTACTTCAAAAAATGTAATATTTTCCATAATTATCCTTCCAATATAGTTTCCATTATAATCAATTTATAGTTACTATTTCAAGTTTTTTATATTAAAAAAAATTAATGGCGAAACCGTTTAAAAATATTGTAAACCTGTAACAATTCCTTAAAATTTTTACCACGAACCATCACAAACAACGACAAGATATGTGGTAAGAGTTCGTGAGGTTCGTGTGGTTAGTGGTAAATTCTTTATAAACATTTAGCTTTTCCAATCCACCAGAGTAGCTCCTGGCTTACTAATCACCTCTAGCCCTTTGTGCTCTCAGTGTCCTCTGTGCCTTTGTGTGCTAAGAACCCGAAGGGTAGCTATTTTGGAATATGCGCCACAAAACAAAAGGGCCCTTCCCGTAACCGGGAAAGGCCCTTTGCGCCATTGGCGCGGTTTTGTGCCGACAGTCGGCAACAAGATTCGCTGTCGTCTTACCGTGTAAGCCTTGCGACGAGATCAAGTACCTGCTGTGCGCCCGCTGCGGGAGTAACGCGTCCGTACGCTACATTCTGGTAAATAAGGAACAAACCAGGGTTCCATTCTGCATCGCCGGGCATATTGGGGTTACGGGGTGAAGCGTGTTTACCGGCTACATCAAGATAAGCGGTAATCTTCTTAGCTGTATCAGAAGTAGCGGCGGCAGCCCTTGCGTCCGGGGTAAACGGTGTACCAGGATCAGCACCCATGATTTTCCACACGCCTGGATCAGTTACCCTGTAACCAATAAATTTGGCGGCGGCTTCAGGGTTCTTTGATTTCTTGTTGACAGCCATCATCTGGCTCATCTGGCCCCACAGGCCGTTGCTGACGGCTGCGTTCGGCAATTCGATCAGATCAAGTTCATCTCTGGTGGCTGCTTGATAATTTACAAGAGTGTTTGTCCAGCCCATTGTAACGACAGTTTTTCCGGCAATCATGGATGAAGATGACTCATTGGTTTCAGCGTAATCTGCTGCGACACTGGCCGGGGGAACGTATCCGGCGGTGCGCCATTTAGCCCAAAGATCGAAATATGCCTGAACTGATGCGAGTGTTAATTGGGTTTTGGTTCCGTCCCACTGGGGAGTTTTGTTTTGCCCTTGCCAGTAGCCAAAGAAACTGGATCCCGACGCGGTGGAGCCGAAATCTGTCAGGACGTACGTACCAGAGGGAAGCTTTGCCTTGACTTGGTCAAGCCAGGTCTCCCATTCAGCCCAGGTCATGGAAACTTTGGGCAGGGGAGCGCCAATTCTTTGAAGCAGAGCTTTGTTGTAGAGGAGGGCGGGCATATTCCCAGCCACAGGAAGTGCGTACAGTTTGCCGTCCCTTGTTCCTTCTTGGATGGCTACAGTGTCAACTTTGGAAATATCCAGAACGCCGCTCTTTGTATAGGGGGTCAGATCAAGGAAAAAATCCTCTACACCGGGACATGTTGTAAGTTGATCCTTCAAGCCAAAACTTGCAAAATCACCTCCAAGCTGGATAATGTCCGGGGCGTTACCGCCTGCCAACTGGGTCCTGAATTTGTCAAAGTGCTCGTTTGTTCCCGGTGCAGGCTCGGCAGCCACAATGATCCCAGTGGCTTGCGTAAATATGTCGATGGCAAGCTGGGTGTTTTTAATGCGTGTTTCACTGCCCCAGAAAGACCAGCGAATTGCAGAAACACCAGGCGCCGCTTCCTGCTTGGTGCCGCCGGCAAAGACCACAGTACTTGTTAAAATAAGTACTGCCAAAACTAACATAACTTTTCTCATGTGAACCTCCAGAAAATATATTCAGGGTAAACTACCCTTTAATACCCGTAGTGGTAATCCCCTGCACAAAGTACTTTTGCAGGGAGAAGAACAAAACAAAGCAGGGAATCAGGGACAGTACCGACATGGCAAACATTGCCCCCCATGAAGAAACGCCCGAGGAATCCAAAAAGAGCCGTAAGCCCAGCGGCACCGTAAACTTTTCCGGGGAATTAAGATAGATCATGTGGCCAAGAAAATCGTCCCAGGTCCACAGAAAGGTAAAAAGCACGGTGGTAATAATAGGGGGTACGCTCAACGGCACGATGATGCTTGTAAAGATCCTGAATTTACCGCAACCGTCTATTATGGCCGATTCATCCATATCTTTTGGCAGGCTTCGGATGAACTGTACCATTAGAAATATGAAATAACCGTCCCCGCCGAAAAACTTAGGTATAATGAAGGGCTTGAAAGTATTAACCCAGCCCAAACTACGGAAAATGATATATCGGGGGATCATGGTTACATGGCCGGGCAGCATAAAGGTGATCAATAAAATGGCGAACCAGAATTTTTTGCCCTTAAATTCCAGCCGTGCGAAAGCGTAGGCCGAGATGGAACAAAGAAGCGCGTTGGCAATCACGCATCCAATGCTGATAATAAAGGAATTAACGTAAAAAGTTTTAAAGGAAACAATGCCTATGCCTTCCCACCCGTGGCTATAATTAGTAAAAATCCAGGGTTTCGGCCAAAGGCCCGGATCGCTGAATATCTGCGTTCCTTCCTTAAAAGAAGCAAAGAAAAGCCAGAGAACCGGGTAAATCATCCCCGCGCCCAGGACAATAATAACGAGATGCGAAAGCCCCAGCTTGGCAATATCGGTTGCGGATTTTGTCTTCATTCTCCGCTCCCGTAACTCACTAAAGAACCAGAAACCTTAAAGACCAGGAAGGTCATAGTCGCGATAATGACAAGGAGTACCCAGGCCATGGCCGAGGCATATCCCATCGCCCCATAAGCAAACGCCCGCAAGTAAAGGTAGAGGCTGTAAAACATGGTAGAGTCGATAGGCCCGCCTGTGCCGCCTGAGATTATATAGGCCTGCGTAAAAGACTGGAACGCGCCTATCATTTGCATGACCAGGTTGAAGAAGATAATGGGCGAAAGGCAGGGCAAAGTAATATTAAAGAACTGCCTGACTTTTCCGGCCCCGTCAACGCTGGCCGCCTCGTAGTATTCGGTCGGTATCTGTTTTAGCCCCGCCAGAAAAATTATCATGGGCGAGCCAAACTGCCATACCGTCAGAAGTACCAACGTATAAATAGAAAACTCTGGAGTGGAAAGCCACGAAGGGGGGTTTAATCTGCCTCCGGAAATCTGCCTGATAATAATGTTAATAATACCGTCCCCGGCAAAAAGGCGTCGCCACAGCACTGCAATGGCGACGGAGCCTCCCAGCAGGGTCGGTATATAGTAAATTGTGCGGTAGAAAGGAATGCCTTTAATTTTCTGGTTCATCAGCATGGCCACGGCCAGGGCAAAGATCAGTTTGCTTGGCACGGCGACAACAACATAATGCAGGGTAACAAAAAGGGAATGCATGAACCTTTGGTCTTTGGGGAAATCGGCGTTTCCTATGAACATGACAAAGTAATTGCGCAGGCCTACCCATTTGGGGGCCTGGATTATGTTGTACTGGGTAAAGGACAGGTAAATAGAATAAAGCATGGGGTAAAAAGTCCAGGCAAAAAAACCTACCAGCCAGGGAACAAGAAAGGCATAAGATGTAACGTTGTCTTTAAGTTTTCTATTGAAAGACTTTTTATGAATTATGGGCTGTCTCTGCATTACCGTATTGCTTTCCATATTTTTCCTTTCCTGGAGGTTTTAGGGCTAGTAACCAGTATATACCGAACTGCCCCGTTGTCAAGCGATTTTTAGCCGCCAAACAACGCATATCCTTGCCTTTTTCTTCAATAAAATATAACCTGTCTATTATGGCAAAGGAAAAACTTAAAATATGTTACATTGGCGGCGGTTCAAGGAATTGGGCATGGGTTTTAATGCAGGATCTCGCCTTTGAAAAGGATATTTGCGGAAATATCGAGTTATACGACTTAAAAAACGACGACGCCAAGACCAATGAGGTAATCGGCAATAAACTCATGGAAAAGCACAATCAGGGCCGATGGAAATTCCACGCAAACCCTTCACTGCAAGACGCGCTGGATGGAAGCGATATTGTCATTATCTCCATACTGCCTGGAGATTTTGAAGAAATGGCCGTTGACGTTCACGCTCCCGAAAAATACGGCATATATCAGTCCGTCGGGGATACGGCAGGAGCGGGCGGAATTATACGCGCCCTGCGGACTATACCTCAATTCCGACAGATTGCTCAGGAAATACGGGAAAACGCTCCAGGCGCGTGGGTAATCAACTACACAAACCCCATGAGCATTTGTACCCGCACTCTGTACAAGGAATTTCCGCAAATAAAGGCTTTCGGCTGTTGCCACGAAGTGTTTCATACCCAGAAACTCCTCGCTACCGTTCTGGAAGAAGCGAATTACGCCCCGCATGACAGCATTAAGCGGGAAGAAATCAAAGTAAACGTTTTGGGCATCAACCACTTTACGTGGATCGACAGGGCGTACTGGAAAGATACCGACCTATTCCCCCTTTATAGGGACTTTGTAGCACAATACGCCGATACGGGCTTTAAAAAGGCAAAGTCTTCCGGAAAAGACGCAAACGCGGATGATCCGGAGCGGCAAAAATTTTTTGGCTCAACCGACCGCGTCAAGATGGATCTTTTCCGCCGTTACGGCTTAATTGCCGCAGCCGGTGACAGGCACCTTGCGGAATTTTGCCCCCATTCATGGTACCTGGCTTCGCCTGAAGTTGTTGAAAGCTGGGGCTTTGCCCTTACCCCTGTTTCATGGCGCATCAAGAACCGTGAAAGTTTAATACTGAAGGCAAAAGCGTACCGGGACGGAACGGAAGAATTGGTTCCCGTTCAGTCAGGCGAGGAAGGCATAAAAATAATCAAGGCGCTGACAGGGCACGGAGACCTTACTACAAATGTCAATTTGCCAAATAACGGGCAGATGCCGGATCTTCCCAGGGAAGCCGTGGTTGAAACAAACGCTGTCTTTAAGCATGACAAGATTGAACCTGTAACAACCGGCGGGCTGACGGTCGATTTAAGGGCTTTGGTAACGCATCATTCGCTGGCCCAGGAAGGAGTTGTAGAAGCGTCGTTTGAGGGCGATATGGAGAAAGCGTTCCGTGTCTTTTCGCACGATCTCGCGATTCAAAAATTGCCGCTTTCTGACGCCCGCTCCCTTTTTAACGAAATGTGCTCTGCGACCGGCGCAGGCAAATAACGGGAACAACGATGATAAACCGCCGGGCGGTAATAGAGAGGCATAACCCTCGTTATACAACCTTAAATAAAACAGCGCCGCTTTCTGTGGGAAACGGCGCTTTTTGCTTTACTGCCGATTTTACAGGCTTGCAGACTTTTTTTGACGATTACTCTGCGGCGCAGGACGCTTTTCCGCTTTGCACCATGGCCGAATGGGGCTGGCATTCGTATCCCAAAACCGAAGACGAATCTCTCTTGCGGCTGACGCCCTATGATACCTTTGGCAGAACCGTTTATTACGCCACGGACGACAAAGGGCAGGAAGAGCTTTTTAAGCGGATTAGACTCAACGCGCATAAATTTCACCTGGGTCTGATTGGTTTTGAACTATCAGATAACAATCTTTCATCCGATAAAAAACTTTCAATGGAAAACTGCTTGCCTGTCGGCCAAGAGCTTTCTTTATGGGAAGGGGTTCTGTTTTCCGAGTTTACGATTGATGCCCATACCGTAAAAACCGAAACTTTTGTCCACCCGACAGAGGATACAATATACGTCCGCGCTGAATCGCCGTTGCTTATAGAAAAGGCATTGCGCATAACGGTTGTTTTTCCCTATGCCAGCCATAAAAAAACCGGAGCGGACTTCTCCGCCCCGCATTTGCATGAAACCAACGTTTGTGTGAGCAAGGATGGTGTTATTTACATAGAAAGAAAACTTGACGACACGGTTTACACAGTTGCCGTCGGCGGAAGCGGATTTACCGTTTTGCTTAATGACAGACAGCATACTTTGCAGTTAATTCCGCAAGAAGAATGTATAGAGTTTAGCGTTAACTTTAGTCCTATCGAGATACCTTCGTTTTCAAGCGCCGGAATCGCGTTGGACAAACCGCAAAGTAAAAGCGCGGATTCGTTTGATGAAGCAAAAGCAAAATGCCTGTCGTTTTGGGAGCAGTATTGGAATACAGGCGGTTTTATTGACTTTACAGGCTCAAGCGACACCAGAGCCTTTGAACTGGAACGCAGGATAATACTTTCGCACTACCTGACGGCTATTCAGAGCCGGGGCAAACTTCCGCCAGCTGAAACAGGCCATACTTGCAATAGCTGGTACGGAAAATTCCACCTTGAGATGCATTTCTGGCACCACGCGCATTTGCCGCTCTGGGGCAGGACGGAGGATTTGCTAAGAACCCTGGAGTATTACAAAAAAATATTCGCCACCGCGAGGGATATTGCCTCTTCGCAGGGTTACTCCGGTGTGCGCTGGCCGAAAATGTGCGATCCCTCAGGACGCAACACGCCTTCATCCATCGCCGTTCTGTTGATCTGGCAGCAGCCGCATCCGATAATGCTCGCCGAGTTGTGCTGGCGCTCAAAGAAAAGCGATGATTTTTTGCGCGAATACCGCGACCTTGTCGTTGAAACCGCCGAATTTATGAAGAGCTTTATTCATTACGATGAATCCCGTTATGTGCTAGGGCCCCCGTATATTCCGGCGCAGGAACGCCACGACCCAAAAATTGTATTAAACGCCGCGTTTGAGCTTGAATATTTCCGCTGGGGTTTTCGCATGGCCGATGAATGGCTAAGCAGGCTGGGAGAGCAAAAGCGCTACGGGGAAATCGCGGAAAGTTTGAGCCGTCCGGCTGTTAAAGACGGCGTTTACCTCGCGCATGAAAACTGTCCCGACACTTTTAGCAAGCTTCCTTTTTATACCGACCACCCTTCAATGCTTGGGATGTACGGTGTTTTAAACAGCGACAAAACGGACAAAAGCATTATGTCCGCTACTTTGGACAAGGTGCTTTCCGTGTGGGACAAAAAAACTTTCTACGGCTGGGACTTCCCAATGCTGGCAATGACCGCCTGCCGTCTTGGCAGATACAAAGATGCCATCGACCTGCTTTTAATGGAAAGCCCGAAAAACACCTGGCTGGAAAACGGGCATAACAAAATGACGGGCGACGACGCGCTTCCCCTGTACCTTCCCGGAAACGGCGGCCTTTTGCTTGCCGTCGCGATGCTTGCTGTTGGATACGGCGAGAAAAAAGGACCGTCTTTTCCTGATGGCTTTGCCGTTAATGCCGAGGGGATACTTCCATATATTTAAATGAACTATTCCAACCTGCCGGTGTTTTTTGCCGGGGCGTTTCTCCTGGGCCTCTCGGCATTCTGCTCGGGCTGTTACACCCTTCAGCAGGGAACTACCATGTTGGGCTATCTTGGCCGTGCCGTTCCGCTTGAAGAGCTAAACGACAGAGACGACGTTTCCGAAGATGACCGCCGCTTTGTTCAGAGGGTGGACAATATACGCCGCTTCGCGATTGAGGAGCTGGGCTTAAAGAAGAGCAAAAACTATACCCGTTATGTGGAACTTGACAGGGATTACCTTGCGGCGGTGGTCTCCGCGTCCGCCAGGGATTCGTTTAAGCGCTACGAATGGTGGTTTCCGGTTGTGGGCAAGGTTCCCTACAAGGGCTTTTTCAATGTCCAGGACGCCCGGAAAGAGCGGGCAAAACTTGAGAAAAAGGACCTGGACGTGTGGGTTAGGGGCGTGGACGCTTTCAGCACCTTAGGCTGGTTCCGGGATCCCCTTTACTCTTACATGAAAAAGTACTCCGACCGTTCTTTGGCCGACCTGATCATCCATGAACTGCTCCACGCCACGGTGTACCTGAAGGGCCAGTCCCAGTTTAACGAGGAGCTGGCGGAATTCGTGGGGACGGAAGGGGCACGGCTTTACATGGAAAAAGCGGGCCAGGCTCTAAACGACTCCGATGCCGCCGACGCCCAGTCAGACAGAGCGGCTTATTCTGCCTTTATCCGGGGCCTCATCGCGGAGCTGGACGAAATGTACA
>Ga0268262_10004872_pt1 | contig 13602 bp, 10 predicted proteins | sample TergutNc150P3_FD_190354 | JGI IMG/M metagenome (GOLD analysis project Ga0268262, IMG submission 190354) | Nasutitermes corniger P3 segment gut microbial community from laboratory colony in Florida, USA - Nc150 P3 (SPAdes) (version 2) | ecosystem: Host-associated > Arthropoda: Insects >... | reverse complement strand
CCTGCTTACACGCATCAGTCTCGGACTTGCCGCTCATCATAAGCTCGATCATACGATCGATCTGCTTCTGATTCATGTTATCGGATGACATATTGACCTCCTTTCCTTAATCCTTTCTTTATTGCTGGAAGTTGCTCAATCAACCCCGTTACCCTCCGACCCCTCTCTCATATCCCCTCCCCCTACCATAATTATAGCACGAACCAGACCCCAAAATCAACCTAATCTTTGAAATCTTTTAAAATCAAGGTCTTTAAATTCTTTTTTAGACGGAAGGCTTAAAATCAAAGTCTTTAAATTCATTTTTAGACGAAAGGCTTCGCCTTTCATAGATAAATGCGGGGCTAAACCCCGCATTTTCAATCAAAATCAAAGTCAAAGTCACCAAAAAAGGCGTTTTTTTCTTTTGACGTTGACTGAAAATCGGGGGTTTAGCCCCCGATTTATCTATGAAGCCGAAGGCTTCGTCTTAAAATGATTTAGATTTTAAAGATTTTGATTTTAAGGCTTTTTTAGGCTTCGTCTTAAAATGATTTAGATTTTAAGGCTTTTTTGTGTCCCGCGCCCCGCCCAAAACGGCAAGGTACACGTCAATGTCCCGCCCGTCTATAAACTCACGGATCGCCGAAGTCGCCACGTTCAGCGCCTCTTCTTTGGGATACCCGTAAATCCCGCTAGAAATCAACGGAAACGCCACGCTCTTGCACCCCTTCTCAACCGCACATTTCAAAGAGTTAGTGTATGCGTCGCGGAGCAACTGCTCCTCCCCATGCCTTCCGTCATGGTACACAGGCCCCGCCGTATGGATGACGAACTTAGCCGGCAGCTTAAACCCCGGCGTAACGACGGCCTCCCCCGTCCGAATCGGCGCAAGCCCGTCGCAAGCCGCCTGCATCTCAGCCGCCCCCGCCGCCCTAAATATAGCCCCGCAAACCCCGCCCCCCATCCGAAGCCCGGTATTAGCGGCGTTGACTATCGCGTCAACGGTCATGGTCGTGATGTCTTGGTTGACAATTGTCAGCGGCATTGCGGGAGCTCCTTGACTTTCCGTACATTGACTTTCGGCTTTTCCCCTGAATCCTCGCACCCTTGACCACGCCGTATAGCCAATATCTCCCGTTCCGCCATCAAACGCGAACGGACTACAGATTCAGGCGTCATTTTTGACTCCATCATTTTTATTGCGTCATGCATCGTTCCCCTCCAATATTTCAGGATATTTATCAATCAGGCCTTCCGCTTGTTTAAGTTCCTTATTAACGAAAAACACATACTCTTTTTCCAATTCCGGCAAGTAATCGCTCTTTATTTTGACCATGATCTCCGTGAACCGCCCAATATCGTAAGTATGCGAGAGGACGCTTCTGGCAAGGATCATATCCCAATATATACTACCGTCTATCCCAGCCTCACGGAACGTACCCACAGCGGCACACTCTTTGATTACCGATCGGGCAGTCGCTTCAGTTAGCTCCACACCGCTGAATTCCAGATAATCTTTGAACGTCTTCCAACCAAACTCAATGGCATATCTAAGGCATCGGGCAATCCCCTCCTGCTCCAACAAGCTATACTCGTCGATCTCCTTCACCGTAAGCGCAGTACGAAGAAGGTTGAACGCACGGCGGTAACTCTGAAAGCGTTGCTTCCAACGGACGTCTTGTTCTGGTTCGTTCACTTCGCGGTCTCCTTTTAATCTATCCAACTATTAACGTTATCCGTCAGGAACTTCGTGGCGTATACTTATTTATAGATCACTTTTTATAAATTATAACCTTGTCGATAACAACGCAACATCTCTTTGGTGTTCTTTTTTCCTAAAATTACTTAATATCTTTTTTTCTACTTCAGGTGTCCAGTAAATCCTCAATTTTTCTCTTGCCCGTGTTATGGCAGTATAAAAGATATTATGTGTAATCATTTCTTCAACTTCATCTGTAATAACGATTTTGACTGAGTCATATTCTAAGCCTTGAGCTTTATGTATTGAAATTGCATAAGCAACTTGAAAAGGAATTATCGCATTTGATGAATTATCATCGTCATCATCGGTGCTTTTATATTTATCAATGGAAAAACGAATAACTGATTTACCGTTATTGGAGTCATCCATCAGTTGAAAGTTATATTCTTCCGCATCAAATTGATTTATTACCCGATCAATTTCAATATCAAATTGGATTTTATCTTTAATTTTCTCAATACCAACTATTCTTCCTTTCATATTGTTATAAATCAACGGCGCAAATATTTCTGACTCATTAAATAAAATTGGATCATCAACTTTATAGGTTTGCACACCCCAATCAACAGAATTATTTTTATTATTGCTTTGCAAAAAAGTATTAATATTATTTATTCCATAGAGTCCATCATAATTTAAGCATAAAATGATCTCATTCTTTTCGGAATGTTCAAAAATAGATTCATCCAATTTAGCAGAATACTTGTTTTTAGTTATGTGTTCAATAATATCGTTGTCTATGGCATTGCTTCTGACTTTGCTCCATAAATCGAGCAATTCTTGATTATTGGTACGATATGGTTTAGTTAATTCAAAAACAGATGTCTTTGGAATAAAAAACCGGGCAATACTAAACCAATTACCAAATTCTATCGATTCAATTTGAAAAATATCACCTACCAAAATCAGTAATTTAAAGGTAGCTTTTTTCAATATAGAATGCATATCTGAATTACTGACAGTGCTACATTCGTCAATAATTAATAAATCATATTCTGCAACACTATTTGTATTCGACAAAAACTTGGCTATTGTTTTAAATGTGCAATCAGCAGCATTTACCTTTCTTTTCAGATTATCAACAGCTGGATTAGTATTTGCTAAATATAACTTTCTTTTATTAGAAAAGAAATGAGATACGTGGTTTATTATCGTCGATTTTCCCGTTCCAGCAGATCCATATATCAACGCAACTTTTGATTGTTCAAACATTTGTTTTAAAACCCTTTTCTTTTCATTGCAATCAATAGGATAAGTAGATGATTGCATCCAAAAATCTACTGAATGTGCATAATTTTCAATACCTATTGCTGATAATTCTTTCAATTTGTTTATAATGAAAACAGTGTCTGCTTCATAGTTTTTTATGAAAATGTGATCTTTATAACTTTCCAATTTACGGTCTTGGTGCGTAGTATATAATTTATTGTTATATTTTTGCATAAGTTCATCAATATTATTAAAATTATTAATATCTTTAATCGGTGTATAAAGTTGTTCCTTATTTTCTGTATTGTTTCTTATAAATCGCGCGAATAGCTCATGCTCTCGTCCATTTGGATCTATACACTCAAATAAATCCGTGAGTTTAGGATTGTGACCTTTCAATGAACGGTTATATGGCATCTCATCAAATGGAATACATTCATATTTAAGGTTTAAACCTGACAATTTGACACGTTTTTCTTGACTGTGTTGTAGTTTTATTACTCTATTATTTAACCTATAAAGTAAATACCTGATTATGTTGCTTCCGGGACGGTTATTGTTTATAAGCTCTCTACACTTATCTAACGTATTAAAGATGCTAGAGGCTTTCGCATTTTGTATGATTGATATCTTAATTGTCGAATAATCGTTGTCTGCAATATCAATAAATTCAACAAGGTTTTGGCCCGTTTTAGATAAAAAACGCATTAATTCGCGGTACTCCGTGTTACCGCTTGATATATTGTAATTATCACCTAATATCTTGGCAAAATTATTAAATTCACACGGACGAATCGATACTTCCCAATTGTCAATAACTTGGATTGGCATATTTTTGCCTAAAATATTGATACGATCTTTTCTTATAGAAAATTTTACAGCATAATTATAAGAAATATCTAAACTAGTAAATGCAATTATTCTGTCTGTTTTGCCCAACTTATCATTGGTCGTTGTAAATGTTACCTCATAATATACCACATGCCCGACAAAAAATGGTTTTGTCTTTTGAATATAGTATCGCTCATTGTTGACGTTAGATGTTCCAACAGTCTTTGATTGAGCAATTTTTGAAGCTATTTTTTCATAATACTCTTGATGCATATTATCCGTATTAATAGGAAACTCATCTATATTTTCTAGAACATCCAAATTATACTCGTTCTTAAGAAATGCTTTTATCCTTAGTAAATATTCATAATACTTCAGCATTAGTCTTTCCGAATTTTCTTCATCAAGAGTATAATGAGAAGATGACTTTTGTAGAAAACTGTGAAATTTATATAAAAAGCTCAATTTACCTTTTGTTGTTATGTGTTTGTTTGCTTGTTTGATATTTTCATGTATATGTTCAATATCCTGCCCGTTACTGTATATTTTAAACGAAATATACTCAACAAAATTTCTGAGATGAGAGAGGATATTTTGTGACAAAAATCCTCTCTCGGTAGAATCAGATTTAGTTATATTTTTACATATAACTTTATTGATGTCCAAAATTTTAGCGTCTATTGTATTCATAATTTATCTCCTATCCATATTTTTTAATATTTTCACCACTCCATCATACGCTACGAGAGTTTACACTAAATCTTAGACCATTTATAAGTATGCTTATGAAATTCCGTATTTTTTCAATACATCTTTCTTCAATGTCGGCATATTGGCAATTATTTTTTGTTCTTGGTTAATTTGCACCTCCATTTTCTCAATTTTTGTAACTATTTTTCGTTGCTCGGATAGCGGTAGTATAGGAATTTCGAAATCCAAAATATGTTGCTTATTTCCACGAGGCATTTTCATGCCTTTGGTTTTTTGCATCTCGTAATCGAAAAAACTATCTTGTTTCAAATGATAGTATATATACGCAGAATCGACCTTTTCAGATGTTTTTTGCAATACTAATACATCATTTGAGCTACCGCCGTAGTTATCGGCATACCAGATTTTTTTCAAATATGGTCTGATGTTCGACAATAGAATATCTCGTATATTGTATTCTGTTGATGTCCCAGAATTGGGCACAAAATCAGAATCAACTTTTCCCATCGTATTTTGGAGTAAATTATCAACTCCAATATAATTCTTTGGTGTTAATAATGCATTATCTATCCTTGTGTCAGAATATCGGCATAACTCGCGAAGTTCTTTGCGTTCCCCCTTGATACTATCCATTATCTTCTCAATATCTTTCTTCAGGTGTTTAATTTTTTCGTCTGCTTCCGCCTCTTTCTTTTCCAACATCTCTATCTCAGCAACAATTTTTTGCTGTATCTCTTTGGACGGGAGTGGAATATACAGATTTTGCAAATACTTATAATGCCTCTCATATTTCTCTTTATTCACTACTAAATTTAAAAGACAATACTGCAAGACATTATAAAAATATTTTGGAATAAAACTATCTCGTGGTTTTAACAAAACTGTTCCATCCGCACCTCTGAAAAATTTAAAGTCTAAATATTTTAAAGTACAAGAATGGTCACCAAAGAGTAGAATAGGTAAATCACTGACAGGATTCTCACTATCAGAATAACCGTTAATTAGGTTTTCTTTTTCCTGAGTAATTACAGGATACTTTCCTGCTTCTTTTATGTTAAATTTCTCAATCTTTTCAGTTGAGCCATTTATGTTTTTAATTGCATCTGTAAATAAAACTTGCTCGTACTTACTTTCGATTTTTACTTTTTTTTTTACCGCAGTCGAAATGTCTTTCGTAAATTCCACACTATCGAAAGACAACATATCCACCAAGCGAACTCGCGAGATATTGTCTTTTAAACTTTCGTGAATTTGCGTTTCATAATCGTCATAAAATGCCTTATAAATATAGGTACTAACCTTTTCTTCGTTGTCAAAACAATCATCATCAAACAATTTGGTACACTCGTCAATGGTTTTACCACGTTGTATTGGGTGTATACCTTCTCTACCGCGCCTACTGGAAAACTCATAGCCTAAAAAGCGTTTTTCGGCTTCTTTTTCGCCTGTTTTTACTAAAACAACTCGTTGCGGATACGCTAAAACAAAATAAAGTAACTTCTCCTTTTCTGTTTTAATCATACAATTAAAACAATCTCTTTCTACACGTTCTTTTATTTTTTGCATATCGGTTTCCGTTAACATAGTTTTGCGATTTTTTTTCTGCTTAAATATTTCACTGTTGATTGCAGACTCAACAGATTTACGAAAAGATTTATAAAAATCATGATTTTCAACACTTGCGTTTGGGGCATTTTTTAATAATGAGACATAGTCTTCAAGCGTAATTGTCTCCCAAACGTGGTCAACATACTTTGAAAACGGTTTTTCTACTCCATTAAGCGTAACATCTTGATAATCAGAGAAAAATTTATTAATAGATTTTTGTAGATTTATACTATCATAATTATTTCTACGGCGCAAAAACAAAACAACCGTATTAGTGCCGGTTGCCATAAATGTATTACTGCCAAGTTCCGTAATAGCAATAATCTCAAAATTTTGTAAAACGATTTCACGTGCTTTGGTATAAATTCCATCATTACTTAGAATGGAACTAGGTAAAATAATACCTGCTACGCCCCCATCTTTCAAAAGTTGCTTTGTACGTTCAATAAAGAGGCATTCTATTTCGCTACTGCTATCGGTCAGGCTGTCATACAACTCAAAATTTTCTTTGGTATAATATTCCTTTGCCGTATTTTTAAAGGCAGAAACGGAATAAGGCGGATTTGAAATTAAAATATCAAACTGCTTGTTTTCTTTTGAAAAATCTTTATCAGCATAATGCAACTTTCCCTTGTATTCTGAATGATCAAAACGTGCCAAACCATCGCTCAAAATCACGTTAGCCAATCCGTCCCCGTGTAAATAACAACCGACTTTGCCTACTTTTACAAGGCGATAATCTTTTTCCACGCCATAAACGTACTGTGTTGCCCAATCAAAATGGTCGTTTTGCCATGTTTTTATCTTTTTGGCCGAACTTTCAACATAATTATCGGCTTTCTTTTCATCTATCAAACGTTGAATCTCGTGCATACTTTCTGTTATAAAGTGCCCACTACCAGCCGCATAGTCGATAATATACGGTAAAAGGTCGTTGTTCGTTCCCTTGTCTAATTTTTCATCCACAAATTTATCTATAGGCAAACTTTTAATAATAAATTGCGCTATGGGCACTGGCGTAAAAAACTGCCCTGCTTCTTGTTTTAACCCTGTGGTAAGCAACAGCTCAAAAAAATCCGAGAGATATTGTTGGCGTTTGTTATAACGCAAACGGAATCTCTGCAAAAGTTCAACTACTTCCTTTACAATTTTTGCGTTTTCCTTAAATGTTTTCTCATCAAAAACTTCTTTTATGGCAAATTCATTATTCTTTTCAAGTCGAAGTTTGTTAATTTTGCGAAGTAACGATTCCTTATGTCTCTTAGGTAAGTCATTATATTCTGTATCAAAATCTTCTTCCGAAAAGTCTGTGACCTCTTTTTCTAAAAACTCAAACATTCCTTCCTTATAGAGGTTGGTTAAACGAATCTGAAATGAAACATCATCATCTTTCCCTTCAAGCCATTGAAACTTTAATTCTTCATTGGGCTTGGTTGTCTTTTCATCGTATATTTTACACAAAAAGAGCGTAAAGATCTTATTGAAAGCATTGGGTTTGTCGGAAACAACATTATGGCGCAAAATTTCCAAAAAACTATTAAAAATAATACCGCTGTCTTCCTGTGTTATGCTTTTCAAATCATTTGGTGTTAACGCTTTACTTTGAAAACGGTATGGCTTAACCCACTCCTCAAAAACACCATTTGAAATGGGTAACTTGTTCCAGCGGTCAAAAAAGTCTTTTACATTGTTCGTTTGACGATAATCGTCCTCAATGTGTATAATTTCATTTTTATAGTCAACATGGTTTTCTTTTATGTCCGAAGCATATAGCATTAAGATTTCCGCACTCTTATCTTGTTGGAAGTAAGTAAAAAGTTGTCCTCCATCTGATTTTAGCTTGCGGAGAGCTTTGTCAAATTCTTTTTCAATTGTTTTACACTCAATCATTAAATAAGCCGTCTCGTCATCGCGAGTAACAAGAATATCCAAACGTCCGCTATTATGCCCTAAAGGAAATGTTTTTTCTAACGTAATATTTTGCGGCTTATACCCCTTTTCAAGCAATCTGTTTACACACTCAAGCACAACAAAATTTTCTATTTGGAAAAAATTCTGAGTGGTTTTACTTTCAGCTTTTATTTTGTTGCCGTAATCAATCCGTTGCTCTCCGACATTCACCTCAATATAATAACCGTCAGCCTGTGGATATTTTTTTTCAAAAACATCGACAGCGTTTTCTTTAGGACAAAAACCTAGGACGTTTAGTTGTTTTTTTATATCCATAGTAATATAGTAGTGGTGCTACCACATCCGTTAAAAATCTTTGTTGGCCTTCTTCCTCCCACACAATACTTGGGAAGGCAAACATCCCCTCCATATTAAAATAATATTTGGTCAACTTAAATTGCAAGCGTAATTTATCTATTCGGCTGACCGACCAACCCGTGATCATTTACACGTCCTTATCCCACAACTTCAAAATACCTCCCCTGTACCCCCCCAAACGCCCAAATTACATCAAAAACGCTGTTTGGGACCTCCTTTTTAGGACTTTGGGGCGCACCGTATCGCCCCCTCCTCTCCCACGCCTTTCCAAGTGGTAACCTTTTGTTACCAGTTCATCCCCCTTTACAATCAGTTAGTCAACACTAACCGGCTCACCCCACCCGCCAATCCGTTCATTTTCAGTCAGTCGGTAACATCTTGTTACCACCCCGTAACCTTCAATTATGCCCCACCCCTATCGACCCCCGCCGCCGTCGGCAGACCGTTCCTCCAGTTCCACAAACCGATCAAAATCGCTCTGAAACGCGCGGTCTTGGGTCACGCGGTACTTTTCGAACTCGTTTTCGGCGTGTTCTTTGGCTATTTTCATCATTCAGTTCACCGTTTTTCACGCAAATCATCCCCTATCTGAACTACCGAGGAATCCTCGGCAGTTGCCGATCCTGACAAATTCGCCGTCAAAATAGACGTTTTTCAAATTTTAGGATCTTGTATTTCGACCCGTCCCCCGCCATCCTATGGATTCCCGGTTACTTGTCGGCCGGGATCTCTTCCATGGCCTGTTTGGACGCTTCTTCCTCGGACTTGCCCTGCATCATGAGTTCTATCATGCGGTCGATTTGCTTTTGGGTCATATTGTCTGCCATATCGACTTCGCTCCTGCCTTAGTGGTTATCTTGCATACCGCTTTCGCTATTTATTGTTAATCGCTATAAAAAAACGGAGAGGCAGGGATTCGAACCCTGGGTACCCATAGGGTACAACGGTTTTCGAGACCGCCCCCTTCAACCGCTCGGGCACCTCTCCTTTTAATTTTTTTCCGTTGCACGGCTCGCGTTGTCGCGGGGATCGTACTATATAATAGTACGACCGTGCGCCCCGCAATCTTGTATGAAAGGCGCACGGTATGTTTTTTTACTGCTTACGGCTCTCAATCAGGACGGGCGTTCCGGCTTACTTTACCTTCAGACCCATCATGAGGATCGCCGCCACCAACGAGAGGATGGCGTACAGTTCGGGGAACACGGCGAGTATCAGCGTGTTTCCGAAAACGTTGTGCCCTCCGCCCAGCGCGGCGATACCGTTGGCGCAAATGTTGCCCTGATGTATGGCCGAAATCAAGCAGGCAAGGCCGATGGCGATACCTGCGCCGAGCACCACCGCCCCTTGCAGGAGCGAAATATTCGGGTCGATGATGTTGCTATACAGAACGAACGCCACAAAGCCGTAGAGACCCTGCGATGAAGGAAGCGCCGCCAAAACGAGGGAGCTTCCGAACGCCTCCGGCTTCCTCTTGATCGTCCCGATCACCGCCGATCCGGTGATGCCCAAACCCCAAGCCGAACCGCCGCCGGCGGCGCCGACCATAAGACCCAGACCGATCAACGCCACAATGTAGCCCAAACCATCTTTTAACAAAACCAGCTCGCCCATAAGACCGCCCTCCTAAATTGTATTTTTTATGGTTATTGTTACTATTTCTCTATCTTCGCAAACGGCACAAACGGCTTGCTGCCGCCCTGAAAACCTACCGCCCCGTAAAACTCCACGAACATCAGACGCAACGGGTGTATGAACGAGCCCAAGCCCGAAAGCCCGAAGTTAAACGTGTGCCCGATTAACAGAACGAGCACGGTCACAACTATACCCGGCCCCATCTCGATCGAAGTCGCGCCGTCCGCGGCGGTTTTGGTTATGAACATAAACCCTATCTGGTTTATCGCGGCGGCCAAAAGCCCTCCGGCGAGGCCGAGCGCGAAAAGACGCAGGTACGAGAGCACGTTCGAGAGCAGACCCGTCGAGTAGTTGAACAGCTCCCACAGACCCATCAGCGGCCGCCAGAATATCGCCTTGTCCAAACTGTTGAACAATAGGAGCAGGGCAAGGCCGACGACGAGCAATACCTCGCCGATGCCGACAGGCAAGCCTACGTCCAACATCCCTATCGATTTAAGAGCCGCGCCTATCGGTATGAATTTGTCCTGATTTCCTATCGCGAACGTCTCAAAGCCCAAACCCAAACCGAACGAGTCGTTCTTCGCGCCGAGTATCACAATTCCGAGCGCCATCAATATTGACGATATAGGCTGCATACCCGCTAAGAATCCCTCGTCGCGCATCTTCAGATACGCCTTTATCCCCATCCCCAAGAACAACTGTATAAATCCCGCCAAAATCGCCAAACTCATGGTAGGATACAATTCTCTGTCCGTCACCTGACCGTTGACCACCTCTTTGTATGAACTCAAAACGGCGTAAGAGGGATCGGCCCCGCCGAATATCGACCCCGTACCGAACATGGGCGCGCCGAAAAATCCGTTGCCCAATAATCCGCACACCATAGTTGACACGCCGAGAAGCAAGCCGAGCATCAGAATCGGCCGAGCCTTTTTATTGAGCGCGATCATGGCGATTATGGCTATCAGGGTGATAAGCATCCCGTAGCCGACATCGTTCAGACACAGCCCGTAGAACGCGACGAAGAACGGGGCGATAAAGCACGTGTAATCCGTCTCCTTGTATGCCGGAAGCGAGTACATGCCGATCACCGGCTCAAAGAGTCTGACGAACTTGTCGTTTTTGAGCTTTACGGGCACATTGTCGTCAGGCCCCGGGTCGCGGAACTCGACGTAGGCCGGGTAGTCTTGCAGGAATATGACCAATTTGGCCTCGCTCGGCTTCGGCACCCAGCCGGAGAGCTTCAGTATCTTGCCGTCCGCCGCGCCTGTCATGGAGAGGCGGGCCTCTTCGTACTTCAGGCCGTTCAGCTGATCGTTCCTGTATTTTTCTATGGACGGGATGCTGCCGACCATCTTTTCTATCTTCGCTAAAACCTCTTTGCGCTCGCTTTCAAGGGCGACCGCTTTGGCGGCCATCTCCTTCGGGCCGATTTCGGGGAGGCGCACCAATTCCGCGCCCGCGACTTCGGGAGCTTCGCCGCGGTAGACTACCACAAAGTAGACCGTCGTGCCGCGTTCGGCTATGACCTCTATGCGCAATTCTTTTCTGTCGAGTTGCGCGAACTTTTTCTGCGGAGCGGTGTAAAAAGCGAACTTCACGCCGACCTCGGAGAGACGCTTGATGGCCTTCGGGTCGAAATTGCCCCACGGTTCAAGGGCTATGGTGTCCTTCTTGATCGTGGCAAGCTCTTGGTCTATCCTATCGCGCTGGGCCTCGCAGCTCTCGAAGTTGGAGAGCAGTTCGGGGACGGCCGTGGGAGAGACGCTTATTGAAGTAACGCCCTTCTCTTTCTGCAATTTGGACAACGCGCCGACGACGCGCTGGGCGCGTTGGACGTTGGAACTCATCTCTTGGGCGGCGGGGGAATCCACCGGCTGCTCGGAGGTGATATGCACCACGCCCAAGCCCCTAAGCTCCTCAAGAAATTTCTCCTGCTCCCTATGGTAGAGGAGAATGTCCACTTTTCTCATTTTGACGATCATGCGGCCTCCGCGGCTAACTTCACCTTTAGAATCTTTTGGGAAGACTTCGCCAAATTGTCCTCATCTTCCATAAACCGCTTAATTTTGCGTACCGCCTCTTTATATTCGGGAATCTGCACCTTTTCGTACAGGTTCACCTTTTGCGTAGTCTTTTTACGGGCGTACTCTAAGATGGAAACCTTTTTCTTTGCAAGCTCCAACGTGATTTTGAGCTCCGCGAAACGCTTTAGAATTTCGATACCCTCGGGCACCCACGCCGCTTCGGCCACGAGGCTGTAGCGGGATATTTCAAAGGCTATATTGTCGAGAACGGGCGTTTTCACCCCCGCGATCTTCTTTACTTTAACGCCCACCTTGCCGATCTTCATCAAACCCTCCGGCATTTCAGGCCAAAGCCGGTCGGTGGCGGCGAGCGCGTCGCGCTCTTTCGCGATACGCTGCTCAACTTCGTGCATCTGGTCTTTCGCCTTCGCAACCTCAACGCGCAGAGCGGACTCTTTCGCGACGAGCGTGGGGAGGGCGTTCACGCGGACTTTCAGTTCGCGATTCAGCTGTTGCAGGAACGTTTTGTTGTACTGAAATTTTATCGCCATTTTTTCTCCGCAAAAATCAAAATCTTTAAAATCAAATTCATTTAGGGGGAGGGCTGCGCCCTCCCTCGCTCCAAATAAAACGGCTTCGCCATTTTATTTTCCGCTACCCACCCTGCGGGGTATACCCCGCAACGCCCCGATTGATAAACATGCGCCGCTTCGCGTCGCGGAAAGTCAAAACAAATTTGAATCTACGCCGAAGCCTTCCAGAACTGATCCATCAGCTCCTTCTTGATACCCACCTCGTCCTGCGTAAAGTACTTGCCGAACAGCTTCCAAGCCGTGTCAAGCATGTGCTCGATTTCAATGTTGATGTCAATCGCCAGCAGTTCACGCGAATACTCTTTCGCGAATTGCAGCGACCGCGTGTCGTAGTCCGTCAAGTCGAACCCGTTTTCCAACTTCGTCTTCGCGCTCGCGGCGTCGGCAAACAACCGGATGGCGCAGTTCATAACCTGCGGGTGATCCTTTCTCGTCTTCTTTCCGATAACGAGCTGCTTCAGACGCGACAAGCTGCGGAACGGGTCGATGATGACCTTCGACACGTCGGTATCGCGGCGCAGGTACAGCTGGCCCTCGGTGATGTACCCCGTATTGTCGGGGATGGCGTGCGTGATGTCGCCGCCGGAGAGGGTCGTGACCGCGATAATCGTGATCGAGCCGCCGTCAGGGAACTGGGCGGCCTTTTCGTATATCTTCGCCAAGTCGCTGTACAGCGAACCGGGCATACTGTCTTTGGACGGGATCTGGTCCATACGGTTAGACACGATGGAGAGGGCGTCGGCGTATAGCGTCATGTCGGTGAGCAGCACCAGCACCTTCATCTTCTGCTCTACGGCGAAGTGTTCAGCCGTGGTCAGGCACATGTCGGGAACGAGCAGACGCTCCACCGGCGGGTTGTCGGTCGTGTTGACGAACGCGGTGATGCGGTCGAGCGCGCCGGCGTTTTCGAAGAGCTTCCTATAGTACAGGTAGTCGTCGTTGGACATGCCCATGCCGCCGAGAATGATGAGGT
>Ga0268262_10004871_pt1 | contig 13605 bp, 17 predicted proteins | sample TergutNc150P3_FD_190354 | JGI IMG/M metagenome (GOLD analysis project Ga0268262, IMG submission 190354) | Nasutitermes corniger P3 segment gut microbial community from laboratory colony in Florida, USA - Nc150 P3 (SPAdes) (version 2) | ecosystem: Host-associated > Arthropoda: Insects >... | reverse complement strand
ATCGCCCGCGCCCCTGCCCAGCATTAAGTCGCCGGCGGCGCATATCCATACAACTGACGGCGCGTCCCGCATCAGCGGTTTGTGCGTTTCCGCAAGCGTTTTTTCCAGAGCGGAAATTTTTTCCAGAAGCCGCGGATTTTTTTCACCTTCGCTTTGAGCCTCTCTGATGCGGATTGAAACATATCGTACCAACGGATATTTTTCATCCGTTACGCATAACCCGTCTACCAAAAGCCCTGTGTACGGCGGCGCGATCTCGCCAATGGTAACCAGGGTTTCAGTTCCGGCAAGGCAGGCGGCAAGGCTTGTACCGGTACGCCCATCCAGCGGATCTCCTCTGGGAACAAACCATGTCTTTGAAACAGGAATTCCCTCAGGCCTTGTCCATGATGCCGCAAACTCAACGATCAGCGCGGGCGAACCGGGGACTTGTGTTTTTTCCGCTTTTTCTTTTTCTTCGGTTCCGTTATCCAAAATCAAACGGAGGCCCAATGTATTCTGAATTTTCGGCTGTGAAAATAACTGCACAAGAAATTCATGTTCCGCGGCGAATTCTTTTCCGCTGTTAATCATAACCCCGTCTACGGGAGTCACAGTCCTGCAGGAAAAAAACAACTGCGCGCAAAAGCCCAAAAAGAAGGCGGCGCGGAAACGGCTGCATCCAAAACTCATACGTCATTATAATACATTTTTCAATTTTAGTTAGTATCTGCCCTGGCAGTAAAAAAATATTGGTCTATCATTCTATGACAGACCAATGCAATATATTATTTATAATGGCGGAGGAAAAATGGACTTTGTAAGCATTGATTTTGAAACCGCGAAACACTCGCGTGAAAGCGCCTGTTCCGTAGGTCTGGTAAAATTTCAAAACGGAAAAATAATTGATAGTTTTTATTCGCTGATACGGCCTCCTGTATTATATATCCGGCCTGATTTTACCGACATTCACGGCCTTACCGTGGATGACGTAAAAGACGCCCCCGCGTTTACCGACATATGGGACAGCGCCGTAAAGCCCTTTATCGGCAGCCTGCCCCTGGCGGCTCACAACGCGCCATTCGACATGAGTGTAATCAGCGCCGTTCTTGAGTGGTACGAATTGGAGGTTCCTGAACTGCCGTATTTCTGCACCCGTACCCTGGCCGGCCGTACATGGCCGGGTCTGGAATCCTATGCCCTCACCGCCCTTGCGGAAAATTTCGGCATTGTTTACAACGCCCACAACGCGCTTGACGACGCGATAACCTGCGGAAAACTGGTGCAAATGTCAGCGGAAAAATTCGGAAGCAAGGTCATTACTGAATTGCTCAGCGCCGCGGGAATGGAGATAAATGTGCTTCAGTAATAAATATACTGATCTAGCAGTGCATGACAGACCAAGTGGATAAAATTAAAGATAATTGGAGGTTAAAATGGCAGATTTACCGGAAATGTCCGGAAAGGACAAGGCGATAATAACCGGCGGTATCGGTGGCGCTATAACTACAGGCGCTATTATCGGTTCTATTGTTCCAGGGGTAGGCACTCTAATTGGCGCTGGTGTAGGAGCAATACTGGGTGGCATCGGTGTTATAACCGCTGTTGTTGTGAAAAACAACATGGAGTGAAAGAAGGGATGAATCCAAGCGTTTCCTTGGATTCATCTAAATATGAAAAAAGGTATGGAACCTTCTCTTGACAAATGTATACAATCAGGATATACGATTAATAGTGTAGAGGAGAATAAAGTGTATGGCGGGATATGATTTACCGGCTGATGCAATAAAAATGTTATATAAAAAAGGATTAACAGATGAAGAAATAGCAATAATTAAAAACCAATTTGCCGGAATGGGAGATTCAACATTTACTATAAATTCAAATGATGCAGCCGGAAAAAATCATTGTAATGTACAAATAAAATTTCTTAGAGAAGTTTACAAGAGCAACCTGTCTTCAGATGATCCGGATATTAGGGCTGCGGCCAGACTTATTGCAAATAACCCCAATCGCGAAAAAATAATTAAAAATTATGAAGACCTTAGAGATGGCAAAAAAGGGGTAATATATATCTTTGCCAGGTACATTACAAATTTTAATGATTTTGCCTATTATTCGGTTGATACTAAAAAAACATTGGGAGTAGATGTCTTTCCGGGTCATAGACGCGGCTATGACGCAAAGGGGAGACATGGTTGTTTCAGGCTGGCGGATCTTGCCACCGCAATAGATCAACAGGAATTAAACGCTGCGGATGCCAGCAGGGCAAAAGAACTTGCTCAAAAGGCTTATAATGGTTCATGCCAAATTACTTCTAATGAATTGAACGAATTGAATAATATAATAGCGAAAGTACCGGTATACACTAAAGATGAAATGACCTGGCATGAAAATGTAGATGGTCATACAATTGACCTTGTTCCAACCGGTTATTTACATGCGGGTTCAGGCGGCGGTGACGGTCTTTCGCATACCGGCGGTCATAGGTTAATTGAGGAAGCTGAGAATATAATATACAATAGGTAAGAAAGCGATCTTCCCGTCTGTAAATTTCATGAAATTTATTCTGATCTATCATTCTATGACAGACCAAACGTATAGAATAAAAGCAAACGGAGGTTAAAATGACAAATTTACCGGAAGTTACCTATACCATGGCCGATGTTAAAATAATAATCCTATCGCTGGTTTTAGCGTTAATAGCAACCTTCTTTTTTAAGATTATTCTTAAATTCGCCGGGCTTTTTATAATCAGTTATCGAACTATAAGCCAATTTAAAAGGCAATTGGATGGCGGGGAAATAACAATAGAAGATTACAACCGCAAAGTCAGGAACTTTAATGAAAAACTTAAAAGTGGGGAAATCGGCAGAAAATGAATTTATTGGATAGCTATTCCGAAAAAAATGAAATCACCAATTTACGGGAAATAAGCGCGGGAAATATTAAGAAGGGCATACTTTACAGGGGTAGCTGGTAAATGAGCTTGAAATGTTAAAAGAGAAATTAACGACAAATTAACTATTGCGAAAATGGAGTATTATGGACAATAGATTAATTGAATTGGATTTACAGAATAAGATTGAACACATTTTTGGAATTCAAAAAAATGAAATAAAAGAATTCAATAATTTGGGTGGGTCAAATTATGTATATTCTTTTATTGTCAAAAACCAAAAATATGTTATCCATAAGTTGAATGATACGTCAATAATAAACTGGAAACAGGAAAAAGCCGCGTATAATTCGTTAAAACCGCTGAATATAACCGACGAATTGGTTTATTATAATAACGGCATAAAGATAACTAAATTTTTTATTAACAGCAAAAATTTAAGTTTTAGCGAGTCCGATATTATTGACTCGCTTGACCTAATTCGCAAAGTCCATGAAAGCGGCGTTTCAATAAAATATGATTACAATATTATTGAAAATATGGATAAGTATATTTCGCTTTGTAACGATAATAAAAAAACAAAAAGGATAAACGAGTTAAAAAGTTATCGGAGTAAAATAAACGCGATTCAGGAAATCGTAAACAGTTTAAATATCCCGCCGGTTCTCTGCCACGGCGACGCGTGTGTAATTACAAATTTTTTACGTTTATCAGACGGAAGTATTAAAATTATTGATTGGGAACAAGCCGGCATGGCGGATCCATTACTTGATATTGCCATAGCAACTTTACATCAGGGTTTTAAAAATATTGATCCCGTGTGGTGCCTTCACCAGTACTTAAAAAGGGCGCCTGAAAAACAGGAGTATTTAAGATTATTCTCATTTTTGGCATTGGACAGCTTCGCAATAATGGCGTGGTGCATATATGAAAATCCGGGGGGTTACAGTTATTACCAAAAATCAGCCGCTAAATACAGTGAATTAGTTTTAAACTATTATGGTGATATGGCACTGTATGACAGATCAATGCAATAAATTATTTGTATGGAAAACGGAAAAAAGCCCATAAGGGCGTCAATACCAAAATCGGCGCTTGCCAGGCTGTATTTTCTCGATCAGCAAATCGCGTCGGGGAAATATCCTAATACCGGTTTTTTGGCAAAAAAGTGGGAGGGCATCAGCACTTCCACCATAAGCCGGGACATCGCTTTTATGAAGGACAGGCTGAACGCCCCAATTGAATACGATGCCCTGCGCCGCGGCTATTATTACTCGGAACCCAATTACCGTATCCCTATGGGGTTCTCATGCGCCGATGAACTATTAGCTTTGGGCATGGTAAAAAACATCCTTGCCTTATACAGGGACACGCCTATCTATGATGCCGCCCGCCATCTGTTGGACAGCATTATCGCGCCCCTCGCCTCCGAAGGCGATTCAAACTGGTATGAAAGCCGCATCGTCGTTCCCCAGGTTCCTTCTTCTCCCATAATGCCGGATGTATGGAATCTTATCACTGCGGCCCTGAAGGAAAACCGTGTTCTTGCTTTTGAGTATTTGGGAACCTATGACGAGGACTACCGGCCCCGCCGTGTCCGGCCCTACCAGTTGTTATTCGATACCGGCCTTTGGTACTTGTACGGATATGCCGAAGAACGAAAGGAAATCCGCGTATTCTCCCTGTGCCGGATGAAAAACATTGCCCTTACCAAAGAGCGTTTTTCCCTGCCCAAAGATTTTGATTACCGCGCCGGAATCGGTGGCAGTCATTTCGGAATTTTCGCCGGACAGAAAAAATATCGCTTCAAAATTGCCTTTTACAATGATTCCATTGTATGGGTAAACGACCGCCAATGGGCTGATGATCAGATAATTACTGAAATTAATAACGGTATTATTATCAGTTTTACCAGTACCCAGTTTGATAAGGTTGTGGAGTGGGTATTGTCCCGCGGGTCCTCCGCCCGTCCGCTGGAACCTGAGCTTTTGATTGAAGTTTGGCGTAATAATATTGAAGAAATGCAAAAAATGGCGGAAGAAAAATAATTTTAAAATTATTGCTTATTATTACGATACCGCGTAGCCATAGCCCGCACCGTGGCAAGAAGCGTCTGTAAATCATTGTCGTCAAAAAACGGAACTGTTTCGTTGATTTCATTGATTGCGGGATTTGACGGCTCCTTTATTCGATCCTCGCCGGTCAAGAGGTACTCCACCGACACCTTGAGAGCTTCCGCAATGCGGAACGCTTCATCCGCCCTGGGAATAATGCTTCTGTTTTTCCATGAAGAAAAAGTCCCCTTGGGAATCCGCGTCTTCCGGTACAGCCATTCAAAGCTGGTTTGCTGCCTTTCCACCTCTTTTTTGACCATTTTCCAGAAGAATTCTGCCTTCATTATGTCATACTATGCCATATCAACATGCGTTTGAATGATTTTGACTTTATTTTCCCTTGACAAATGTATGCATTTGAAATATAGTACATAACATTATATGCGTTTGCATACATATCTGTAAATTTTTAAGAAGATTTACGTTGATCAGGCGCTGTATGACATACCAGGTAGGTAGAATAAATAAGATGGATTAAAGCAGGATTTTTAAGTTATAATTACGTTAGGCAAAAGTAAAATATATTTGGAGGCTTAATATGAATGTAAGACTACAAGGTAATACGTGGTATGGTACAAAAAATGGGCAGGAATTTCCTATTACTGGTCAATTTGGTAATAAATATCAGGAATGTGTTTACGAAGGAGATGATTTTGTTATTCTTGAAGGAAAAGTTCAATATTTTACGGGGGATAGTACAAAACTAAAAAATTATACTATTTTTAGTATTGAAAAAAACAGTGCAAAGAAAAAAGTTGAATTTTTTGGAGAAATTGATCGTTTTGTTGGTAGAAATGGCGATAAAATTGAGGTAGAACAGTGGGATGGTGGTAACTGTTATAAACAATATTATAGTTTATTAAACGGAAAGAAACTGGATAGAGATCCGTTTCCTATAGATACTCTCGAAAAAAAGAGAAAGAGGGAGCGAGAGATGGAACGGGTGCAGAATGAGGCTTTTTCTGATACAAACTCAGATAATGAAGAAAATTACACTCCAAATGATGAGCAAGATGAAAATAAATTAGCTGACGCAATTAGTTCCGGTTTAATTCCAAGAAGATCGAAAATTGTCGCTTATCTTTGGTGCATTTTTTTGGGGTGGTTAGCAGCTCATCATATTTATCTTGCCGCAGGAAAAGTTTTTGGAAAAATAGACTATAAAAAGAGAGATAGCATTCCTATTCAATGCCTTAGAGGGTTACCATATTATATTGCTCCTATTTTATTTGTTGTTATAGCTATAAAATTTAATTTGGTGGAAAGGGAAGATAGAATTTTACTTATACCTGCTTATTTTTTAATAATTGTTATTTTTTGGATTATCGATCTTATTACTTTGGGTAAACAGGTTGATAAAGTGAATGAAAAGATAGTTAAAAAATTTGGCTTTTAAATGATTGTAATACACGGATTTCAGTCTGCAAGATAAGGAGGTTATTATGGCAGGTCAATGTAAGGATTGCCGGTTTTATGACGGGAAGAATTGCGCGATACACGGGCAGAGAACGCATAGTTCAACCTGCGCGCATTGGGTGAGTAATACAGGCCCCTGTACAGCGAAGCAATGTAAGGATTGCAGGTTTTATGACGGAAAAATCTGTTCGATACACGGACAAAGAACGCAAAATTCTACTTGCAATAAATGGTCTGCTTACAGATAATATAGAAGGGGTAAAAATACTATGAATTGTAAAAGCTGCGGCGCCGAGCTAAAAGAAAATGCCAAATTTTGTTCCAAATGCGGGACAAAAGTCGAACCTGATGTATGTGCCAAGTGTAATGCCCCCCTGAAGGACGGCGCGAATTTTTGCCCTAAATGCGGGACAAAAGTTAACGTACAGGCCAATGATGTTTCTCCTATAAAAAAAGAAAAACAAAAAACTATGCCTTCAACTCAAGTAAAACAAAAGAAAGTTGAAGTAAGCCCTGACGATATTGACAGATCTCAAGAATTGGCCGATAAAGGCTCTGAGCTTTTTGATAAAAAAAAATACGATGAAGCTATTAACCTTTTAAATAAATCAATCACCTTAAACCCTGATAATTGTTTTGCTTTGTTTATACGCGCTCGCGCATACGAAGAGGTAGAGGAATATGACAGGGCTATTAGTGATTATACTGAAGTACTTAGACTGGACACGGACACATCAGATAAAACAGTTTATTTTGCCAGGGGGGACATTTACCTTATAAAAGAAGAATATGAAAAAGCAATATCCGACTTCAACGAATACATAGCAAGTGATAATACTGATGCCGATGTTTTTTATTCACGCGCTCGTGCATACGAACATATAGAGGAATATGACAGAGCTATCAGTGATTATACTGAAGTACTGAGACTGGACCCATCATATAAATTAGCTTATGGCCATAGGGGGGACGTTTACAGAGAAAAAAAAGAATTTGAAAAAGCAATATCTGACTATAACGAATACATAACAAGTGACAATACTGATGCTGCTGCTTTTAATCAAAGAGGTAACTCTTATTTTGACTTAGGCGATTATTCTTCGGCAATCGAAGACTACAATAGGGCGATTAAACTGGAACCAAAGAATAAAACATTTAAGGAAAATCTGCAAATTGCTGAAGAAAATCTTCAAAACGAAGGCAATGATGATGTCGAAGACGAAGATGAAGACATTGAAGAAGAATCCGTATCTTCTAAGGTTAGCGGCAGCATACGGGAAAAATATAATCAGGAGAATACAAACACAATAGAATTTATTATTAAAAATAATCTGTCCTTTAAGGATTCTGATTTTTATTTTTATGATGATATACCGCAGAAAAAGAGAGCAGGCGCTCTGCAAAGTTATGTCACCTTAAATGATAATGAAGAAATAATATGTTTATTTGATAGTACGGTATTTGGCGGCGCTAAAGAAGGTATTTGCCTGACAAATTACGGGATTTATTGGAAAGAAATTGTGGAGGAGAAAAATTCTGTATTATTTTCAGATATATTTTCTATTGAAATGAAAAACAAGCATTTAGTTATAAACAATCTTAAAGTTGAAACATGTAATTGCAAAGAAAAATTGAAAAAGACATTGGAAGAAATAGCCGCTTTATTAAAAGGGGTATTAAAATGAAATGTACTAATTGTAACGCGATTGTTGATGACGAATCAGTATTTTGCAGTAATTGCGGCACCGCTATAGTTACCGAAATATCCTGTAAAAATTGCCAAACAATTAATTCGTCCGATTCAAAATTTTGTAAGAATTGCGGCGCATTGTTAACAGCGGCTGAACAAGAATCGCCTCAATCTTCCCAAATGGAAGATAATCAGGGTGATAAAATTATTTTAGGCGATGATTTTATGATCACCCTGCGGGAACTTTATTATGAAAAATTATCAAATAGGGTAAATCACTTTAATGAAACTGAAGACATACACTCTAAAGTGAGAACGATGAAAGGCGCAACAGTCAAAACAGAATATGAGACTGCCGTTAAAAAATGTTTTGATCATCTTATATCGGAAGCAAAATCTTGTTTGTCAAGACAGGATATTAATGATATTAAATCAAAGAGAGATATTTTTCTGGGTGAAGAAACTGAAACGTTCTACGATTTATTGGAAAAACTTGACGCTGAAACTGAAAGAATAGAGGGGGAAGTTTCTTCTGAATCTGAAAGTATAATAAATAGCGCAATCAGCGGTGTTAAAATCGGGTTTGAGTCCGATAATTGGATGGACACCGCATTTTCGTTTGGTAAACATTTGATGAACGAGAATAAAGCCGGAAAAAAAGAACAAAAAATAATAGAAGGTTGGGAAGCTGTTTATTCATTGGCACTTGAAGAAATTGATGCTTTATGGGGCAAGATGCTCGAATCGTTTAATGAAATAGCCGAGGAAAAACCGATTGTTTTTGATGTAAGCGAAGGAGTTTTTGAAAAATATGATCAGGAAAACAAGAATCCGATTGAATCTATAATAGAAAACAACCTGGCTTTTGATGATTCTGATTTTTACTTTTATAGTAATATACCATTAAAAAAGAAGGAAGGCGCTCTGGAAAGTTATGTTAAGCTGGATGAAGATGAAGAAATAATATGTCTGTATGATAGTACGGTATTTGGCGGCGCCAAAGAAGGTATTTGCCTGACAGATCATGGAATATATTGGAAAGAACTTGGAGAAGATGGAAATTACATACCATATTCGGACATAGAGAAAATAAAAGTCAAAGACGATCAGTTATTTATCAATGGTTTTCAAGTTGAGTCCTGTCCTTGTTTAAAAGAGTTGAGAAATACTCTGAAAGAGATACAGAATTTTTTGAATGAAAGTAGCGAGGAAGAATGAACGCTCATCCGGTAATTATCGTCCCCTTCCACAATGGATTTTTTGACTCCTTGAGCCTGCCTGAGTTAAGCAGATGTAAGAAGCTAATTGATTCAGGGGGTGAAATTGAGTTATTTTAGAGAAATGAGTATTTTATGGGGTTCTGGAAGGAATTAGGCAAAGCTTTTGTAAAAGGCAGCATCACCTATGCCATTACTGCTTTTGCCGAAGCCCAATTAAACAAACAAATTAAAATTCAGATTGTCAACAATGTCATCAAGATGATAATTTTTTTTATCGCGTTGTTGATAAACCGATTATCGTTATTCGGTCAGAGTATGTCCTTGTATATCAGCTCTTTAATAATAGTAGCTTTACTGTTTCATTCCGCTATATGTCTGATACCTAAGATAGTAAGATTTGTTAAAACTTTAATAAATTATAAAATAATTCCCCTAATTCCGATGATATTCAATAAAACCAGACCTTCGGAAATTGTTGCGTATTATGTTTTTTCATGGGGTCCGCTGGCGTGGGAGATTAAAAATAGATTTGACACTACCGTAGGGGAATGGGTTCCGACAGCCGATGAGTTATTTGACAGTGTATGGAAATATATCGGAAAACGGTTTCTAATATTTATTGTCACTCTCGGCGTATACTTTGTTTTATTTAATTTAATTATAAAGCCTTTATTTCTACTATCCATGATAGGGATCACAGGCCCAAAGGTTTATGTTTTACCGTTTTCAATGGCAATGGATTCTGTTTTTAAGACGGGCATAACGCAATGGTTAACAGGTTAAAATTTTAATAAAATTTATCTTGACAAATGTATGCGTTTAGAATATACTGCACATGATTATATGCGTTTGCATACTTTTGTAAATTTTAAGAATATTTACATTGATCAGGCGCTGTATGACATACCAAGCGGGTAGAATAAACCGCAAAAGCGGGATTTATATGTGTTGGACAACAACAAATGCAGACTAAAGTTTGCAAGACAGGAGGACAATTATGGCAGGTCAATGTAAAGATTGCCGGTTTTATGACGGGAAGAATTGCGCGATACTTAAATCAGCAAGGACTTCAAATTCTACATGCGCGCATTGGGTGAGTAATACGGGACCATCTACAGCAAAACAATGTAAGGATTGCAGGTTTTATGACGGAAAAATCTGTTCGATACACGGACAGAGGACACCTAATTCTACTTGCAACAAATGGGCCGCTTACAGGTAATGCGGCGGGGGCAAAATTATTTATTTTTTGCCCTTGAAGCAGAAATACTAAGGAGGAACTTATGGCTATTTCAGATGTCGCAAAAGATTTGGCAAAGGACATTGTACGCCATGCCCAAGATAGATATGCGTGGTAACATATCTAATATATATGAATTAGGGAAATTAAAGTTATATGCAATATGGCCCTAAATTTATCTTGACAGTGTATTTGGAATTAAGATATAATCATGAATAAATTATTATTTGGAGGTTTTTATGTTTTGCTCTAATTGTGGAAATAGCATTCAAGATGGTAGTTCTTTTTGTTCAAAATGTGGAAAAAAAATTAATAATGGGAATGACCTCCCATTAAATACAGCAAGTGAAACAACTCATCAGGAAATTTCTATCACCGAAAAAAAGGTAGATTCCATTCCCGAATTGAAAAACTATCTTTCAGGGCTTAAAGATAAAGAAGGTGAAACTGCTCTTGCTTATGCACTTAATGCACAGCTACAGGTTCTTGAGGTTGTGCAAAGCTCTAGTTTGTCTATGAGTATGTTTGACGTTATGCTTGAATCTTTGAATACGGCTCTTGAAAGAACAGAAAATGACTCTCAAAAGAAATTAATACAACAAAAAGCTGCTATAATGATTAACAGTATGTTTTTCTTTATGGAAGCTAAAATTATTTTTAAAAAAGAAAAAAGAAAAGAAGATGGGTTGCAATTACTTAGCAAAGCCTGTAATATGCTTGCAGATTCCGCCCCTGCTATTGCTAATTTGGCCATTACAAAGGGTATGTCAATTTTAGTTGATGGCAAAAAAATATTTGAGAATATTTCTAAAGATCGTTCAATTATTGATCAGGTTATTTATTTTGTTTCAGGTGGTGGAAAAATTGAGGAAATGGAAATCGCGTTTCTTGAATTTAAATTTAGTGTTTTGGATAAACTAAGTGTTTATAGACATTTATTTGGCAGATCTATTTTGTTGGCAGAACTAGTTGATAGAGTTGGGCCGGAATATATAGATAATGAATTGGGGAAGATGGGGGAATTATCTGACAAGGTAAGTATTGTTTTGTTACCAATAGCCATAATATTGATTTTATTATTGGTTTTAGGGGTAATGGCATTAATAGATTTAAAACAAACTGTTAATCTTGCAAATGCAAAACATTGGATATGGACTATTATTAAATTTGGTAGTCTTACCATCCCGGCAACTGTGATAATCATTGTATCTTGGTGGGGTATTAAAAAAAGAAGCTTTGAAAGGCATATACAAAAATTATCCCATTATTTCAGATATGTAAAATAAAATATTTAGTATATCTTTTACAAGAACAGTTATTTGTGGTAAAACGGTATGCGCTTGCTATTGAAAAGTACAATATAGCCGTAACTGCTGGTTGGCTTGATGGTATTGATTTATACCAATATGCCGATTCTTTGGAGCGTGAAGGAAAGACAGAAGAAAGCAAATTGTATTATCAGAAGGCATACACTGAATTACAAAAATTTTACCCGAATCATGCTCTAATTCAGGTTTTGAAAACGAAAGGATATGGAGAATGATTCCATAGCCTATCTAAAAAAATCAGGGATGACAGTTGATAATAATCCGCCGCCGTCGCTTTCTACTGCTCCCAGTAAATCATCTAAAATTGTCCCCAAATTTTCATCCCATTTACCATTCGCTTTTGAAATCCCAATACTCTCAATTAATTTATCATTGCTTTCTGTAATTTTTCTCAGAAGGTCATTGTCTTTTATTAAAGGTAATATGTATTTTTTAATTCCTTTAGGCAATTCAAATAAATACTCTCTTCTCCGTGGATCATCTACATTTGCACAATGTAAATCCCGCAAACAATGAATTGAATATAAAGTCATAGCTATTTTTTCAGCGTCAGCGGGCGAAACAGAATAAATATTCTTTATTGTATCTATTAATAATTTTCTCTTTACCATCCAGCTCTGATGCTTTTCCTTCCCGCTCCAATAATCCCCGTCTTCTTCATTTTTATCATAAACATAATCCGCCCCTTTATGGGTAAATTGATGTTTATTTTCTCCAATTCCGTTGGGTAGAAGCCACTTTTGAAGAAAATCCATTTTACCGCTATAGAATTGCCTGTTATTTATTAAATTGGGATCAACGCCTTGATTAATAAGATCATTATAAAGGCTATCTTCAGTAATGCCGTAAATTTTCAAATGTTCAAGTATGTAATCTAATGTTTCAAAGCCTTTTGTTGAATTAGCCGTTTTATACGTTCCATCTATAACCAAATATACCACTTTGACAACAAGCTCAATATTTTCCCGGCTTGTGGTTCCTTGTATCGCAATTTCCGTATCTTTTTCATGAAGCCAGGATTCCGCCATAAATTTGTTCCTATTATTTATGCCTCTTCCGTTACCGGCTTTGCCCGCGCCCTTATGGGCCTGAGTTGCTCCTCGCTGACTTTTTTGGGATCGTCTACGCCGGCGGGAAGCTGACGGCCTTCCTCGGTTTCCACGTCCTCTTCCTCAAAATTGCCGTCGCTGTCCCACAGGCCCTGCTGGGGCGGAGCTTCTTCGGTAATGGCAAGGTCTTCGTTTTCAAGCCGCACCGAGATGAGCTTTGTAACGCCTGACTCTTCCATTGTAACGCCGAGGAGTGTTCCCGCGCCGGAGACTGTTTTCTTGTTATGCGTAATTACTATGAACTGGCTGGTAGTGGAGAACTCACGCAAAAGCTGGACAAAGCGGCCTACGTTTGCTTCGTCCAGGGCGGCGTCAATTTCGTCTAACAGGCAGAAGGGGCTGGGCTTTACCATGTATGTGGCAAAAAGCAGTGCCACGGCGGTCATGGATCGCTCGCCGCCTGAAAGCAGGGAGATATGCTCCAGTTTTTTGCCCGGCGGCTGGGCAAAAATCTCAATGCCCGATTCAAGCACGTGGTTGTTATCGGAAAGCTGTAACTCCGCCCTGCCTCCGCCAAAGAGGCGGCGGAACATATTATGGAAATTCTTTCTGACGCGGTTGTATGTCTTGATAAATAATTCAGAGGATTCCGTGCGTATCTCCGTGGTAA
>Ga0268262_10004870_pt1 | contig 13607 bp, 7 predicted proteins | sample TergutNc150P3_FD_190354 | JGI IMG/M metagenome (GOLD analysis project Ga0268262, IMG submission 190354) | Nasutitermes corniger P3 segment gut microbial community from laboratory colony in Florida, USA - Nc150 P3 (SPAdes) (version 2) | ecosystem: Host-associated > Arthropoda: Insects > Digestive... | reverse complement strand
CAAGATACAGGAGCTGCACCTGCCTGTTTATCATTGCCTGTGCCAAATGCTGGAGAATCACTTTTTTTAAATGCAAGTTGTAATAATGGCCGGAGGAAAAGGCACCCGCGTTTCTTCAATAGCGAGCGACATTCCCAAGCCGATGATCCCCATCTGCGGCAAGCCCATTTTGCAACATCAGATTGAGTGTCTTAAAAAAAACGGTTTAACGGAAATTATCCTTGTTATCGGGCATCTCGGCGGCAATATCAGGGATTATTTTGGAAACGGCGGCCGTTTCGGATGCGGCATTTCCTGGTATGACGAAACAGAGCCGCTTGGAACGGCGGGAGCGTTATATAAAATAAAAAATCTTTCTGACGATTTTATTTTATTAAACGGAGATATTATTTTTGACATTGATTTTTCGCGGATGATAAATTTTCATCGTGAAAAAAAAGCTAAGGTTACGCTTGCGGTACATCCCAACAGCCACCCCTTTGACAGCGCGGTTATTTTCAGTAATAGTAATAATCAGGTAACGCGCTGGCTTAATAAAGAAGATGAACGCACATATTACAAAAATCAGGTGAACGCGGGAATTCATATCCTGTCCGTTGATTTCTTGAAAAGCTGTCCACAGACAAAAGAAAAGGTTGATCTTGACCGTGATATGCTCAAACCTTCGATTTCAAAATGTAAAATATTCGCCTATTCTACTCCCGAATACATAAAGGACATGGGCACACCCGAGCGTTACGCGCAAGTTACGTCAGATATTGAAAATGGGATTGTCAGGCAGAAAAACCTGTCTGTAAAACAAAAATGCGTTTTTTTGGACAGAGACGGCACTATCAATAAATTCAATGACTTTATAACTAAACCTGAAGATTTTGAATTAATCGAAGGCGCGGCGGAGGCGATCAAAAAAATAAACAGTCTGGGATACCTTGCCATTGTTATCACAAACCAGCCCGTAATAGCCAGAGGCGAGATTGATTTTGAGACGCTTGACTTGATCCATAAGAAAATGGAGGCCGATTTGGGCAAACACGGAGCGTATATTGACGATCTTTTTTACTGTCCCCATCACCCCGACAGGGGATTTCCGGGCGAGCGTCCCGAATTCAAGATTGACTGCGATTGCAGAAAGCCAAAACCGGGCATGATTCTCAAAGCGGCTCAAAAGTACAATATCGATCTTTCGCAGTCATATATGGTTGGGGATGATATGCGCGATATTAACGCGGGAAAAAGCGCGGGCTGTATTCCGGTATTCCTGACAAATGATAAACCGGTTGAAAATATCACGGTAAAAACTTTCGGCAGTCTGAAGGAATTTGCCGACTCAATTCAATGTTAAATATTTTATACGCCGTTATTATATTCCCTATTGAACAGATTATAGAAGTTGTCTATACCCTGATTTACAAAATTTTTGAAATGCCGGGTATATCCATAATCGGAGTCAGCTTTGCGGTAACATTCCTGTCTCTTCCATTGTATATTATTGCCGAAAAATGGCAGGAAACCGAACGCCAAACAATCAATAAACTTAAACCAAAAGCAGACAAGATAAGGCAGGTATTCAAGGGTGATGAGCAATACATGATCCTGTCAACATATTACAGGCAGAATGGTTATCATCCGATTTATTCACTGAGAAATTCCCTTAATACGCTTATACAAATTCCTTTTTTTATCGCCGCATACGGGTTTTTATCGAATTTTTCAGCATTGCGCGGAGCTTCTTTCCTGTTTATTTCTGATTTGGGCAGACCGGACGCTTTAGTAAACATTGCAGGCTTTTCGATAAACGCGCTTCCTGTTTTAATGACCGCGATAAACTGTATCTCCGGCGCCATTTACACAAAAAAACTCGGGCTTCGCGACAGGGCGCAGGTTTACGCCCTGGCGTTGATTTTTCTGATATTGCTCTACAATTCGCCGTCCGGTCTTGTACTCTACTGGACAATGAACAATTTGCTTTCACTGGTAAAAAATGTTTTTTACAAATTCAGGAATCCGCTGAATGTCCTGTACCTGATTATAAGCGCTTTTGCCGTTATATTTATTTTCTATCTGCTTTTTTTCAACGGCGGGGCGTTAAAAAAACGCTTAATACTGTCGTCTTTCTGTTTATTAGTTCTGTTTGTTCCTGTTCTTATGAGGCTGTATAATCGTCTGCAAAATCATTTTATGGTTCCGCTGATGGGAGATGACAAGAAACGCCTGTTCTTGTTTTCCGTTTTATGCGCGTCTTTGACGGTACTTGCCGGACTTTCCATTCCATCATCTGTAATTGCTTCATCGCCGCAGGAATTCAGTTTTATTGACAAATATGAATCTCCCCTGTATTTTATTTTTATTTCATTTTTTAAATTTACAGGCCTTTTTCTTTTCTGGCCGTTTTGCTTTTATTTTCTGTTTGGGAAAAAAACACAAAACTTTTTAACGCTTCTTTTCTGGACGGCGGTAACAACAGCATTAATCAATAATTTTGCGTTTCAGAAAAATTTTTCCGCCGTTTCCAATACTTTCATATTTAATAATTCATTAAGCGCCTTAAACGCCTCAAAAGCGGCGTCTGTATTGAGTATTTTTCTGACATTGACTTTCTTTACGGTTTTTCTATTGTTAATAAGGCATAAACGCATAAAAATAATCAGCACGTCTGTTGTGCTGTTGTTTTTCTCTTTAACCGCCCTTTCCGCCCATAATATTTTTACCATTCATAAAGGCTATTTCGCTTACAAAGCCCTTAAAAAGACAGAACTGTCAGGCATTTCAGGCATTAAGCCTGTTTTCCATCTTTCCAAAGACAAACCTAACATAATTATAATAATGGCGGATCAAGCTATTGGCGGATTTGTAAAACCCATATTTGATGAACAGCCTGTTCTTTATGACCAATTCGACGGCTTCACATGGTTCCCAAACACTGTTTCTTTTGCCATGCATACGCTCATGGGCGTCCCGCCGATTTGGGGCGGATATGAGTATACCCCCGAAGAAATGAACCGCAGGGACACGGTTCCGTTAGTTGACAAACATAACGAGGCGCTTTTGGTGCTTCCCAAAATCTTGTCTGAAACAGGATTCCAGGTAACGGTTACGGATCCGTCCCTTGCCAATTATGCCTCAACAAATGATACCAGTATCTATGCCCAATACGGGAATGTGCAAGCCTTTAATACTATCGGACGGTATACCGATCTCTGGTATTCGCTGAATGATTTTAAGATTAATCCCGTTACCGGAGCTAAAATTATTCGAAACGCGTTCTGGTTTTCTTTTCTTAAAATTTCTCCGCCATTCCTCAGAAAAATTGTCTATGATGACGGTTATTATTGGGAGACAGGTAAAAACCCGGAATCTATTGAAATTTTTATTAACTCTTACGCCGTTCTGGATTTTCTTCCCAATCTGACAGCCTATGATTCGGAAAAACTTTCCGCCCTGTTAATCACCAACGAAGCAAGCCATGAAATAATTTTTCTGCAATACCCCTCATACACGCCGGTTAATGAAGTAACAGACACCGGAGGCGGTGAATTTTCGGATAATCGGTATTTCCATACAAACAGCGCGGTTTATCTGAAAATAGGGAAATGGCTGGAAGAATTAAAAAAGAACAATGTATATGATAACTCAAGAATAATTATAGTATCGGATCACGGGCATAACATGAACGCAGGAATTTTCGATACCGAATTGGCAATACCCAATGAACGGCGCGAAGCCTATAATCCCGTATTGTTATTCAAGGATTTCAATAATACGGGTCAATTGCGGACAGATATGTCCTTTATGACCAACGCCGATGTTCCGGTTCTCGCGCTGGATGGCGTTGCGGATACTATAAACCCTTTTACCGGGAAATCATTGCTGGAGAACCCAAAGTCTCAAGGGTTATATATTACAACCAATCATTTATGGGAACCTCATAAACATTCAAAAAAGACTTTTAATATAAAAAATAATCAATGGATTTTCGTTCATGACAATATTTTTGATCCTGATAATTGGGAAAAGGCGGAAAAATGAATTTACATCATCTTTATATTGACCCGGGGACGGGAAGCGCAATGTTCTCAATTTTAATCGGCGCCGCGGCGACAATTTATTTTTTGGGTCGTGCGTTGATAATAAAATTGAAAGTGGTTTTTTCCGGCGGAAAAGCCGCGAATGCGGCTTTCGTTGAGCAGCCTTATGTAATCTACTGCGAAGGAAAACAGTACTGGAATGTTTTTAAGCCTGTCCTTGACGAATTTGAAAGTCGGAAAACAGGCCTTCTTTATCTGACTTCCGCGCAGGACGATCCGGTTTTTGATACGTCATGGAGTTTTATCAAGGCTGAATATATCGGCGAGGGAAACCGCGCTTTCGCCCGCCTTAATATGCTCCGCGCGGGAATCTGCCTTATGACCACCCCCGGTCTTGATGTTTACCAGTTAAAGCGTTCAAAAATGGTCAAGCACTACGCGCATATACTTCACGCTCCGAGCGACGCGACCATGTACCGCCTTTTTGGATTTGATTATTTTGATTCTGTGCTTCTAACCGGAGATTATCAGGCTGAAGACATAAGAACTCTGGAACGTCAGCGCGACATTCCCGAAAAAAAACTCATCACCGTAGGATGTTCTTATCTTGACGTGTACGCGGAAAAAATCAAAAACCTTCCCAAAGAAGAAAATCCTCCCTTTACCGTGCTTGTTTCCCCTTCATGGGGCCCTTCTGCGCTTTTGACCCGTTATGGGGAAAAACTCCTTGATCCTTTGTCCGCTTCCGGTTGGCGTATTATTATCCGTCCCCATCCCCAGTCAAAAAAATCGGAAACAGAAATGCTGGAACGTCTGCAGGCGCGTTACAAAGATTCAAGTAATGTTGAATGGGATTATGAACGGGAAAATATTTATTCCCTTAATAAAGCCGATATAATGATCTCCGATTTTTCAGGAATAATTTTTGATTATATGTTCCTGCGCGACAAACCGGTAATATATGTGAGTCAGGATTTTGACCTGCGCCCCTATGACGCTGATGATCTTAACCATGAGCTGTGGCAGTCTAAAACAGTAAAAGCGGCGGGGATTGAACTGCGGGAAGAAGATTTCCCGCGCATTACGGAAATTATCAAAAACGCGGGAGACAGTGAAAGCCTTAAACAAGCCAGAAAAGAAGCCCGCGAAACGGCATGGCAGTATCCGGGCGAGGCTGGAAAAAAGATTTTTGAATTTATGACAGGAATTGTAAATGCCTGATGTACTATATACTATTATTATTTATCCGATAACTCAAATTCTGGATCTCGTTTTTGTCTTTACGCAAAAACTTTTTAAAGAAACAGGACTCTCGATTATCTGCATTTCGGGGGCAATCAGTCTGCTATGCCTGCCGCTCTACATGGTAGCGGAAGGCTGGCAGGAAGTTGAACGAAATATACAAAAACGGCTCGCGCCTAAAATAACGAAAATCAAGGCTGTTTTCAGGGGCGATGAACGGTATATGATTTTATCAACATATTACCGCCAGAACCATTATCACCCGATTTACGCGCTGCGAAGCAGTTTTGGACTGTTAATTCAGATCCCGTTTTTTATCGCGGCATATTCATATCTTTCACATTTACAATCGCTCCAGGGTGTGTCGTTTTTATTTATTCGTGATTTAGGGAAACCTGACGCGCTTCTTCCTGTTGCGGGAGGAATAAATATTTTACCTGTACTGATGACCTTCATAAATTGTGCGGCTGGAGCGATATATGCACGCGGTCTTGGCATCAAAGAAAAAGCGCAATTATACGGGACGGCTCTTGTTTTTCTTGTATTGCTTTATAATTCTCCTTCAGGGCTGGTGCTGTACTGGACTGTCAATAATATATTTTCTCTTGCAAAAAACGGATACCTAAAGCTCCCATTCAGAAAAAAACATTTATTTTTGTTTGGTATTATTTCAATTTTTGCGTTTTTATTATCATATTATGTCCTGTTTATGCGTCAAGGCAATTCAACACTCAGTATTCTTGTCGCTGTTCTTTCCGTTATGGCCGCGGTATTTTCATGGATAAGCCCGTTATTTTTACGTTCAATAAAAAAAATACATCATGTTTTTTGGACATCAAGGGAAACCTTATTTCTTTTTGTATCTTCACTCCTTATCATGTGGGTGGCAACAGGCGTTTTCCTTCCCTCCATGCTTATTGGCGCTTCCGTACAGGAATTCTCATTTATTGACGATGTTAAATCGCCGCTTTTATATATTTTAAATGCTTCTATTCAATCATTGGGTCTGTTTTTATTCTGGCCCCTAATGATATATTTCCTTTTTCCGCAAAGAATTAAGAAACTATTTTCAATAATAGCGGTAATAACCGCATTTTCAGCGCTCTGTAATATGTTTGTTTTTTATGGAAATTACGGGCTTATTTCAAGCGATCTTGTATTTTCGGGAACGGTAGGCCATACCCTGCGGGAGATTGGCATAAACATACTCGTACTTGCTGTTTTAGGCATGATCTTATTTTTAATTTATATACGGGGAGCCAGGAAGATACTTTCCTTTTTGGTTACGATAGTATTTATAGCTTTTATACCGTTTTCGATAAAAAATTTATATTTTATTAACGCTGAATTTCAAAAACTTTCAAAATACTATATTCCTGAACACAAAACAGAAGAAACAATTTCTCCTGTCTTTCATCTGTCTAAAACTGATAAAAATGTTTTGGTTATCATGCTTGATATGGCCGCGAGTGTTTTTGTTCCGTATATTTTTGAGGAAAGCCCGGAACTGTATCAAAAATACGATGGTTTTGTTTATTTTCCAAATACCGTTTCATTCAATGGCTGGACAAAAGGCGGAGCGCCGCCTATATTCGGCGGTTATGAATATACCCCGCAAGAAATGAATAAACGCCCCAATATTACGCAGTTAATGAAGAGAAAAGAAGCTCTTCTTATGATGCCTATGCTGTTTTCCTCGTCCGGTTTTTCTGTTGTTTTTACAGATCCTCCTGATGTGGATGATAATTGGATACCTGATCTGCGCATTTTTAACGTTAATGACAGTATTTCAGGTTATATTACCGATGGAGCGTATACCAATCTATGGCTGAAAAGAAACAATATTACTTTGCCCCCGCGCAGCGAAGTGCTAAAACGTAATATTCTATGGTATGCGGTATTCCGTGAAGTTCCGCTCGCATTCAGACAGGCGATAAATTATAACGAAACATGGTGCGCGCCGTTTTCCGAGTATAGAATGAGGCTATTCCTGAACGGTTATGCGGTGCTTGATTATATCAGTGAATTGACTGATTTTAAGCCTCAAAAAGAAAAATCAGCAGTTTTTATAATTAATGACACTACCCATGAAAATTGGTTTTTACAGGCGCCTCTTTACCGGCCTCAGCTTAATGTAACTAATTATGGCAATAGCCGTTTTAATAAGGATGTCTGGTATCACTCTAATACCGCGGCTTTAAAACGCCTTTCTGAGTATTTTGATTTTCTTAAATCAAATGAAGTATACGACAATACCCGCATTATTATAGTTTCTGATCATGGGTTACGGGATGTTTCTCATGTAACAAAAACCAGTCTGCCGTTTCCTGTTGAACAATTTAATCCATTATTGCTTGTTAAAGATTTCAATGCGAATGGCCCGATGAAAACCGATATGACATTTATGACAAACGCCGACGTTCCCGGTCTGGCAATGAATGAATTGACAGAGAACCAAATAAATCCTTTTACCGGTAATGCCATATCCGGTAATAAAAATAATCCTCAATTAATTCTAATACACAGAGTCCGGGACAAAAATGAAAACGAAATTGAACTTAACCCGCAAAATACTTATTATGTACACGATAATATCTTTGATGAAAGGAACTGGATCAAACCGGAGAAATATCCATGACCAACTTCATCGACTTCAGGATAACAGGAATTGTAAATGGCTGATATTCTCTACATGATAATCATTTATCCAATAATACAAATTCTGGAATTTACATTTTTTGTCTCGCAAAAATTATTTAAGGAAAGCGGTGTATCCATTATCTTTATCAGCCTTGCCATCAGCGTACTCTGCCTGCCTTTGTATGCCGTGGCGGAAAAATGGCAGCAGCTTGAAAGGGACACCGGAAAAAAGTTAAAGCCAAAAGCCGATAAAATCAAGGAAGTCTTTAAGGGTGATGAACAATACATGATCTTGTCAACATATTACCGCCAGAATCATTACCACCCGATTTACGCGCTGAGAAGCAGTTTTGGACTTTTAATTCAAGTACCGTTTTTTATCGCCGCATATTCCTATCTTTCCCATCTTGAAATAATAAAAAACGTACCGTTTTTATTTATTAAAGATTTAGGCGCGCCGGATGCTCTCTTTTCAATCAACGGTTTTACAGTTAACCTGCTTCCGGTTGTTATGACCCTGATTAATTGTTTTGCCGGAGCAATATACGTTAAAGGGCTTCCGGTAAGAGACAAAATACAACTATACGGAATGGCGGGTGTATTTTTAATACTGTTGTATAACTCGCCATCTGCGCTTGTCCTTTACTGGACAATGAACAATGTCTTTTCAGTTATAAAAAATATATACTACCGGATACAGATTAAGTACAAACGTCATATACTTTTGGGACTTTTTTCCGCAGCTTGTATTCTTTTGGCTGTTTTTTGTATTATAAAATACGGTTACATTTCAAAAGCGCGGAAACTTACATCTGTCTGCTTTTTTGCCGCTTTTGTCCCATGGGTTTTTATAATTTTTAAGAAACGAATTGTCAGGATTATCAATATTAAATATGAATCCGCCAAGTCGCTTGCTGTTTTTCTTGTTTCCATTTTTATGGTTTTGGCATTATTTGGACTTTTTATTCCATCCCAACTAATAGCTTCTTCCCCGCAGGAATTCTCTTTTGTTGATAACTATACAAACCCGCTTTTCTTTTTGCTTAATACTGCTCTTCAAATTTTTGGTTTTTTTGTTTTCTGGCCTGTTTGTCTTTATTTTCTTTTCCCGGATAATATAAAAAAATATTTCTCTGTTGTTTTTCTCGCCGTTTCTGTCGGTATGCTTGTCAATGTATTTTTGTTTCCAGGAAATTATGGCCTTATTTCCATAAGCTTCTTGTATGACAGAACTCCGGGACATTCAAACAGGGAAATCCTACTTAATCTTTGCGTACTGCTCATTCCGCTTGCAGCCGCTTTTATACTGTATGACAGGAAAAATAAAAACATCATTCTTATACCGGTCTCTCTCTGTATTTTTTCGCTTTTAAGTATTTCTGTTGTTAATATTATGAAAACAAACGCTTCTTTTTACGAATTAAAAACATATTATGTGAAAGAAAAAAAAGAAATACAAAAAATTACTCCTATTTCTTCTCTTTCCAGAACAGGAAAAAATATTGTAGTGATAATGCTTGACAGAGCCGCAAGCGTTTTTATACCGTATATTTTTGAAGAATCTCCCGAACTAAAAAAAGTATATTCCGGTTTCACATATTATCCAAATACGGTTTCATTTAACGGTTATACGTCTATAGGCGCACCGCCTGTATACGGAGGATACGAATACACACCCCAAGAGATCAACAAACGAACAGATATTCCGCTTGTAGAAAAACATAATCAGTCACTTATTATGCTTCCCCGGATTTTCCATGAAAACGGGTTTTCCGTATGCGTTACCGATCCGCCTTATGCCAATTACAACTGGAAAAGCGATTTAAGTATTTTTAATAATTATCCGGGTATAAAGTCATATATTACAGATTCGCAATATACGGATTTATGGTTAACGGAACATAATATTCAACTTCCGAAGACAGGCGACATTATCAAACGAAATATGTTTTGGTACAGTCTGTTAAAGGGATTGCCGCTTTTTTTTCGTCAACCAATATATATGGATGGAAGTTGGTGTTCTCCCGCATCCGGCCAACGTCTTCGCTTGACATTAAACGGATATGCCGTACTTGATTATCTGTCAAAATTAACTGAAATTACAAATAACAATATAAATACAGCCTTGATAATGACAAACAATACAACCCATGAAGGTTCATTTTTACAGGCTCCCGATTATACGCCCATATCCACAGTTACCAATTACGGTAATACCCGTTTTGCGAAAGAGCATTCGTATCATGTCAACGCTGCGGCAATTAAACGCCTGGCTGACTGGTTTGAACTGCTTAAAAGAGAAGATGTGTATGATAATACCAAAATTATTTTAGTTTCCGATCATGGGCCGGAACCGAATTATATTACAAAAATAGGACTGCCCTTTAATGTTGATCAGTTTAATCCGTTATTAATAGTGAAAGATTTTCAAGCTTCCGGTGAAATAAAAACCGATATGTCGTTTATGTCCAATGCCGACGTGCCCTATCTGTCTCTTGTCGATGTAATTGAAAATACTGTAAATCCCTTTACCGGAAATGCAATCTCCATAGAACGGAAAAAGGAGCCTCTTTATATTGCAATATCGGGTTCAATCCATCTTTCAAACAGCAATAATAGTCAATTTCAGCTTAATCCAAATAAAGACTATTATGTTCATGGCAGCATTTTTAACGCGGAAAACTGGATTCCCGCTTCAGGAAAAAAATGACCGTTTGTATCGACTGCCGGATGATAAACGCAAGCGGCGTTGGCGTGTATCTGCGGGGAATCCTGCCGTGGCTTTTGCGCAGCGGCCATAGTTTTCTGCTGCTGGGAAATCGTGATAAGTTACAAGCTTTCGCCGTAGAACCGAATGTTGAAATAATTGAATGTAACATAAAACCTTTCTCTTTTAAGGAACTTTTTTTCCCTTCTGAAACAGCGCGGCAAATCAACATGGCCGGCCTGTTTTTCTCGCCTTTTTTTAATATCCCGCGCGGCATAACAATTCCGGTTTTCACCACAATCCATGACATGATTTTTCCGGATATGCCGCGCCTTACGTCCCGCCTGGGCCTTGCCGCGCGTATGTGGTTCTACCGCAGGGCGTTTGACAGATCACGGAAAATATTCACGGTGTCGGAATTTTCCAAGTCCAGAATCGAAAACTATTCCCGAAAAAAAGTCCCTGTATTGGTTACCCATAATTCCGTCCAGCCGGAACTGCTGAAATATAAAAAAGACGGCATCGTGAAAAAAGAAACAATCGTTTTTATCGGCAACATAAAAAAGCACAAAGGTCTTGATACATTGCTTGACGCGTTCCTTATGGCAAGAAACGAAGGGCTTTTGCATCGTTTGATTATTATCGGAGAAAAGGAGAAATTTCGCTCTTCAGATAACGCTATCATGGGTAAAATTGAATCCGATGGAACCGATTCCGTCGTTTTTACAGGCTTTATTTCCGATGAAAAACTTTTTGAACATCTTGCGCAGGCGTCGCTTCTGGTGCAGCCTTCGCTCTACGAAGGTTTCGGGATTCCTCCCCTTGAAGCGATGGTTCTTGGAACCCGCGCGCTGATCTCCGACATACCTGTTTTCAGGGAGATTTACGCCGATTTTCCCGTAACATTCTTCCGCGGCGGCGACTCCTCGGACTTAAAGGAAAAATTGATGGAGCTATTGTTTAACAAGAAACCGTCTTCCCCTGTTTTATCAGATGGTTTATTATTAAAATATACTTTTGAGAAAACCGCTTCGATTATTATGGAAGAATTGAAAATGGACAGGATTGCGCCATGATTAACGATTGCCTTATAATGGCCGGAGGTTCAGGCACCAGGCTTTGGCCGGCAAGCAGTTCAGGAAAACCAAAACAGTTCCTGCCGGCGGCAAAAGACGGGATAGAAAGCTTTTTTTCCCTGAGTCTTGAGCGGGCATTGCGGGTTGTTTCGGAAGCTGACGGCAGGGTGATCGTTATTACGGGAAAGACCCATCTGCCTTTTGTCGATACCGCCTGTTCAAAATTGGGTACAGCTGAAAAAAAACGCCTTGTGTTAATTCCCGAACCTGAGGCGAGAAACACGGCGCCCGCGATTGCCTGTGCTATTGTATATGCCGGAAAAACCGAGGGCTGGAATCGTACCATGCTGGTTCTTACAAGCGATCACATTATCAAACCGCTTGATGTTTTTTTGAAAGACTTAAATTTAGCCGCGCAGTACGCGGAGCAGAACAAACTGGTTACCTTTGGTATTTCTCCATCAGGACCGGAAACAGGCTACGGTTATATTGAAACAGCGGAAAAACTTTCTGCGGAAAAACATGCCGGGGATGTTTATGCCGTCGCCGCATTTCGTGAAAAACCCAACAGGGAAACGGCGGAACAGTTTTTATCTTCAAATAAGCATTTTTGGAATTCCGGAATGTTCGCTTTTCGATGTGATTTTCTGGCGGAAGAATACCGCCGGCTGGCGGCGGATGTTTTCCGCTCGTTTGAAAATCTTCCCCCCCCCGATAAAAAATCATACACTGAAACAAAAGGCCTGTGCGTGTTGGACGCGTGGGCGGGACTGGATATAGCCTACAATCAGGCAAAGCGAATTTCTTTTGATTATGCCATTGCCGAAAAATGCGCCCAAACTGTTATGATCCGCGCGGCTTTTGAATGGATTGACGTAGGCAGTTGGGATGATTATGCCGGCCTTCTCGCGGGCAATTCACCTAACAGCAATACCGGCGCGGATGTATATGCCGCCGGAGCAGACGGCTGCTTTGTTGATTCTGATATTCCCGTCGCCCTTGCCGGGGTTGAAGACCTTATTGTGGTAATCCGTTCAGGCAAAGACGGTTCTCCGCCCGTCGCGCTGGTTACAAAAAAAGGCAAAACCCAGCTTGTGCGCGATATTGTCGAGAGAATAAAACAATCAGGCAAAACAGAAATTTTATAAAGGAAAGGAATTGAAATGAGAACCGCCATCATCCACTACTGGCTTGTTAATATGCGCGGCGGGGAAAAAATGCTCGAAGCCCTGCTTGAGATGTTTCCCGAAGCGGATATTTATACCCATGTGTACAACCCCAAAGCGGTTTCCGCGTTAATCAACAGCCGCCGCGTCATCACTTCGCGCATAAACCGTCTGCCCTTCGCAAAAAAACTCTACCAGCTTTATATGCCGTTGATGCCCAACGCGCTCATGGATTTTGATTTACAAAAATACGGCCTTGTAATTTCCAGCGAAGCGGGTCCGGCAAAAGGAGTGGTCGCGAATCCGGACGCCTATCATCTGTGTTACTGCCATAGCCCGATGCGCTACCTTTGGGATATGTACCATGAGTATTTCAGGGGAACCAATCCGCTTGTCCGTTTTTTTATGAAGCGCCTGATCCCCTCCCTCAGATTATGGGATATAACTTCCGCCAACCTGGTGGATCGTTTTGTTACCAATTCGCGTTATGTGGCGAAGCGGATACGCCGCGTTTATAACCGCGAGGCGGAAGTTGTCTACGGCCCGGCGCCTATTGAGAAATACCTTGAGACGGAAAGAAAACCATCCGATTATTACCTTTTTTTCGGCCAGATTACCGGCTACAAACGCGCCGATATTGCCATTGAAGCCTGCGTCAAATCGGGGCGGAAACTGGTTGTCGCCGGGTCGGGCGCGAAAAAGCGGGATATTAAAAAAGCCGGAAAAACAGGGCTTGTCCGTTTTACCGGCA
>Ga0268262_10004869_pt1 | contig 13607 bp, 16 predicted proteins | sample TergutNc150P3_FD_190354 | JGI IMG/M metagenome (GOLD analysis project Ga0268262, IMG submission 190354) | Nasutitermes corniger P3 segment gut microbial community from laboratory colony in Florida, USA - Nc150 P3 (SPAdes) (version 2) | ecosystem: Host-associated > Arthropoda: Insects >... | reverse complement strand
GGGGGGGGGGGGGGGGGGGTGCACGGGCCGTCGTTAATTTCGCTTAAATTACTCGGGTTTTGCATGATTCACCTCGGTTATCTATAGTTTAATATTGTAATAACTTCCGCCTTACGTCCTATATCTTAATATTTAGAATTCACGCGCAATATCAACTTGGAGCAACCTTTGAGTTATACTACGTTATTTATTATACTAATGTATAAGTATACATTCCGCGCAGGCCGAAAAGCAAATTTTTCTGAAAAAAAATTATAGGCCGCTCTCCCGCAAAAAGACGGTATCGTCCAACAGCGCCAATCCCCCGTCCGCCGCGACTTTTCCGTTTTTCAGCACGATTATCCGGTTGCAGACCTCTTTGGCAAACGCTATGTCGTGCGTGGCCACGATTTTCGGGTGGCGCAGGCCGTTCAGGGTTTCGGACAGCGCCCGTTTGGCCTTGGGGTCCAGGAAGGCGGTCGGCTCGTCCAATATCAGGACCGACGGGTTCATCGCCAGCACCGCGGCTATGGCGGCCATCCGCTTTTCCCCGGCGGAGAGCTTTATCGATGACCGATCGCGTAAGTGGTTGATTTTCAGGCGTGTTAGGGTTTCGTCCGCACGCTTCTGAACCTCGGTTTCCGGCAGGCCGAAGTTCCGGCAGCCGAAGGCGACGTCGTCGTATATCTGCGGCATGAACAGCTGGTCGTCGGGGTTTTGGAATACCAGCCCGATTTGTTTGCGGATTTCTTTTACGCTCTTTCTGGTAAGTAAAACGCCGTTTATTTCAACGCTGCCGCCCGACAGTTCCAGTATCCCGACGACGGCAAGCAACAGCGTCGTCTTCCCGGCCCCGTTTTCGCCGATTATCGCTATGCTTTCGTTCTCATCCAATGTAAAACTAACGCCGTCAATAGCCATTGTTTTGTCGGGGTACGTAACCGTCACATTTTGCAGTTCTAGCATTAAACAAACCCCCTGACAAATAAGGCGTTTACGTTGATAACGCGGAACGCTATGCACAATAAACAGACGACGGCGCAAAATACGACGTCTTGCCGCCTGATTTTCCTGCCGATCTGTCGCGGCGTGTTTAGGGCGTAACCCCTGCATTTCATGGCGTTGTAGACGCGGTCGGCGCGGTCAACGCTGCGGAGCAGCAGCTGCCCCACAAAACCGCCCATATCCTTAATAGCGATGCCTTTCCCGCCGGCGCTTCGCAGGATGTACGCGGTGTGCATGGAATAAGCCTCCGCGAACAACACTCCTACATAGCGGTATGTTATTTCAAACATAGCGACGAATATGCTTGGGATTCTCAAACGGCGCATTGCGTCCGTAATCTCTGAAAGCGGCGTCACGGAGATAAGCAAAAGTACGGCCATAACGCATAAATAGGTTTTGAATAACAGTGTGAACAAGGAGAGCGTGCCGTAACTGATCGCCACGGCGCCTATAGTAAATGCCGGGGTTTTATCGAATATAATGTTCGCAATACCGGTGAATAAGCAAAACGGCAACGCTATTAAAAATCTTTTTAGCAACATTGAGTACGGAGTTTCCGAGAGCGCCATCATGAGAGCAGGATAAAATATGTACGGTACCAACTGACCGAGCGCGTATCTGTTAAATGACGCGACTGTTACTATAAAGACCGTTGTTACCAATATTTTTGCTATCGGATGAAGCTTGTGGACGCACGTATCCCCGTTTGACAATTGTTCAAGCGCATATAGTTCCCGAATCATGTGATTCATAATTTACGCGTTTGTTGGGATAGATTCGCTTTTTCGTCTTTTTTTGACGACAGAAATTATAAACGCCGCGGCGCCGGCAAGTAAAAAGGTGAGCGCCCCGCCTGTAATGCCGGCAACCGCCGTTCCGACTTTGGAACCGTCTTCTTCGGCGTCTTTGAAACCATAACCCGGCATAACGGCAATCGCATCTTGAACCTGCTCCGCTTTCTCAATCATCGGGCTTACCGTTTCAAGTTCAAACGCCCCAACCGTCTTTTCTATCGCCCACTCAAGACCGTCTGGGTACGATGAGGCAAACAGAGAGAGAGCGCCGCCGATAAATACGGTTGCAATCGCAAGTATGATAAGCACGCTCCCCATCGAAACGTTACTTTTAATTATAGTATTGTCCTGTGTACTTTCCATAATTTCAGGGCGCACCCTGTAAACAAAACATAAAATAGCTGATGTAATAATACCTTCCGCTATACTAATAACAAAATGAATAGGTTGCATTAACAATAAAAAGGTAGAAAACGGAAGAGCCGTAACTCCGGATAGTTGTGTTTCAAGTACAACGCAAAAGGCGCCTAGTTGTAAACCCACAACCGTCGCGGTTATTGAAGCCGCCGTTATTTTTCCGACTGTCATACCGTTTTTAACAAACGGTTTAAAAATAAGCGGATAAACTATCAGACAAGGAACAACACCCATATTGAAGATATTGCACCCCAAGGCAAATAAACCGCCGTCGGCAAAGAAAAGACACTGGATTATTAATACCGCCGATATCGATATCAAGGCCGGCAGACCGCCGATCATGGCGGCAAGGAGTATACCGCCCCCGATATGCCCGCTGGAACCGGTCGCCGGGATCGTGAAGTTGATCATCTGAGCGGCAAAAACAAACGCGCCCATCACACCCATTACCGGAACTTTCTTTTCGCAGAGATAGTCCCTCTTAATCCTCTTAACCGCGTACGCGCAAGCAACGGCGCTAACGACGCATAAACTTGCGCCCACCGCCGGAGATATCAGCGCGTCTGACATGTGCATAATAACCCTATCTTTCCTCGTTTTGTTTAATAACATTACCCTCAGAATCGGTAAAATTACCGGCTACTATAAATATTATATCTATTATCCACCAAATACCGCAACCGCCGCCGGTAATTAATTTTACAATACCGGTCCCTATCTTCCCAACATAGAACCGATCAACACCAAACCCGCCTAAAAATATCGACAACAGCAACAACGTAAACCACCTTGAAGATATTTCCACCACGCCGACACGACCGGCCGGCTCACGTTGCCTGACCCCGCACTTCGGACAAATCTCCGCGGCCTTCTTGATCAAAGCCCCGCAAGACGAACAAAACATCTCATCCGCGGCTTTCGTCACAACCTCGCTCATCTTTTTTTCCTGACTTTAATGTGCTATATTTTGAAACAATACCTATTTTTTACGTTATTTCACTAATATCCATAAAATAATATAAATACCTCCATAAATCAAAATCTTTTGCTATTGATGTTAATTTTTGTTTATTTCCAGCCGAAAAACAAACAACGCCGTATGTTAAAAACTTGTGGAAATCTGTTAATAACTGCGTTTTTTACGATTATAGACAGGTTATTCGGATAATGCTAACAAAACGGCTTGCTGAATATCAACATATAAATATATCACTATTAACCTTAAAAATCAACGTGTTACAGAGATATTAACATGTATTTACACTGCTAATTTCTATTACTAATATTATTAAATGTTAGTTATTTTAGTTATATTGATGATCGGAATGTGGATAGAGCCTGAAACCACCGCATTAAATTATTTTAAAAGAACTTGATTTTTGTATGCGGATTTTATTATTTATATATGTTGTGGTCGGTAAACATCTAAAAAATTAACCATTAATGATAGGACGGTAACCATGTCGATCAATGTTCAGAAGAAGGACTTATTGGAAGCTATGCAGAAAGCTTATCCGATTGTTCCGTCGAAGAGTTCTCTGATGATACTCTGCAATTTCAGGATTTCATACGCCGATTCGATCCTTGAGGTCTCTGCGACCGACGTAGATCACTCCCTGCGGGTGACCGTCGGGGCTTCCGGTGACAGTACGGTCGATATCGCCGTGAACGCCAAGAAGATATTTGATGTGGTAAGGGAGCTTCCCGAAGGGTTAGTCACCTTAGACGTAGACGGCATGGTGCTTATGATGGAGTCGGAGAAAGGCTTCAGTTGCAAAATATCGGGCGCCGATCCGAGCGACTTTCCCGGGGTTCCGTCAATGGATGGCGGGGTAGGGTTCAGTGTGGACGCGCCTACGCTTCGTGACATGATACACAAAAGTTCATTTGCCGTGGCCAAAGACGAATCTCGGGGCAGTCTCTGCGGCGTATTATGGGAGCTGCAGCCGGATAAAACAGGTATGGTGTCCACAGACGGTCATAGGCTCGGCTGCTCTTTTATTGACATGAATCTTCCGGTTGGGGCTAACATCAGCAGAATCGTCTCTCAAAAGAGCGTTTCGACGTTGGTCAGGATTACCGATACAGACAATGCCGATGAAGTTTTGAAAGTTGTTGTCGGTGAAAAGTACATATCGTTCAGTACGCCGTCGTTTACAATGGTATCCAAGCTCATTGAGGGTCAGTATCCTGAGTATGGCAAGGTCATCCCCAAGAATAACCCGAAAATCGTCGTTGCGGATAGGGTGTCGATATTTGACGCGGCGCGGCGCGTTTCCGTGATGTCCAATGCCAAGAATAACCTCATAAAACTCACTTTTAAGAACGGAGAAATGGAAGCCGGCGTTGTTAATAAAGAAATCGGCGGAGAGGCGCGTGAGTGCGTGGCAGTGGATTATGAAGGCGACGAGCACATCGTCGGCTTTAACGGAAAGTATTTTACTGAGATATTGGGCATACTGAAGACGGATAAGGTACGTCTTGAGATGAATACGCAAATCAGCGCGTGCGTGGTCTATCCCGTATACGCCGATGAAAAAGAAAAGGTCAGCGAAGACTTATTCTTAATCATGCCCCTTAGGATATTAGACGAAATTTGATTTTTTTACTATTTTCTGAGTGGTTGCGTAGAAAGATTAACGGTTAAGTTTTTGTTATGCGGGGATGACGGCATAATCGCATTGATTTGTCGATCATCCCCCGCAAATTATAAAACATGGGGTCAATGGCGGAGAGTGTTATGTGATGAAGAAATCGTCATCGGCAGTAAAGTCACTGATAGTAATATGCGTATCCGCGTTATCGATAATACTATTACTACCCCGGCAGGCGTCTACCCGCCCCTTTGATTGGTACTACAGCCGTTTTGCCACTCCGTTTGCCATCTTCTATAACCCAGCGCTTCTCGGCAGTAATCCGGGTCTTACGCTGGGTCTTGATACGCGTTATGCCGATACGGCGGATTATGACGCCAGGCTCGCAGTCACGGTTCCGCTCAGCAGGGTACTTAAACGTGAGGAGCATATACGAGAAAGCGATCGTATAAATAAAAAATACAGTTACGCAAACACATCATATATGTCCAGCGAAATGTCCATTTCTTTCGGCGGTATCTATGCCGGTGAGAGCGATTATGATTTAAGCATCGGATTTACCGCGCCGATACGTGTGATTCAGACCGGTCTCTCGCTATGCCTCGCCCATAGAAGTGACGCGCTCGCCGGAAATGAAAATGTTAACGGCGCTGTTAATCTCGGTTTCAGCGCCAATGTGATGGGTAGCGGTATAATATATTTTGCGGTCAGCAATATTAACATCTACAATTATAATAATATGTTTGTGGGTAATAGGAACAGCGCGAACGATCTCGGTTTTTCTTTAGGCACGTCGGGAAGTCCGTTTTCCGATACGAACAAAGTATTTTTGCCGTACGATATACTTTTTACTTACACGCCTAGAGGAGATATGATTACAACCGGCAGACTCACGGGTATGTTACGTCTGAATCTAGACCTCACACACATATACACGAGTCGGGATATAACAGGTCAAGTAGCCGTTGCGTCGATAGGGTACGGTTTCACTAGGTATGAAAATCGTAAGGTAAATCATAGCGTATTTGCAAGTTTGGGAATGCAGTTCGTAAATAAGGCATCCGTTGCGGCGCTGGCGGGCGGTTACAACATTGGTAACGAACGCAGCGATGAAACACACGGCGCGTTCATGTACAGTTTGGTCAACAAAACCGGTGTGGGTACGGATAACGACATAATTTCACGCATATACTGCTCCGAGGTGGATAGTAACCGCGTGGTTTTTGGTTTATACGCGGGTGTCGCCGACATCAATTCATGGGTTGTGAGGATAGAGACCCACGGCGGCGATAATATAAAGACCTTCTCCGGCGGCAACGTGATTCCAGCCTCAATAATTTGGGACGGCTTGAATTCGGAAGGCAACAGGCTGGATGATGATGTTTTGTACGCTAGATTGGTTGTCAGGGGAAGGAAAAAAGTTGTTGAAAGCGAGATGATCAGCGTGGAAATTATCAGGGGACGGCCAAGGCCTAAAAGAGATTTGTAAGATGAACGTCTCCGCTCACACGATCGCCGCATTATCGACCCCGCCCGGCCGCGGCGCGCTTGCCGTTATCCGCCTTACCGGCGATAAAGCGCAGGAAGTTTTTGCCAAAATAATCGCCGAAACAGAAAGATTTGAGAGAGAGGCGCCGCGTAGAATAGGTATCTATACCATTATTGATACCGTCAATACAGGTACCGATCACGCCGCCATTGATGAGGTGACCGCCGTTAAGTACGATGCCCCGCAATCCTACACAGGCGAAGATATGGTGGAGATATTCTGCCACGGCGGCGCGATCATCCCGGCAAAGATATTGGATGGGCTTTTCCATCAAGGCGCAAAAGCGGCCGGCCGCGGAGAATTTTCGAGACGCGCCTTAATCAATGGTAAGATCGGCATCCTCAAAGCCGAGAGCATAAGGGAGTTGATAGATAGTCAAACCGAGACTCATCTGCGGTCGGCGCAACTGGCCTACTTCGGCAAGCAGTCCGAATCAATAGAGCGGTTGAAACAAGAGATAATCAACGCGCTCTCCGACATCGAGAGCCGGATCGAATTCGACGAGGACGACGATGTGGCGGAGTCTAAGCGGCAACAGATATCGGCAAATAAGACAACGCTGGCATTGATCACCGAAAGGTTGCAAGACGAACTGCGGCGCGGCGACAGAGTAAAGGCGTTGGATGACGGTATAATCGTCACTATTGCGGGTCCGGCGAATGCGGGTAAGTCCAGTCTATTCAACGAGATACTGGGCTACGATAGATCGATAGTCCACGATATACCGGGTACGACGCGAGATATCGTCTCGGAACGTTTAAGTATTGATGGCGTAACGGTCAAACTCTTTGATAGCGCCGGAATTAGGGAGACAGGAGACGCGGTAGAAAGGCTTGGAATGGATAGGACGCGGTCGGCGGTAGCGGAAGCGCACGCTGTTCTATGGGTTACATCGGCGGCGGAAGCGTTTGAGGAGTGTGAGGAAGAGGGAATACTGGAGGCGGCAAGGATCGGCGGAGAGGGCAATGACGGTGCGCAACATGTTGATATTTATGATAATTACGGAGATGGCCGATTGGGAGGTCAATGCGGAAGAGACAGATTGGTGGTTATTATCAATAAAATAGATATTGATAGTTTACTATCTCCGTCAGTAGAATCATATCTGATAGAAAAAAAGCATTTTTGCGAGGAGCATGGGTTAAAATACGTAGAGACGAGCATTGCCCGTAAGATCAATCGCGAACAATTGTTTGATACCATCAGTGCTACCGTAAAGAGAGTAATAAAGGATGTCCCCACGCCGACGATAATAATAAATGAACGGCATCGCGGCATAATAGAGGCGGTAATTGGGGACTTGCGGGATTGTTTGGACAACTTTGATCGGGAGGAAGTAGCGGCGCATTGCCTAAGGGCGGCGTTAGATCAATTGGCGGAGCTTTCGGGCCATATTGGGAGCGACGAAGTTTTGAACGGGATTTTTGAGAGGTTTTGTATAGGGAAGTAGGGTCTAAACACGCATTTTCTATGTTTCACGTGAAACAACAATCAAATTAGAGGAAACAACAAAAATGTCAGCAAATACCCTGTTTTTTTCGCTGTCCCTGCTCCTTCTGCTGCCATCTTATTTAACCGCCGGACAGAAGAGTTTTTATGACCGGCTTGCCGATTCCGCCCTGACGTTAACCGCGCAAAGAGTTCGTTATGACCCGGCGTATACCACAATTAGCTATCCAAATGGAGACGTCGCGCCGGATAAAGGGGTCTGTTCGGATGTTGTTATCAGAGCGTATAGGAAGCTCGGTATCGACCTGCAAAAAGAGGTCCACGAAGATATGAAGATAAATTTTGACAAATATCCTAAAAAATGGGGCTTGAAAAGGCCGGACACCAATATCGACCATAGGAGGGTGCCTAACCTCATGACGTTTTTTACAAGGTACGGAACGGTCAAAAGTATAACGTATGAAGCAAATGACTACCTACCCGGCGACATTGTTTGCTGGAACCTCAGCGCCGGAAAGATTACGCATATAGGGATCGTGTCCGGAAAGAAGTCTTCCGACGGTCAGAGATATTTAATAGTTCACAACATCGGCGCCGGACAGGTGCTTGAGGATTGCTTGTTCGATTTCGAGATAATAGGGCATTATCAATACGAAAAAAAAGGCGGCAAACAATCGCCGCCGTAACCGCCGTACCTTTTTGACGCAAACCTATTTGCTCAACGCGTTTCGAATCCCGTCAAAATCGTCCGTACTTATCAAAATATCAAAATCCTTAGTCGGGATCAAAACAACTTTTGTTCTATCTGTTATATAAGTCAACGCCTTATGGTTGTTGTGCAATATCATCCATCCCACCCGATACCCCGGCAACCCGATTCCATTGGTTCTGGCTGTTATCCGATAATCTTTATCGCGTTCTTCATCTAAATTCAACGACTTAACGCCTTCGAGATTAATGTCGCCAATAGGTACTTTCCTCCCGTAAAACAAAGACTTTACCGTCAAAAATCCATTGCCGACGCTTATTCCCGTATACTTCATACTGCAAATAAGTCCAATGCTGATTGTTAACAAAACCACCAAAAGAACCATCGGCAGTATGAACGCGGTAATCTTGGGGGTAATAATAGTGTGTGCGTAGTTTTCCATGTTACGTCTCCTTCCTTATAGAGCGGTATATTAAAAAATAAATTTTACGCCCGCCATAAACAACAAAATTGTAATATATCCATGCCACAATTTTTTGCAAGTGATAACCGAAATGTTAGCTAGGAGGGTGTATAAAATGATTATAATATCAATTTTTGTATTTATGTTTGTGGCTATGGTCGGGTTAATAGCGTACTTCTGTTGGTATCGTCGGGTGGCGCGTATGCGCGGGGCCGGAACGTGGAAAAGAATCATATAAGGGTATTTAAGATTATTATTTCTTACATCCCCCGTAAACGGCGAAATTATAATATTTCCACACGACATCCACATCGTTGAATCCGATGTCCGTCAGCCAATTAAGATGGTTCATTAAACGCGCCGGCCGGTCCTCCGTCCTGTAGTTCACCATCCATTTATTTTCAATTTCATCCAAGGAAACCGTTTTATTCATGAATGCCTTCCACTTGGCTAGATATAAATCTTGCAATTGATCGCTTGAACCCAATACCGCGTCGGCATTATAAAAAACGCCGTTGCTGTTCAATGCGTTGTATATTTTCCGGTAGAACCATTTTTTATCCTCGTCGTTTTCCAAATGGTGCAAGGCCAATGAAGATACTATCACGTCATACTTTTTATCGAATTCAAATTTATAGAAATCGCTGACGTAGCAATCCGCGCATCCGCCCAATCTTTTCCGAGCTATGTTAATCATGTTCTCCGCGATGTCCAGGCAAGAAATCTTGGCGTTGGGAAAAACATCCTTTATTTTTCGAGCGACTGTTCCTGTCCCGCAGCCCAAATCAATGACGCTTATCAGTTCGTCGCGGTTGAACGGAATTGACAGGGCCAGGGCGTCTATCATTTCGGAGTAATGAGGGATCAGTTTTAGTATGGTTTTATCAAATGCTTCCGCTTCTTCCTCAAAATGATTTTTGATCTGTTCTATTCTGTCCATGATAATATTCGTTTTTGTCGGCTTTAAAATTCGATAATACGGCGCACGCACATTGTTGCGCGTCGCGCCGCACATTGTCTTCGTCCAATTAATCTTTTGAAAAAACCAACATATTAAAGTTTATGTATGACTCTTTTTGGCCGAATAACGATGCCAAACATCCGGGTTTCTGCCACAGCACAATGTTTTCCATAGAATGGAACTTCCACCCGCCGCCCGTCTCTTGATTAATTAAATCAGCAAAAGAACGGACCGCGTCTCCAAAATCACCGCCGCGGCTGACCTCAATTTGTTTTGGTGCAGGCACACACTTATATTGCATTTAAAACCTCCTTGAAAAAGTTTAAGGGTAATCAATGCCGCCGTTTGGAACACGGCAACGCAATAGTCGTTTTAACCCCAAGAACACGCCTTTTATTGTTCCATATTTAATAATCGCCAAAATCATGTAATTTGAACACGACGGCTCAAATCGGCATGATTCTCTTAGGCCTTTAGGCGCCTTTTTTTGATACAAAGAAATCAAAGAAATTATTATCCTCTTTATTTTTCATCTCCTTCAGATCCAAAACGCGCCTCAACCCCACCCTCCCCAAATACAATACATATAAGATAGTATATGGAATTGAAAATGTCAATATCTATAAGAAAACAACACGAAAATCAAAAATCGGACAATTTAAAGAAACCGGGCGAAAGCGTAGGCGGGGTGTTCACGCATGTGAAACATTCGTCGTAGGGAATAGTGTCTTTATTTTTTCCATTAATTCATTGGCGCACTCATCAACGGCTCTATTCGCCGTATCTATTACGATATGCTCTTCATCCCAAACATCATACTTTCTTTCAACAACGTCTTCCCACGTTGGCAACGTTAAGTTCTCAATATCATTCTCTCTATTCTCGACCCGATTTCTGTGTTCTGATTTATTTGAACAGATAATTTCTATATTTACGTAGTTACAATTATTTTTTATCGCGACCTCGCTCCACTCTTTACGGGTTAGATTTATAGGATTGCATTGATCCGCCACAACGTTATTTCCAACGCGTAAATTATCTTTGGCGATTTTATATGCCAGCCAATAACCCTCGCCCTGAACATTAAAACTGCATAAATCTCTCAGCCCTTGTTCTATGGTATCGACTCTGATGTAAACAGCATTTAATAACTTCGCGACATTTTTTGCCAAGGTCGATTTTCCTGCGCCGGGTAATCCTGAAAAGATGTATAAAGTCGGTTTTGTATTTTCCATAGTTATAAAATAGTATTTGGAAGTTTGTATGTCAATATCTAAGTCAACGCGGTATCTGGCAATATCGATCTACTATAATTTTATGAGTTCGTACGTTTTACTACCAAGACCGATAGCCGCACCGTGGTTGATGGTGCGAAAGGCGTTCCGCGACTCCATTCGCAGTATCAGGTTTTTCCCGTCCGGCGCGGCGTACACGAGATCAACGCAGGCTTGATCAAGGGCGACGGGATCAAGAGATGAAAGGATTCCAATGTCGTGCATATCCGGAGCGGCGGGGTTACCGAAGCAGTCGCAATCCACCGACAGGCGGTTCATTACGTTGATATAGAGGATGTTGCCGTTCAAGTGGTCTACAACGGATTTTCCGGCCTCGGCCATAGCGTCAAGAAACGCGTCTCCTCCGGCCCAGATACCGTTTCCGCCGTTTCCGCCTTTATGTATCCACTCTTTACCTTTGGAGGAGGCGATGCCGATGGAAATGTTTTTGATGGCTCCGCCGAGGCCGGCCATGGTGTGTCCTTTGAAATGGGAGAGGACGATATAATAATCGTAGTTAATAAAATTCGCTCCGACAAAATTTTCCCGCAACCTCGTGCCGCCCCTCACCGGAAGGCTTATTGATCCGTTTTCGTCGAGTATGTCCACGGCCGCTATGGCGGTAAAGCCGTGATCCTTTGCCACTTGTTTATGAGTTGCGGCATTTGACCGTATGCCGTAGACGGTATTCGATTCAACAAAGGTGCCGTTTACGGAACGTACTAAGTCTTTTATCAAAGCGGCTCTGAGATAATTGCTGTTGGGCGGTTCGCCGGTAGAAACTTTTACCGCAACTTTACCGCTTGGTTTTTGTCCGAGGGCGTTATAAACCGCCATCAATCCCGCCGAGCTTATGTCGGTTGTGAAATACACCTTGGGGCGGCTTGTTTGCTTAGGCGTTTTCTGTTCTTTGGAAACAGTTGCCGGATTTTCTGCAATCATCTGCGCCTCAGCCTTTCCCGGGTAGCCCATGAACGCCACCAGCGTGATAGCGACAAGCAATAACCCGATTGTTCCAGTTATTATTATAATTGAAGTTGAAAAAAGTTTGTTTTTCATATTATATTTTTCTATTCCATATACGGTACCATAGTATGTCAAAATTTTTTAATTTTTCAGTTACTTTTTGCAGATTTATATTTCCCATATTATTTTGTTTAACCATATTCCTAATAACACAAAGGCTAAACATAAAATATTATGTAGCACAATATTTATAATTGCATATTTTATATTTCCATTAATAAAATAATTTATGGTTTCATACGAATATGCTGAAAATGTTGTATACCCGCCTAAGAATCCGGTTATAATTAATAATTTCCATTTATTATCTATTGAGAAATATGTAAATATATTCATCAAAAATCCAATTAACAATGAACCGATACAATTTACAAAAAGTGTTCCGAGAGTAAATTTGTTATTGAAAAAGTTATTTATGTTTTGGGTAAAGAAATATCGTAATATGGCTCCAATGCCACCACCGATAGCGATATAGATATAATTCATTTATCTACCCAATAGGTACATTGTTATGCAATAAAACCAGTTGCGAATTCTTTAGTTTTATTTATTTGCTTAGTGTTCAATTTACCACCTTTAAGACCAAGCCAAGTATGTCCTTTTATTCCCATCTGTATATATAAATCACGTTCATCTATTTTAACGCCTTTTTTAGTAGCGCACTCTTTTATTTTATCTATTACTTTCTTTTGTCCCCCGCTGGTTCCAAACGGTACAATATTACCGATTTTTTCCGGCGATATATTCATAATATAATCCGTTAGTTTTTCATCGAGCTGTCCCATAAACAGCCCGCCGCCGATAAACAAAAAATCAACATTTTCATCTATTGGAGTATCAATTGACTCAGCCTTAACACCCAATGTTTCGGCAATCACCTCCGCAACAGCGCGGGTATTGCCGCCTCTTGAATAATACTTGACCGAAAATTTCATAACCTTCCTCTCATTAGTTTAAGTAATGAACCCCGCCCCCGTCCGCCGCCGGGCGCTTGACCCCGGTTTCGCTGTCAATCTTGCACGCAACGGACGGAAAGCCCGCAGCCCGTGTGATTGCTTTGTTCTTCCAGATGGTCGTCGATAAAGCTCACGTGGCGGCCGTAGGCGCTGAGGTTGCCGTCCTCCGTGGCCGTCCACCAGCCGCTGTTTTCGCCGACGCGGTTGAATTCGTCGTTTAGGCTGCGGCTGGAGCCGGACAGGGCGGTGAACCCGAAATCATCCGTGCCGTTGCCGCGTTTGCAAGGTTTATCGCCGTCAGCGCCGCAGAAATCAGTCCACCCGCTCGTTGATTTCAACGTCTTGCCGGCTATGCCGCCGCCTCCGTAAGCGCCGGAACCTCCGGCGGCTTTAGCCAAAACCGCCCACTCGTCGCGGGTCGGCAGATGCCA
>Ga0268262_10004868_pt1 | contig 13609 bp, 10 predicted proteins | sample TergutNc150P3_FD_190354 | JGI IMG/M metagenome (GOLD analysis project Ga0268262, IMG submission 190354) | Nasutitermes corniger P3 segment gut microbial community from laboratory colony in Florida, USA - Nc150 P3 (SPAdes) (version 2) | ecosystem: Host-associated > Arthropoda: Insects >... | reverse complement strand
ATTGCCAATGTATTATATGTTTTTTACTCCTTTTGAAAGGTAGTAGTTTCGCTAATTCCTTATAACATAAGGAGTTAGCAATTTTCCCCAGGGAGGATTTGAACCCCCACAAGCAGATCCAGAGTCTGCCGTGCTACCATTACACAACCGGGGATCGTGTCTGTTGAATAATACTATAAAATTTTTTTATTGCTGTCAACTATTCTACTGTGACGCTCTTGGCTAGGTTTCGAGGTTTGTCTATGTCTAAACCTTTGTTGGCGGCTACATAGTACGCGAAAAGCTGTAACACTATGACCGATACCGACGGTGAAAATAAATCCGTGACTTCGGGCAGGGCAATGTGAAAGACATGGTCGTTTGTTTCTACATTCGGACAGTTGCTTATCAACAGCACTTTTGCGCCGCGGCTTCTTACCTGCTCTACATTGCTCATTATTTTGCCGTAAAGAGAGGCGCAGTTTGAGACGGCTACCACAAGAGTGTCCTCCTCTATCAGGGAAATCGGGCCGTGCTTTAATTCGCCGCCGGCATAGGCTTCGGAATGAATGTAGGAAATTTCCTTGAGTTTAAGAGAGCCTTCCAGAGAAATGGCGTAATCTATGTTCCTGCCGATAAAAAATATACTCTTGTAACCTACACAGTTGGAAGCGTATTTTTGAATCGAGTCGACTTTCTCAAACAAACCTGACACTTTTTCGGGCAGTGCGTTGATTTGCCCCCATAACTCCTGCTCCGCTTCCTTAGACAATTTTCCCAATTTAACGGCAAACCTTACCGCAAGAATGTATAATAACACAAGCTGGGCGGAAAAGGCTTTTGTCGTCGCTACCGCAATTTCCGGACCCGCTGTCGTAAGCAGGCAAAAATCGGCTTCTCTGGCGATGGTACTGCCTACCACGTTTACAATAGAAAGCGTTACGGCGCCTTTTGCTTTTGCTCCCCGCATTGCCGCTATTGTGTCCGCCGTTTCTCCGGACTGGCTGATTAATATCACGAGCGTTTTTTTGTCGATAACCGTGTCTCTGTAACGGAACTCGCTAGCAAGCTCTGTTTCTATCGAAGAGAACCCGCATAAACGCTCAAAAACATATTTGGCGACAACTCCCGCATTGTACGCTGAACCGCAGGCGGTTATCACGATTTTGTTAAAGTTTGCGACATCAATATTATCAATAACGCTTTTATAATTATTTAACGCTGAACCGGTTGTATCACGAATTACCTTTGGCTGTTCCATGATTTCTTTAAGCATGAAATGGGGGTATCCGCCTTTTTCAGCGCTGTCTAAATTCCATGTTATTGTTTCCGGCTGTTTTTCAAGCGGCTCCTTGTCGATATTAAAAAACTGTACGCTGTTGTTCCTGAGAACGGCGATTTCCTTGTCGTTAAGATAATAGACTTTGTTTGTGTGCTTTAAAACGGCGGGCACATCGGACGCTATAAAATTCCCGTGTTCCGACACTCCGATAATCAGCGGGTTGTCTTTTTTAATCGCTATAATAAAATCCGGATCATCGGCGCTCATAATGCCCAACGCGTAAGAGCCTTCCAAGGCGTTTGAGACATGGACAACCGTATCCAGTAAATCTCCGTTGTAATAATGCTCCGCAAGTTGGGCGATAACTTCGCTGTCTGTTTGTGAGTAAAAATTTACTCCGTGATTTTCAAGGCGTTCTTTTATGTGCTTGTAGTTTTCTATTATGCCGTTATGAACAACGGCGATTTTATTTTTACTTCCCACATGAGGGTGAGAGTTTATATCCGAAGGTTCTCCGTGCGTCGCCCAGCGGGTATGGCCTATTCCCATGCGCCCGGCAAGATTTTGCCCCGAAAGCTTTTCTTCCAACGCCGCAAGCCGTCCTTTTTGTTTTATTACGTCAAAGCCGTTTTTTCCGTAAATGGCGATACCGGCGGAATCATATCCCCGGTATTCAAGTTTTTTTAGCCCTTCGACAATAATCGGAACAGCGTTTTCTTTTCCTACATAGCCAATAATTCCGCACATGAGTTTATTTTATCATTTATTCAAAAAAAAATAAAGCCTGACCGCTTAAAGCAGTCAGGCTTTACATCAATTTTTATTTATTATTTTTTATTCGTTGTCCTGCAAGGCGTCGTATCCCTGTTCGCCTGTGCGCACTTTAATTACATTTTCAACGTCATAGACAAATATCTTGCCGTCTCCGATGTTTCCGGTATAAAGCGCTTTCTTTATTGTGTCGATACAAAGCTGCAGCGGCACTTTACAGATAACGACTTCAACCTTTACCTTCGGCAGGAGAGTGGATTCCAACGGAATACCGCGATAGAATTCTTTGCTTCCTCTCTGCATACCGCAGCCCATAACCTGAGTTACAGTCATGCCGGTAATGCCGATATGATCGAAAGCCCCTTTCAAAAGCTCGAATTTGTTTTGTTTTGTTATGACAACAACTTTTGTCATCTTAGCGCCGGGCTTTGAGTTGTTTACAACGGGAATCGCCACATTGGACGGAACTGACGCTGTTTCTTTGTCGGTCGAAGGATTAAAATCCGCGCCGATGGGAGATATCATAAAGTCGGCATAACTGCTGGCAATGTTGTGTTCGGTAATATCAAGACCGGCAACTTCTTCGGCTCTTGAAACACGAAGCCCGATTGTTTTCTTGATAATCGTAAAGACGATACCCATAACTATAGCTACATAGGCCGCTACAGTAACAACGCCGAGGGCCTGAACGCCGACCATCGACCATCCGCCGCCGTACGCTAATCCGCCGTCAAGCGCGAATACACCGGTAAGAATTGTTCCCGCCGCTCCGGCAAGACCGTGTACTCCGATTGCTCCGACAGGATCGTCAACCTTTAATACTTTGTCGATAAATTCAATTCCGAATACGATTACAAACGCCGCCAGAATACCGATGCAGAAAGCGCCGAACGGTGATACAGCATCGCATCCTGCGGTAATTGCGACAAGACCGGCAAGAGCGCCGTTAAGTGTCATTGAGACATCAGGTTTTTTGTAGCGTATCCATGTAATAATCATTGTAAAGACTGCGGCTGTGGCTGCTGCAAGGTTTGTTGTAACGAAAATACTGCTGGCTGATATGATATCACTCTGTTCCGTCATGGCGACAGTAGAACCGCCGTTAAATCCGAACCACGCAAACCAGAGAATGAAAACACCCAATGCGCCGAGCGTTAAGCTGTGACCGGGGATAGCGCGTGATTCGCCTGTTTTGGAATATTTGCCGATACGGGCGCCTACAATCTTGGCGCCGACCAAAGACGCTATACCGCCGACCATGTGTACCGCTGTGGAACCGGCAAAGTCATGGAAGCCAAGCTGTGCAAGCCAACCGTCGCCCCATATCCAGTGGCCCGAGATTGGATAAACAAAGGCGCTGATGATAAGGCTGTAAATACAATAGGCAGAAAATTTTGTCCTTTCCGCCATCGCTCCCGAGACGATTGTCGCCGCTGTAGCGCAGAACACCGTCTGAAAGATCAGGAAAGCCATCGTGGGGAAGGTACTGTCGTAATCTCCCCTGACCATAAAGTCGATACCGCCGATAAGCGGCCCGCTTCCCGCGAACATAATCCCAAAGCCTATCAACCAGTAGGCCGGGGTGCCGATTGAAAAATCCATCAAGTTTTTCATGATGATGTTTCCGGCGTTCTTTGCCCGCGTAAAACCTGTTTCTACCATAGCGAAACCCGCTTGCATAAAGAATACAAGGGCGGCGGCTATGAGTACCCACATTGTGTCAGCTGACTGAAACATAAAATCCTCCTATAAATTTTTTTATAGCGTGCGTTAAATCACGCTGTACAGTATCTGACCATAAGACGGCAACGGCCAATATTTCTTTCCGACAAGAGTTTCAAGCTCGTCAACGGTAAGGCGGAGTTCCACCATCGCCGCAAAAACTTTCTCCCTGTAAAAACGCGTGTGTGATACAATGTCCCTTTCATCTTTTGTCTGCAATATCACGTTTTCCAGTTCCGTCAGTTTTTTGAGAAGGTCTGCGGAAAGTTTTGAAATATTACCTATTAAATGTTCTTCCAGCGAAGAATCATAATAACCTAACGCCTTCTTCTGTTGAAGAAGCTTTGTTAAATCTTTCTGGTAGCTGAGACTGGCGGGGAAAATATCTCCCTTGACCATATCCACCATTGTAAGCGCTTCTATATGGACGGTTTTGCAATACGCTTCCATAAGTATCTCATAGCGTGAGTGAATCTCAACATCGGTAAAGACATGGTGTTTGGTAAACAGTTCCACGCTCTTTTTGGAAATAAATTCAGGAAGGGCGTCTACTGTTGTTTTCAGGTTGGATAATCCGCGCCTCTGCGCTTCAACTACCCACTCTTCGGCGTAGTTATTGCCGTTAAAAACAATCCGTTTATGTTCGGTGATTGTTTTCTTTATTAACGCCGCAAGGTCTCCCTTAAAGTTTTTCGATTTCTCAAGCTCGTCCGCAAACTGGCGCAGAGATTCGGCAACAATTGTGTTTAATACGATGTTCGGTCCGCTGATTGAGAAAGCCGAGCCTAACATACGGAACTCGAACTTGTTGCCTGTAAACGCGAAAGGAGATGTGCGGTTGCGGTCTGTTGTGTCTTTGGGGAAATGCGGAAGGACTGATACGCCGATTTCCATTTCGTGCTTCTCTTTGTTTTTATAGCCCTTGCCGGATTCAATAGCCTCGATAATTTCCGTTAATTCTTCGCCAAGGAACATTGATACGATGGCGGGAGGCGCCTCGTTCGCTCCAAGACGGTGATCGTTTCCGGCGCTCGCTACCGATACGCGCAAAAGGTCTTGATATTCGTCTATGGCTTTGATAACCGCTACAAGGAACAGAAGGAACTGCGCGTTGTCGTTCGGAGTGTCGCCCGGTTCAAGAAGGTTTATGCCTGTGTCGGTGCTGATTGACCAGTTGTTGTGCTTGCCGCTGCCGTTAACTCCGGCGAACGGTTTTTCGTGAAGCAGACAGGCAAGGCCGTGCTTGTTGGCTATGCTCTTCATAAGTTCCATAGTCAACTGGTTGTGGTCTGCGGCGATATTTGTCGTAGAGAAAATAGGCGCAAGCTCGTGCTGAGCGGGAGATACTTCGTTATGTTTGGTCTTCGCGTATACGCCGAGTTTCCAAAGTTCTTCATCAAGCTCTTTCATAAAAGCTGATACGCGCGGTTTGATTGCGCCGAAATAATGATCCTCAAGCTCCTGTCCCTTGGGCGGCCTTGAGCCGAAAAGGGTTCTGCCTGTGTAGATTATATCCGGGCGCTTAAGGTACATTTCCTTGTCGATAAGGAAATATTCCTGCTCGGGACCAACCGTCGTAAGGATGCGCTGGGCTGTCGTATCGCCGAAAAGTTTAAGTATGCGGATTGCCTGTTTGCTGATTGCTTCCATTGAACGGAGCAAGGGGGTCTTTTTATCAAGCGCTTCGCCCGAATACGAGCAAAACGCGGTGGGAATACACAAAGTTCCGTCTTTGATAAAGGCAAAAGAAGTTATATCCCAAACGGTGTAGCCTCTCGCCTCAAAAGTGGCGCGCAGGCCGCCTGAAGGGAAACTGGAAGCGTCAGGTTCTCCCCTGACAAGCTCTTTGCCCGAAAATTCCATAATAACTTTACCGTCGCCGGTCGGTGAAATAAAGCTGTCGTGCTTTTCCGCCGTAGTACCTGTCATTGGCTGGAACCAGTGCGTAAAGTGAGTCGCGCCGTTTTCAACCGCCCATTCTTTCATTGCGCTGGCGACAACGTTGGCGACATCAAGCTCCAAATGCGTACCTTTCGACATTGTTTTTTTCAATGCCTTAAACACATCCTTGGGAAGTCTGTCCCTCATAACCGGTTCATTAAAGACCATGCTGCCAAATAAACAAGGAATGTCATTCATTTTTTTTCCTCCATAAAATTAAAAAAAGACGCTATGGACCGCAACCTACAGACTTTTACATCCGAGTATAAAGGTTCACAGCGCCTTTGCTGTATTTGGCCTGCAAAAGAACCCAACAATTTGTGTCTAGTAGTTTTCTCACAAGCCTTGTACTAATATTACATTTTTGTAAAATTTATGTCAAGCGTATTTTATCCGTTAATTTCGGCAATTACCTCAACTTCTACCGAAACACCCCGCGGCAGGGCCGATACGGCAACGCAGGAACGAGCCGGTTTTCCGGTAAAATATTGAGAATATACCTCGTTAAAAACGGCAAAATCACCCATATTTGTTAAAAAACAGGTGGTTTTTACAACCTGCGAGAAATTGCTTCCCGCCGCCGCCATGACTGCCTCGATATTTTTCATTACCTGTTCGGTCTGTTCCCTTATGCCGCCCTGTACCGCGTCTCCCGTTTCCGGCATCAACGGAATCTGGCCTGATGCAAAAAGCAGCCTGCCTGCCGTAATCGCCTGAGAATACGGGCCAATGGCAGCCGGCGCGGAATCTGTAGAAATAACTTTCATGGTCTATATCTCCTCCTTTTCCCAATAAATAAGCAGTTTTTGGTTCGTTACATCCGATTGTAGTATTAAATTCGGCGTTTTGGCTATGTGTATCACGGAATCCCATTTTTCTTCTTCAGGACATAATTCTATGAAAAGGTTATCTCGGGATAAAATCTGCCGCGGGCAGAAGATAATGCCCGGTTCGCCGTCAAAAACAGCGGCGTAAAAAATATCGGATTCCACAATATCCTGAAAAAAGTGACTGCCAAAAGACAATTCAGGCACTATGCCCGCTTTTGGATACGATACTTCGCATAGGGCCGCCATGTTGCACAATTCACTGAAATGAACGGGAACTCCCAAAGACGGCGTGGTAGTCCCCCACCTTCCCGGCCCCATCAATAAAACCGTTTTATCTTTCAGCTTTTGATTGATAACGCCGATTGTACGCGCCGCCTGGTATTTATCCTTATCGGGCAGTTCAAGGTACTCCGTAGCTTTTACAAAAACAACATAATCAAAATACAACCTGACATTGCCGCCCATAAAATCTCCGGCGGACGAGAAAAAAATCTGCTCCTGTTTAGGATTCGGGGCTTCCATAACCCTGCCGATCCCCTTTGTTTGAAGGGGACGGCATTGCAGAAGGTTAAACCTGAACTCACCGTCAGGATCAAAGTTAGCTGTAAATTCAATATCCACAGGATAATTATAGGCCGTACTTAATGTTGAAAGAACAGAACGGACAAATTCGGGGAAATTTGTTCCTGTTAAAAGTTTTTTAAAGTCAGGAATTCTCGGAGTAAAATCGGATTTAATTCCAAGTTCCCTCATTCGTTTAACAGCCTCGTTATCTACGGTAAAAAATATATCTTTGTCTGTTTTTAAATCGCCATCCGCGAGTTTTTCCAGAGATTCTTCCGATAACGCGTTGTTTCTAAGATCAAGAACATCGGCTTTGTGCTGAGAAAACTTTTTTTCATCGCCGTAATTTACCGGAGGGCCCTTATTCGGGCAATCCAGCGGAATAATTTTCGCGTAATCGCCTGAAACCCGGTCTACTGCCCGTGTCCCAAGGCCGAATACAAGACGCAGCATGCCGGCTTCCGGATTCATGGATTTTTCCCATACATACAAGTTGGTGGAATTCCCAACACCCGCAACATGAGGAAAGAACAGATCGTCGTAATGGTTGCCCGAAACGCGCTGAACGAGAATTGCCATCTGCTCATCCTGACTTGTAAGCCCCCGCCGCTGTCTGTAAGCAAGCGCGTCATCGTTCATTGTGCTGGCGTAGACCGTGCGAACAGCCTGCTCAAACGCCGTATAACGCTCCTCAGGAGTGCCCTGATTGGCGCAGAAAACACTTTCGTATTTACCGGCGAACGCGTTGCCGAAATTATCTTCGCGCAAAGAGCTTGAACGGACAATAATCGGCGCCTGCCCGTAATGTTCTAGCAGTTGGATAAACTGTTCCCTGATATTATCCGGGAATTTGCCCTGCCGCATCTTTTCCTGTAATTCTTTCGCTACCGTAAAATACCCTTCGGTTGTTTTTTGTTTTATCCGTAAATCCCATAATCCGTTATGTACAATGAACGTGTAAAAAATATCCGAGCCTAAATAATATGAGTCATGCGGTTCCCAATGGTTTCGTATAATATCGGCGGCTTCTTTCTCAAGAATTTTTCTGGCAAGAAGCATACCGACGCTCTTTCCGCCGATAAAACCCGTTCCTATTTCCCTCTCCGCAATATCAAGAATATCCCTAAGCGTAAAATATTTAACAATTAAATTTATTATGCGCGGCTCTTTCCCGATAGTCCAGCCGATAAGCAGTTTTTTCATTTCCTCCTGAGACTTTTCGTCGCGGGTTAAAAACGAACGCGCGTGATCAAACGTGATGTGCCAATGATCCCTTGGATGTCCGCCCCTGCTGACACGCGAAAACAAAGTAGCGGCGTCCGCGCTTGAAGTAATTGAAATGGCTTTTTCGCCGTCAATCAAATGCGGAAAAAACATTGTTGACGAATAACGTTCCCATACTTTAAGCGGGTGAATATAAAATTTATCGTCAAGATTGTATACATCCAGTAAAAGCTGCGTGGTTTCGCGTATGCGGGCAATCGTGTCGTGGGTGTGAGCGCCCCGGATAAGGGCGAAATAGGCGATAGTATCAAGTATAAAAAGAAAAGGACAGGTTATGCGGAAAAAATTTCCTACCATCATGTCGGAGCACCAGCTTTCCAGCAAATCGCTCAGGCAGTCGAACACATAAAAAGCCTTTAAGCCTTCGCGGGCGATAATGTCATGGACTTTCAGGGCAAATAACTCAAAGCCTTCGGAAGTATCAAGATTATAAACGACAGAAGGTTCGTTATCCGCCATTAAAGGGGCATGGTTGCCGAAACGAAAGTAAACAAGCCTGCGTTCGTCTTTCCTGGCCTGCGTGATATAAGGCCCCAAAACTTTCAGGTAATCTTCTATTGACTGTACCTGCCAAACCACATTATCGCCAAGACGCAGCATATCTATGGCCTGATCAAGTCCGGGCATCCCTGTGCTTACCGTTCTATCCAGCGGCATAAGTTTTTACCTTCTCGGGTTCTTTTTTAATATCCGCCAATAAAAACACATCATCTTTAATCGCGTAAGAATAGGTACATATCTTTTCTTTTGTCGAAAAATCACGGTACATATTCGTCAGGCAGCTTTTTCTGCCTCTGATAAAGGCTTTTATTATTTCATGGAAATATCCGCGCCATGCCCAATTTTTACTTTTATAATCAATGGATACAAGATTATCCGACTTTTTTTCGATATTATCGGAAATTTGTACGCCTTTTTTGTTGCAAAGATAAATCCGAATTACCTCAGGCAGTTCATTGAAAAGTTTAATAAGATATTCGTTATCGTTTATTTTTTCGTAATTAAACGGATTTTTCTCCAAAAAGCGTTCAACATAAACATCAAAAGAATTTCTTAATGATTCTACGCCTGTTGCGTTGGTTTGGATTGCATTATAAGCGTTTTCGATTAATGTTGAAAAAACCAACGTGTTTACATCCGGCTCGCACATAGACGCCTGAGGAAGAGCAAATAAAAATCCCTGAAAAAACCTTCCCTTTGAAGAAATGCAAATATCAAGCTGACGCTCGGTCTCTACTCCTTCATACAAAACTTCTATGCCTACGGAATCGGCAAAAACGGCAATGGCCCGCAGATATTCGCGGTAATGATACGATGTTTCGCTATTATGGATATAATCAATATTTATTTTTATGATGTCAGGCTGAAGTTTTGCCAGCCTGTCAATATTGCTGGCTTCCTTTCCGTAATCATCAAGCGCTATTCTGCAGCCCGCTCTTTTATAATGGATTATGGCGCGAAGATATTCTTCGTTTGAATTAAAATCTTCTTCTGTAATTTCTATTACCAGTCTGTCATTGGGAATGTTAAATTCTTTTGTTAACTGTAAAGTCCGCATTTCTTCCGGATGATTTATATAAGGCAAAAGCCATGCCAGCCTGATATTGATAAACAGATATTCGTTTCGCTTTTCTTCCGCGTATTTTTTTATGGCGTATCTTCTTACTATTCTGTCTACCCTTAAGGCTTCTTCAGGCGATGTTTCGGGGCTTGAAAAAAAAGGACCTAAAGATTTTACACTTCCGTCAACGTCCAAATAACGGCCTAAAACCTCATAGGCGTATACATCATTTGAATCGGCGGAAAGAATCGGCTGAAAATAAGCGATAACATTGTCCTGCGTTAAATTCATCTATCTTTCCTTTCCGTATAAGCTATTACCTGTGTTCCATTTCATTATAATTATCATAACGCTTTAATATCCCTTCCGCAACAATTCTTCTTGTAGAACGTACATCCATAGCCTGTTTTTCAATATAACGGTGGGATTCCTGCTCGCTCATTTTCATATAAGATATTAACAGGCATTTCGCCCGGTCTATTATGCGTATATCCTCGATTTTTTGCTTAAGCTGAGTATTTTCAGCCTGTATCATACTTATCTTGTTATGAACCGATTTAGCGAGATGCAGCGCCGACCAGAGAAGGGCTTTATCCACCGGTTTTGAAATGGTCATAACGCCTTCCGCCTCGCAAGCGGCGGATACCGTCTCAAAAAATTTGCTTTCAACAACAAGAAGCACCTGCGATACGCCCTTGGATGACACATACCGCGAAAAACCTTCGCCGAATTCGTCATTGTTCGGTATATTGACAATTATTAAATCGAAATCCTGTTTTATTATAAGTTTACGGGCTTCATCTACAGATTTCAGGCAGGTAATTTGATTAATGGAAGCCGCGTTTAATACCGCTAAAAAAAAGGCCGCGTCTTCTTCCGAGCTTGAAATCACAAGGGCGCTTTCCATAAAAAACCGCCTGTCTAATTTGCGGTATAAAGTTGTTTATAGGGATTTTTCGCGTTGGGCTTTAGCACATAATACCGGTCTTTCATAAGCTTTTTCGCGTCCATGCCGAAAAAGCCTGAAAACTCGGAAACATAGGGCGCAATCTCCTGAAGTTCATCGTTGTCCGCCACTTTTTCGGTAACCTGCTCCGGCAAACCGGAAAGTTCTTTATCTGTTCTTATAAAAATTTTACCGCCGTGCATTCCGGTCCCTGTAAAATACCACACCGGAACATCTTCCTCAGAGCCTATGCCAAGCACAACAATAAGCCCGCCGGCAAGATATTCGCCCAAAAAACTGCCCGCTTTGCCGCCGATGACTATTACCGGTTTTTTTTCCTTGTATTCTTTCATGTGAATACCTGTTCTGTATCCGGCGTCGCCTTTTACAAAAATACAGCCGCCCCGCATAGCGTAACCGAGAGCGTCTCCTGCGTTACCGTGAATAATTATTTTTCCGTCGTTCATTGTGTCGCCTACAGCGTCCTGCGCGTTGCCGTGCACTTCGATAATTCCGCCGTCAAGATACGCTCCCAGGGCGTTTCCTGGCGTTCCTTTTATTGTTATGTGCTTACCGTTCATTCCGCAGCCGATATACCTTTGCCCGAAACAGTCTTCTATATAATAAATTGTTTCCTTGGCGGTCTTTATCCGTCTGTTTAATTCCCTAAAATCAAAATTTTGCGCTGATATCATTATGCGGCTCCTCCTAATTTTTCCATTCGATCTTCTTTTGTAAACGCCATAAGCCCCGGTTTTTCACAGACAAGAGCGAAATCAATCGCATTAAGCGGTGTACGCTCGCGGATAAGGCTTGTATAAATCCCGGCCTTCTCCACATTGCCGATAAGGATATAACCGTTTAATTTATTATCGCTGTAAAAAAGGCGTTTAAAATTGCCGTTACTGTTATCTGTAAATACATCTCCGGTATAATTACCCGCCGTAATCATGTGCAAACCGAAAAACCCAATCGCGTTCATGGGGATCGCTTTATCGAAACAAGAGCCGCCAGTTTCCCCGCTTGCCATGTTGATTCCGGCGCATTCGCCCTGCATATAAGCGTTAGGCAAAAGCGCCATGATTTTGCTCTGCCCGCTTGACACGTCAAGCGTTTGCGTACAGTCGCCTGCGGCGTAAATGTCCGGCGCGGATGTTTCCGATTTTTCATTGACAACGATGCCTCGCTCAATCTTAGCTATACCGTTAAGAAGCACAGTGTTCGGACGCACGCCGACGGCAAGAACAAGAATGTCAAAATCTATTGTATCGCCGCTCTCAAAAACGGCGGTGTTGTTTTTAAAACTTTTAACGCTTGCGGCAAGTTTGAACTCTACGCCTTCTTTTTCAATATGAGCCTGAACGATTTTTGCGCCGTCATCGTCAAGAATACTCGACAAAATACGCGGGGCAAGGTCCAACACCGTTATGTGCTTTACTTTCTTGTTAATACCCTCGGCGCACTTAAGGCCGATAAGACCCGCGCCTATTATCAGCACCTTCTTGTCTTTTCCAAGCATGGCTTCAAGTTTTTTAGCGTCGTCAAGGCTCATAAAAGTGCATTTATCTTTTACCGTGTCCAACCCCTCAAAAGGCGGAACAAACGGCGAAGAACCGGAAGCGACAAGCAGTTTGTCATAGGGTATCATTTTGCCTTCCGCCGAAACAACTTTCTTTGCGGCGTTAATTTGCGTTACGGTTGTACCAGCTAGCAGGGTACAATTATTATCCTTGTAAAAACTTCCGCCCCTGTATTTCATTCCTTCTTCGGTAACCTTGCCAAGCAGTAAATAAGAAATGAGCGGGCGTGAATAGGTATGGTGCGGCTCGTTGGTGATAATGGTAATCTCGCCCTGCTTGTCTATTTGCCGGATTCCTTCCACCGCTCCAATACCAGCCGCTGAATTTCCGATGATAACATATTTCATTACAACCTCTACTTAGTGCGGTCGTATGACCGCGCATATAAATCGAACATGAAACGCAGTTTCATGACTTATCCCCTTTCCTCAAAAACAATAGCGTTGTTGGGACAACCCTTTACGCACGCCGGAGTTCCGGCGGAAGTGCTGACGCAAAGCTCGCATTTTTGCACCGCTCCGTCCTGCGACGGGGACACAGCGCCGTACGGGCAGCTTAATATACAGGTAAAACAACTGACGCATTTATCCTTGTTAATTTGAATTACGCCGCCGTTAATGGTAAGCGCCCCTGTAATGCACCCTTTGACGCACAAAGGCGTTTTACAATGCCTGCATGATACGGCGAAACTGATACCGTCTTTTTCTTCTATGCGAATCTTCGGGTTTATTTTTATGCCTTTTAGCGCCCGTACCATGTCTTTTTCGCTAGTTGCCGCAAAAGCGCAGTAATACTCGCACAGATGGCATCCTAAACACCATTTTTCGTTTACATATACCCTTTTCACTATTTAACCCCTGCAAAAAAAAGCGCCGCGGACCACAGAAGCCCACAACGCCTTTTCTGTTCTACCATGAAACTACCGCTTTACGGTGTATTTGTCAAGGTGAAGTTATTCAACTTTAAACCGTGATACCTCTTTTAACAGACTGTCAATGGCTTCACGGTTCTTGGTTGTCATTTCGTTGACATTGTGTACCGCCACGTTTACCTGATCCGCCCCGGTCGCCATCTCGTTCATGCCGCCCGTGATCTCCTGCGTTACCCTCTCAAGGTTCTGGCTTTCCTTCATTACTTCCTGACTGCCGT
>Ga0268262_10004867_pt1 | contig 13611 bp, 14 predicted proteins | sample TergutNc150P3_FD_190354 | JGI IMG/M metagenome (GOLD analysis project Ga0268262, IMG submission 190354) | Nasutitermes corniger P3 segment gut microbial community from laboratory colony in Florida, USA - Nc150 P3 (SPAdes) (version 2) | ecosystem: Host-associated > Arthropoda: Insects >... | reverse complement strand
CCCCTTTAACCACTCGGGCATCCACCCATAAGCGACCAGCCGAAGATAGGACTTGAACCTACGACCGGCTGATTACAAATCAGCTGCTCTACCAGCTGAGCTACTTCGGCAGCTTTTCGCCAAAATGTACGGGGTTGTACATAATGGAGGATTAAATATAGAAAAATTTTACGAGTTTGTCAAGGGTAAGGGTCTAAAATTTGCTATATTTAATGGAAATTGGGGGAAAAATTGAGAAAAAAAGCACTTACCGCAGAAGATGTCTGGGCAATGTTTGCCGAAACCGATAAGCAAATAAAGGCTATGCAAGAGGAACTAGGTGGTATCGGCAAAAGTAATGGGGAGTTCGCGGAGGAATTCTTTTACAATTCGTTGAAAAAAACGATGCGTTTCGCTGGGGTTCGTTTTGATGTTATAAGCGATAAATTTGCCCGTGAAAAGCCAATGCCAAATGACACAGAGATAAAGGCGCAGTTCGATATTGTCATGCACAACGGCAAGTCCATTGCTTTGATAGAGGCTAAGTATAAAGCGAATTTAAAAGACGTTAAAGAAATGGTGGAAAAGAAAGTGCCGAATTTCAGGCTTCTATACCCCGAATACGCAAAACACAAACTGTATCTAGGGATTGGCTCTTTGGTTCTCAAAGACAGGGTTGTCCAGGAAGCCAAAAAGCTCGGTATAGGTTTAATGAAGCAGCGCGGCGATGCTGTTGAATACAAGACTGATTGGGTTAGGGTGTATTAATCATTTTACTGCCACACGCATTGTTTGGCTGCCAACCTTGACTATATATACTCCCTTTGTCTGAACCTTGATGGTCAGGATTTGATGATTTTCAGGATGTGCGGAATATATGCGTTTGCCTTGGAGGTTGTAGGATTTTTTGGAAAACTTCCAAAACTTTTTTGTCGGCTAGAATAATTTTGTTCAAAGCGCTTTTGCTCAAATTCCACATTTTGGCAGCTTCGCCCAAATCGCCGCCTGCGGCTTTTATTCTGTCTAAAACATCTGCAATAAATTCGGGATAAAGTTTATTGTCTGCGGAAATTCTGCCGTCCATGCCGGGAAAAGCAAATGGAATTTGCAAAGCAGGTTCTTCCCTTATTTGCAAAGCGATTTTTAACCGCAGTTTTTTCAAGGCGAGAATTTTATTTATATGCGAACTCCTGTCATCGCAAGAATAAGATTCAATACCAACATTTATCAATTTAACCTTAACCCCCGAATTAGTCTTATTCCTGTGCTGCCCCCCAGGACCAGAACCTTTATATGCCTGCGTTTCGCAAAGTTTCAAAAGCTCCGCATCGGAGAGGCGAAGCAGATTGGAGCGAGCAATATTTTCTATATTCATCCCTATGAACAAATTTAAAAAATATTCGCTCGCTTTGGTTCTGACTTTGCTTTTTGCTGCTATTGCTAGTTGCGGAGAAAAAGAACAGAATGGTGTTGAAATCATAAAAAAACGCGGATTTGTGCAAGTTGCTGTTTCTGGCGATGACCCTCCCTTTGGTTATATAGATGATAAAGGCAAAAACCAAGGTTTTGAGATTGCGCTTGCAAAAAGGCTTGCTCACGAGCTTTTGGGAGATACTGGGAAAATTGAGTTTATAATTGTTGACCCCATAAGACGCTTTGAAGTTTTGATAAACGAAAGAGCAGATGTAGTTCTCGCTAATTTCACGCATACGCCCAGAAGAGCCGAAATACTTAGTTTCGCACACCCTTATATGAAAGTTTCCATCAGCGTGGTTTCCCCAAAAAAAGCCCCTATTAGGGACATAAGAGAATTGGCAGGCAAAAAATTGATAGTTTCCAAAGGCTCTACCGCAGAAGAGTATTTCATAAAAAACCATCCAGAAATAGAACTCATAGCTCTTGAGCAGATAGGCGAAATTTTCAAGGCATTGAAAGACGGCAGAGGGGCAGCAGTCGCAGAAGACAATGCCGTTGTATTTGCGTGGGCAAAGGAAAATTCGGGTTTTGAAGTTGGCATTGGCTCCCTAGGTTCTGTTGGCGGCATTGCCCCCGCAGTTAGAAAAGAAAACATAGAGCTCCTTGACTATATAAACAAAACCCTTGAAAAACTGGCGGAGGAGCAGTTCTTCCACAAAACTTTTGAAACAACTCTCAGAACATTTTTGGGACCAGAAGCAAATCCCGATGATTTTGTAGTGGAGGGTGGGAAGCTGTAGTTAGCAGCAAACCCTGTTTCTTCCTGTTCTTTTTGCTCTGTAAAGCATTTCGTCTGCTATGTCGTAAAGGATTTGGGGATTTTGCTCTACGTGCGGAACAAGGCTTGCAATGCCAGCACTAACGGTAACGGACATATACTCATCTGTATCTTTAATTTGAATTTTTGTCGCTTCTACTTCCTTTCTTATTTTTTCTGCGATTTTAATGGCACTTTTCTGGCTTGTTCCAACAAGCAGCACTCCAAATTCTTCGCCGCCCAGCCTGAATATGAAATCGTGTTCGCGCCTTGCATTCTTTGTAAAAATATTTGCAACGCATTTCAATACTTCATCTCCTTGGATATGCCCGTAAGTATCATTGCATTTTTTAAAGAAGTCTATATCCAGCATAATTAATGAAACGGGTTTTTCTTCCTTTTTCATTCTAGCAAATTCCAACTCTATTATTTTTTCATAATACCGTCTGTTGAATATTTTGGTTAAGGGGTCTGTTAAACTTTCCATCTCTATTCTTTCTTTTTTTCTCTGCTCCACACTCATAAGCATAATCACAAAAATCGAAATGAATATTATCATAGTAATAAAAAGAAAAGTCGGTATAACAAACATCTTGTTGGAGAAGAAACTTTTTGTTGAAAAAATAGATTTAATCGGCATTTTTGAAATTAAAACAAAATTCCTGTCAAAAACAGGGGTAAAGAATATATAATAGTCGTTATCTGAGATGAATAAATTTGAATAAGAAAAGATTTTGCTTTTGTAATCATTCAAGCCTATTTCGCTAAACTTAAAAGATTGCATATTTCTCATATAGCTTTGGTCTGTAGAGGTTATGAGATTTTCGAAATAATCTAGCAGATATATTTCGTGTTCTGGTGCCTTTTTGTGCAATTGAAGCACTCTTGTCAATTTATCCAAATAAAAAGAATGAGACACAACACCAATATCTTGCCCCTTGCCATCGTAAATATTTGTGGAAAAATCCATCAATACCTTGTTGCTAGGCTGATCAAAATAAGGAAGAGAAAATGAAATTCTCCCATTGGCTTTTTTGGCATTTATAAACCAAGGGCTTCTTGTGCTATCTCTATTGGAACTCATATGAATTTTTAAAATATCGGCATCCAAGCTCATTTTGCCGTGGAAATAATTTTCATAATTTTCATGCTTGTGGTCTAATTCCAGCAAATTGGAGAGCGTTAGCTTAGATTCCATCAATGATTGTTCCAGTTTTTTTAGATTGAGCGACACATCGCTTAAAAGGCTTAAATTTTCAGCATAAGCGTTTATCTTCACCTGATCAGCCAGAAACATTTTGAAATTTGAGGTTAAAAATACCGCAAATAGCAAAACGCTTATCAAAATGATAACCATTGATAAAAAAACTATCAAGCTCTTATTAGATTCCCTTGTCCATTTGCGAATTTCAATAGCCATGATGGGGCATAATATAGTAAATGCTGTTAGTCCGCGCTTGTTTCGGGCAAAGAATCGTTTGAGTTCTTTTTCCCTTTGCTCATATCATAGTAAATGCCAGAAGCCAAGTTCCCTTTTACCTTGATTTTGCTGACTTGGGTTGAATCAAATGCGATGAGAATGGATTTTCCGGTTGATTCGTTTTTGCCATCTACCTTTCTCTGCGGGGTTATATTAAACACAAGGCTTTTGGCGTTGCCGTTCACCTCTGCCCATTTTATTCGCCCTAAATTAAAGGAAATATCCAGCCTGTCGCCGTTCATTTTGTTCACATAGTGGGGCAGGTCTATTTCGTAAAACAAACCTCTGGCATTTACGTTTACATACAAGTTTTGCGCCTTGTTGTTTTTCACCGCCAAAAAAAGGGTATCGCCAAAAACTTCTGAGTATTGAGCTGGTTTTTTGCCAGTAGAGACGGTTTGTTGAGTGCCGTGAGCATTATTTATCACCAAAACAGATTCCACCTCGTTGTTATTCAATTTCACAAACATGGAATCGCCCTTAACAACATAATCGCTCATACGGCATATAGGGTTTCCTTTGAGGGATAAAAAACCATCCTTTTGGTTGTAGAAGCCTGTATCTCCGGTGATTACAACTTCGCGCCTAGTTATTAAAACCGAATCTGCGGCAATGGCTATTTGCTCGCTTTGATTGTATGTCATTGTTTTGGAACGAATGGCAAGGGTGTCTAATTTTCCCTTTTCCACAAAATAGTAATGGGCAAGAGGTTTAAATGGAATTTCCAAAAACTCTGTTCCGCGATTGTAAATTATTCTTTCGCCAAAAAATGCACCCTTACCAGCAGAATCACGTGCTTCAGCATTGCCTTCTGCAATGGCGATGCTGGTTTTTCGCATATAATTTCCTCTTTCTGCTTTTATGTTTCCTTTTGGGTAGCTAAAATTAAAACCGCCTTCGCTATACACAGCATCGGAATTTCTATCCCAATGAGCGCGGTCTGTTCCAAATGCAACGGAATCGTGCCGGAACTTAACATTGCCTTGCAAAAACAAATGCCCGGCTTTCCGCATCGCTGCCAGTGAATCTGAATGCTCCATAACAAGCGGCATTGTGCCCTTTTCAATCTTGGCACCGGGCAAATACGGAGTTTGCGCAAAAGCAGACAAAACTGGAAGAAGAAATGCAATAAGCCACATATTATTTAAGATAGAAATTTATATGATTTATCCCAGCTTTATTCTGGGATCGACAAATCCATAAAGCAAATCGCTGAACAGACGGCCTAGCATAGCCATAAAGCAAGAGAGTACTATTATACCCAAAACTACATTGTAGTCTCTGTGTACCATTGCGTTGTAATATAAAAGACCCATTCCATCTATGTCAAAAACTTTTTCAATTAAAAGAGCGCCGGCAAACATAAGCGTGAAAATTTCGCTCATTCTGGTGGCAAGCGGCAAAAGCGCATTTCTAAGGGCGTGCTTAAACAAAGCCTCTTTGAAAGAAAGCCCTTTTGCAAGGGCTGTGCGCATATAATCTTTGCCAAGCTCTTCTAAAACGGAATTTTTCATCAAAAGGGTTAAGAATGCGAACTCTGCCAAAATATAGCAGAGAAAGGGCAAAAACAAATGATGTGCCAAATCCAGCAATTTTCCAAAAAATGTAAAATCTTCAAAGTTATCAGATGTCAAACCTCCCAAAGGAAAGAAATCCAAAAACGAACCGCCCGCCAAAAATACTATAAGCAAAATGCCAAGCGCATATCCAGGCACAACGTAACCAGAAAACATAAAGGCACTTGTTGCGGAATCAAATTTAGAGCCATTTTTCACAGCTTTGGCAAGCCCTAGCGGAATGCAAACCAAATATGATATAAAAAATGAACTCAACCCAAAAAATAGCGAAACCGGAAATTTGGAAGATATAACATTCCAAGCCGCTCCCCCATAAGCATAACTATTTCCAAAGTCCAATCGCAAAACCTTGAAAAGCCAGATAAAATAACGCTCAGTTATGGGTTTGTCAAAGCCAAAATAAGCCTTTATCTGTTCAATTTGCTCTGGGCTGAGATTATTTCCGCCTTTCATATTCGCCGCGCTTTGCGCTTTTGAAATCATCTCTTCAACCGGACCCCCAGGCACAAGCTGAACCAAAAAAAAACACACAATGGAAATCCCAAACATTGTGGGAATCATGAGCAGCAATCTTTTAGCTATGTATTTGGGCACTAGAGCGGAGACCTCAATTCATTTCAGAATTTTTGGCGTCCATTTTGATACATCCAGATTTTTCAAATCTTCGGGCAAGCCGCTTGCATCAAAAACGCTCCATACCTGTGTGCGACCTATAGGTCCTATTTTGCCGCGAACATTCAATTTTTTAGCATCCTTTTTATCTGGCCAAATCACGCAGGAATAAACGCTGCCAGATTTGGGGTCTAAAATTTTTCCACCGGAAAATTCATCTTTATCCGGTTTCATATTCCAAATTATATCGAGACCTGCCATCTTAGGCGAGCCAGAGACTTTTTCAGCGACTCGCGATGGCGCATTCAGAGTTTCCTCTATTTTTGCGCCCTTTTCATCGTAAAGCGCAACTATGCGCCCGCAGATGGCATCTCCGCATTTATAAATCCTCACTATTGACTTTGCATTTCCGGTTTTGTCGTCTATGGTTTTGTAAAAACCATCCAAATCAGCCGCAAAAACTGTGGCGGATAATGCAAAAAGCAGGGCAAGAGCCTTTATTTTCATATTGATACCTCTGAAAAAAAACTAAAGGGAATATAGTAAATGCCACTGTTGTCCCATAAAAATTTGCATTTTTAAAATTCCCCGCTTGGGCGGGGTGGCAAGCCAAATTTATACAAAGATCTTTGCGGGCTTGACGGGGCGGGACAAATGCGGAAATCTTCGGCTTATTTGCCGCTTAATCCCACCCCGCCCTTCGGGCACCCCTCCTCAGAGGGGAATCTTTCTTGGATATTGGAAAATGGATATGAATATGACTTCTTTTGTACTTATTTTGAATAAATTAATTATATTTATATTAATGATAGTCATTTGTAGGAGATTTCTCTATGAAAATGCGGGAATTTGCTTGTATGTTATTTTGTCTCGCTTTTCTGCTTTCGTGTTCCAACGAGGGTTCAAACGAAAATTCACCTAGCGGTGAGCTTCCTCTCAGTTTACTGAAAATCAGCAATCGCATTGGCGTGGAAGAAGCTTATAGAGATTATGTAGAGGGGGCAAGAGCTTTTTTGGACGAACAAACCCCTTCGAAATCACGTTCTAGCAGAGCGGTGAATTCCGTTTCGGTTTTGCTTTTTGACGATGTTAAAACTTCTGCTATGAAATCTGACAAATACAAAGAATATAAAGACCTTGGGATTTCGGATACATTGGCTTATGTTTTCAATTTTGGAGATTCTTCGGGTTTTGTTATAGTTTCAAATGATAAGCGAGTTAAAACTCCGTTGTTTGCATTTACAGAGAAAGGCACTTTGCTCAATGGCAAAACGGATAATCCTGGTTTTGCTTTGTTTTTGGAAAGACTGGAAGGTTATGTGCTGAATTCTATTGCAGAGTCTGGGAAGGATGATGAAAAAAAGGAGTCAATGGTGGTTGCACAAAGCGGACCTATTCATCCTATTGATTTTATTGGTGCTCGTCCCATTGTAGATCCGCTTTTATCTGTGGAATGGGGTCAAGGAGGACCTTTCAATAATAACTTAGAATATCAAAATTGTTATGGTGATAGCACTGCTAACAATGGCCTTGTTGCGACAGGTTGCGTACCAACAGCAATAGCACAAATTATGTCTTATTGGAAATATCCTGACTCTCTAAATGGTACTACTAGTTATAGCTGGTCTAATTTAAATACCTTCAAGCGTAGCAATAATTTTTATGCATCTCCATCGGATAACGTATTTATAAGAATGCGAAAAGCTTCAGCGAGAGCTCAAGTAGCAGATTTATTTCAACAAATAGGCGCAACAGGTACAGGTGTTGGTACGATATACGGCTGCGTTGCCAGCAATACCGTCCCTGAGAATGCTATAACTTTTCTGATATCTAAAGGATTTACGCTTTATAGCAACCCTTATGGCGCTAAACTTAGAACTTATGATAATGAGTTTGTTAAAATGGCTTTGCAGGATTATGGACCTTTATATACAGTAGGCACTGATCCTAAAAGAGGCGGTCATGCTTGGATTATTGATGGTATGGTTTATGTATATGCGCCTGTTCCGCCGCCATACCCTTCCGAAATTTATTATGTACATAATAATTGGGGATGGGATGGATACCAAAATGGTTATTATTTAGGTATAGTTTATGATCCGAATGAATCTCTTACTTTTGATCCGTCTTTCTATAATTTCAAAAATATTAAAGTAAGTTTGGTATATAGATAAGGAGGTTACCATGAAATACATTCACATTCTCTTAATTTCTTGCCTGTTTTTATGCTCTTGCCTTTTTGAGGAAGAAGCAGAACCCGAAGACACATTGTCCAGCTCTTCAAGTGTTGATGTGTCCAGCAGCAGTTCTGTTGAGCTGGCAGAGCCGTCAATTCTTGACTGCCCCCTTGAAGACCTTGAAAAGGAAGGCAAATATCCCCTTCCAGAGTTTGATCCTCCGTATGTGCCTAATGCTGTTGGAAATTGTTCCCCCTCTTGGTTAGAATTATCGGCAAAAGAATTGTCGTTTAGCGCGCAAGGAGGAGTTAGGTGCATAACTTCAAGAAGTTTAATGGCTGTGGGTGCGTCTTCTGGAAAAAACGGATGGGACTCGGAATGCAACGAAGAAAGGATAGTCCGATTTCCAGACGGAAGTACATTCGCAGGCACAAGACGAGAATTTGAAGATTTTTTTATAAATGTTCAAGATTATTGGGGGGCTTCGAAAGTTAAGAGATTGGTATGCCCTTGGTTTACCGCAACGAATGTGGATATTTGGTCAGAAGGTCGGCGCACGTTGCATATTTCTGTAAATAAAAATGAGACAGGAAATGAAAGGGAAATGGCAGTGAGTATATCACTGGGGAATTGTAGAGGCGGCTTTAAGGTAACCCAATCTCCAGAATAATTTTCCTATATTCTAAAAGAAATTCGTATGAAAAACCTTCTTCTTTTAGTAATTGCACTGCTTGCATTGGTTTTTGCATCTTGCTCAAGCGGCGGCGATGACCCGCCGCCAAATGCTGGAGATTTTGAAATGTCTGGGCAGGCTATAGATGTAGAAACACAAAAGCCATACACAGGCAGTGGCAAAATTTATATGGCGGATGAATATAGCTCCAGAGGTAGCCTTATTTTAACCGAAGAAACTATGCTTTTGGTGGGCACAATGGATAATGGAAAAATAACCTTTAAGTTGCCAGAAAATGTGGATTCGCGTTTTTTGATAAAAATTGATAATATGCCTTCTGGAATAAAAATTGAACCCTTGGGCGTGGAAGTTTTGTTTTATACAGGTGCTTTTAGGCTTATAGATGATAGCGGAAATCATATAGGAAATATAAGGTATGGAAAAGAAAATAATGACGAATATCATTTTATCTCATACTGCTATTTTTCAAAAGATGCAAAAATAAATGGCATAATGAATGATGAAGAAGGAATGGTTGTGAAATATGAAATTGATGCGAAAAAAGGTTGGAATAAATTTTATATGCTATTTGAAGAAAATTCATCTATGCTTGCAACAACGGATTTAAGCAAAGCCCCAAAGGAGCTTATGTGGCTAATTGACGAAGTATCGCACGGTGATTTCTTAGACGGCACTAATTATAAGGTTTCAGAAAAAGAAGATTGCAACGGAGCCGCATATAATCCTAAAATTCAATTTTGTTCAGCAGGAACTATAAAAGATAAAGGAGAATTTGAAGATAAACGCGATGGCAAAAAATACAAGACCGTTGTAATTGGAAACAAAACTTGGATGGCAGAAAATTTAAATTACGAAATAACCGACAGCAGGTGCTATGATAACAATTCAGCAAATTGTGAAAAATGCGGAAGATTATACAATTGGTTTACAGCCACAGAGATTTGTCCAGAAGGTTGGCGTTTGCCAGATAATGAAGACTGGAAGGCACTTCAAGGAGCTGCTGGCGGTGGAGGCAAATTATCAGCTAAAAACAGTCAAAAGTCTTGTAGTTGGACTGGCTATAGCTGTACTGACGATTATGGGTTTTCTGCTTTAGCTTGTGGTAGTGCTTTATATTTTGGTGATATGTACAGTTTCAAAAGCATTGGGTCGGCAGGTTATTTTTGGAGTTCTACAGAATCCGACTTTGGGGAGGATGCTGCTTATGATTATATGGTTGGGAGCCTTAATTTTGATGGCGATAAATACGAATTAATAAGTGTCCGGTGCATAAAAAAATAGCTTTAATGACAAAATTACCCCCTATACCTTGACAAAAGCCCTTGAAATTGCTAAATTTACGTATCTATGAAAACTCCTGTTATAAATCCAAATGCCGTAGAGCGCAAATGGAAAATCGTTGATGCCGAGGGCAAACCCCTGGGTCGCGTTGCAAGCAAAATAGCCCATTTGCTTATGGGCAAGCATAAAGCCGTTTATGCCCCTAACATAGATGTTGGCGATTTTGTGGTTGTGATTAATGCCGCAAAAGTGGCTTTAACGGGCAAAAAAGCAGAGACAAAGCAATATTTTCACCACACTGGCAATATAGGTGGCGAACGCTGGATATCATTTAAGCAATATTTGAGTCGCAGACCGGAGTATCCTCTTGAACATGCCGTTTGGGGAATGCTTCCACACGGGGCTTTGGGGCATAAAATGTTCAAAAAATTGAAAGTATATGCCGGAGCAGAACACAAAGAAACAGCTAAAAACCTAGAGCCTGTAACTATCTAAGAGAGGGAAATTATGGCAACAGCAGCAAAAACCGCAACAAAAGACAAAGCCGCGCAGCAAAAAATCTACCGTGGCACAGGGCGGCGCAAAAGTGCGGTGGCAAGCGTTATCCTCAAAGAAGGAACGGGCAAGCGCACCATAAATGGTCGCGAATTCAAAGATTACTTCCATTCCGATGTGCAGAACATGGTGGCAAACCTTCCATTCTCCGTTTTGGGCAATGCCGATAAATGGGATGTTATAGTTAATGCCACTGGTGGAGGCATAGCTGGTCAAATGGGTGCGGTTCGTCTTGGGATTGCTAGAGCTCTTGTTGAACAAAACGCAGAGATTAAACCTGCCCTTAGGCACGCAAATTTGCTGACCCGCGATGCAAGGGTTGTGGAACGCAAAAAATACGGTCGTAAAAAAGCTCGCAAGCACTTCCAGTTCTCCAAGCGTTAAGCAATGTCCAAGAAGTTTGAAATATTTATTTCATACAGGCGTAAAGGCGGCTACGATACGGCTAAATTGCTTTATGACCGCTTGAGAATAGATGGTTATTCAGTTTCTTTTGATATAGATACTTTGGAAAAAGGGGATTTTGACGACGAGCTTAAAAAAAGAGTTCAAGATTGTAAAGATTTTCTGCTTGTGCTGAACCCCGGAGTTTTCGATAGATTTTTTGACCCCGACTGCGATCCGAAAGGTGACTGGGTTCGTCAAGAAATAGTGTGCGCTCTGGAAAGGGGCAAAGAGATAAATATAGTTCCGCTTATCTTGGACGGCTTTCTTTACCCTAAAAATTTGCCGGAAGACGTTAAGAATATAACCAAGAAAAATGCCATAAACCTTGAGCAAAAGCATTTTGAAAGCGAATATGCGCGAATGAAGCAGAAATTTTTGGTTTCAAAGCCTCACTGGGCAAAAAGAAACAAAAAATTGATTATTTCTCTTCTCTCCGTGGCTCTTTTGGGGATAGCGGCTTACATAGTTTCCATGCTGCTTGCCATATCAGCGCAAAGCCAGCAAAAAGACAAGGCATTGGAAGAAGAGAGAAGGGCTAGGCAGTTAGAAGATTCAATAAAAAAAGCAGAATTAGATTCAATAAAAATGGCTATGCAAAAAAGCGCAGACTCAATAAGAAGAGCAGCATTGGATTCAATGAAAAGCACTCAGTCACTAGCTCAAAAAGCAACTCAGCAAAAACCCGCGAGTTCTGGCACGGTAATAGAAAAAACACCTCAAAAATCTTCGGGCAGGTCAGTTCACTGGAGCGGTTCCAAAGATGTAATAGGGCAGGCGATTTACGATAAATTGGCATCCACAGGAATAAGAGAAACAAAATGTTCCGATAACGGCTTAGTGGTGAAGCTCAACAAACCAAATTGCAAAGCCGATAACTTGGCAAAGATTATATGCTCTTACACCCCAAAAATAACCATTACCGACTGCAACGGTAAATTAATTACCGTTTTGGAAACGTCTGAAAGTTTCAAATCCTCTCCGCAAGTAAACGAAAATGCGGCAAAAGATGAATTGGCTGGCACATTGCGTAGCGTGAATTTTGGCGATTGGGTTTCGGCGATAAGGAAAATTTAATTTTTCTCAATTTTTCCTCCAATTTCTACCAAATATAGTAAATTTTAAAGAATTTTGCCCAAATACCCTTGACAAACCCGCAAAACATTTCTATATTTATATACCCTGCCAAAAAGTAACGCTTCCTCTGTTTTTTGGCATAGCATAAAAAAGAAGCAACAACCTTCTGGGAAGAAGAGGTAGAAACACAGTTAGTTTGGAGATTTGTGTTATGGCAAAAGAGAAATTTGAGCGCACTAAGCCTCACTGCAACATAGGCACCATAGGTCACGTTGACCACGGCAAGACAACCTTGACTGCCGCAATCTGCACCACCCTTGCCGCCAAGGGCCTCGCCAGTGCCAAGAAATTTGACGAGATAGACAACGCCCCCGAGGAGAAAGCCCGCGGCATCACCATCAACACCTCGCACGTTGAGTACCAGAGCGAGAAGAGGCACTACGCGCACGTGGACTGCCCGGGTCATGCTGATTACGTGAAGAACATGGTCACGGGAGCCGCCCAGATGGACGGCGCAATCCTTGTCGTGGCAGCCACGGACGGACCCATGCCCCAGACCCGCGAGCACATACTGCTGGCAAGGCAGGTAGGCGTTCCCGCGATAGTCGTGTTCATGAACAAGGTGGACATGGTGGACGACCCTGAGATACTTGACTTGGTAGAGATGGAGATACGCGACCTGCTGAACAAGTACGAGTTCCCCGGCGACAAGACCCCCATAATCAGGGGTTCGGCGTTGAAGGCGCTTGAGGGCGATGCCGATGCGCAAGGCAAGATAATGGAATTGATGAAGGCTTGCGATGAGTTCATCCCCCAGCCCAAGCGCGATGTGGATAAACCTTTCCTTATGCCTATAGAAGACGTGTTTGCCATAACTGGTCGCGGCACAGTTGCCACCGGTCGCATAGAGCGCGGCAAGGTGTCTGTTAACGACAAGGTTCAGAGAGTGGGCTTTGGCGACACGAAAGAGTTCGTGGTCACCGGCGTGGAAATGTTCCGCAAGCTTCTTGACGATGCGCAGGCAGGCGACAACGTGGGTTTATTGCTGCGCGGCGCTGAGAAGACGGACGTTGAGCGCGGTCAGGTTCTCGCCGCTCCTGGCTCCATCACCCCGCACACCAGCTTTGAGGCAGAGATATACGTGTTGAGCAAGGAAGAAGGCGGCAGGCACACCCAGTTTGCCAAAGGCTACCGCCCCCAGTTCTACCTCCGCACCACGGACGTGACCGGCACCATAGCGCTGCCCGAAGGCGTTGAGCTTGTGATGCCCGGGGACAATGTGAAAATCACCGTGGAGTTAATATCGCCCGTTGCCATGGATCAGGGGCTTCGCTTCGCCATACGCGAGGGCGGCAGGACTGTGGGTGCTGGCTCTGTAACCAAAATTATTAAATAGGGGTTAAGATAGTGAAAGAAAAAACTGCACAAAGCGCGGTTCGCAAAGAAAAGCCAGTTCGTTTTCGTCTTTGTTCTTTTGACCATCGTTTGTTAGATCAAGTGTC
>Ga0268262_10004866_pt1 | contig 13617 bp, 10 predicted proteins | sample TergutNc150P3_FD_190354 | JGI IMG/M metagenome (GOLD analysis project Ga0268262, IMG submission 190354) | Nasutitermes corniger P3 segment gut microbial community from laboratory colony in Florida, USA - Nc150 P3 (SPAdes) (version 2) | ecosystem: Host-associated > Arthropoda: Insects >... | reverse complement strand
CCGGAACCATACAGGCCTATGTCCCGGTTGACGCGCTTGAGGATTACAGGGCGAGGATGGACGGGCTTTTCGGCGAGGGCGCTGTAAGCGGGTTAAGGATCAGGCAGGAAGGAGCGGTAGAAGTAAAATGAGTGTAGCGGAGTTATATAAGTGGATCTGTGAGGCGAAACATTTGGTGGCGTTCACGGGAGCGGGGGTCAGCACGCTCTCGGGCATAAGGGATTTTCGCGGCAAGAACGGGATCGCCAATGGGGAAACTGTTTTTAACATTGAGATTTTTGAGCGGGACCCTTCGGTGTACTATGATAACGCGCGCTCATTCATCTATAACATTGACGAAAAAGAGCCTTCAGTGGTTCATACTGTTTTGGGGGAGCTGGAAAAAAGGGGCTCGCTCAAGGCGCTTATAACCCAGAACATCGATTTACTGCACCAGAAGGGCGGAAGCTCCAACGTGATAGAAGTCCACGGCTCGCCTAAAATCCACTACTGCCTTCGCTGCGCTGGTATCCGCATGAGCTTTGAGGAAGCCGCCGCTATTGTAAAATCAGGCGGTATGCCCAAATGCCCGAAATGCGGCAGTGTGCTAAAACCGGCGATCACCTTTTACGGCGAAAGCCTTCCCATAGAGGCTCTGCGTGAAGCGACATCCCAGGCCCATCAGGCCGACCTCATGCTTGTGCTCGGAACCACCCTTGTCGTATACCCCGCCGCCGCCATGCCCGAATACACCCTGCGCTCGGGCGGCCGCGTAGTCATTGTCAACAACATGCCCACCCATCTGGACGGGCAGGCGTCCATGCGCTTTGACGAGCTGGAACCCGTGTTCGAGGAACTGCGAAAAATAATGAATAATTGAAGAAGACCTCACGCGGAGGACGCAGAGGCGCGGAGGATGCGGAGGGAAGAAGAGTCTGGGGACTGGTTTTTCACTTCCCCGTTCGGCATAAACTCCGGTAAAGGCCTTCTTGGGCGATCAATTCCTCGTGGCTGCCTGACTGGATAATGCGGCCTTTTTCGAAAACGTAAATAATGTCAGCGTTGCGGATGGTGGAAAGGCGGTGCGCGATGGTTACGATTGTGCGGCTTCCGGCTATTTCGTTTATCGCCTGCTGGATCTGCTCCTCGGTGTGAACGTCCACGGACGCGGTCGCCTCGTCAAGAATAAGCACCGGGGCCCTGCACAGTATCGCCCTCGCTATCGCGATGCGCTGTTTTTGGCCGCCGGATAATTTAACGCCGCGCTCGCCTATCTGCGTCTGATAAGATTCTGGCATTCGCGTTATGTCGTCATGTATGCGCGCGGTTTGAGCCGCGGTTTTAATTTCTTCAATTGAGGCTTCGGGCCTGGCGAACGCTATGTTTTCTTCTATAGTACCGTTAAATAAAAACGTGTCCTGCAGTACCAGAGAGATGTTGCTTCGCAGGCTTTCCAGGGTGATCTCCCGCAGATCGTGGCCGTCAAGGCAGACCCTTCCGCCGGTGGGATCATAAAATCTTGAAATAAGTTTGCTTAAGGTGGTTTTTCCCACGCCCGTCGCCCCTACAAGAGCGGCCATTTGCCCGGGTTTAATGTCGAATGACACCTTGTCAAGAACGGGAACGCCCTGAATATAGGAAAAACTCACGTTCTCAAAGGTAATGCGCCCCTCGGCTTTTCCGATTGTTTTGGCGTCGGGCTTGTCCTTGACGCTCTGCGGGGCGTCCAAAATCTCGATTACCCGCTCGGCGCCGGCGAGCGATTGCTGGGCCGACTCAAGAAGCTGGGCGATGCCGGTAATGGGCGCGTAAAAAAGGGCGAGGTAAAGAAGGAACCCGACAATCTCAGAAACGCTAAGTTCGCTTTTATACGCCAAATATCCGCCGAAGCCCACGACAATTACGCCGCCTATGGAAGTTAAGAACTCCACGCTTGGGTGAAATATGGCGCTTAACTTCAGGGCGCGCAGCATGTTATGCGTAAAATCCCTGCCTTTTTTTAACACTTTATCGGTCGCGTAGGACTGGCGCCCGAAAGCCTGTATTTCCTGTATGCCTGAAAAATTATCCTGCAATTGCGCGGACAATTCTCCCTGCGATTTTTGCGTTTTCTGAAAATTGGGTCGCACCTTGCGGCTGAAAAACCAACCCGACAGCAGAATGAATGGAATGGGAATGCAGGTGATAAGCGCGAGCCGCGCGTTAAGGTTAAAGAGAATAATTGTTACGCCCGTTAGCGTGACAAAGTTTGTAATAACATCCGGGGTTATGTGGGCGTATATCAGCTCGAATGTCGCGACATCGTTCATTACGCGGCTCAAGAGGTCGCCCGTTTGTTTGTTGTGAAAATAGTCCATGGAGAAAGACTGAATCACGTTATAAACTTTTACCCGGAGCTCAAGCACAAGCCGCCAGGCCGCCCTGTGGGAGCAATAATTCGACAAAAACCTGAACAGGATGCGTATAAGGTACAGGCCCAGCAATCCGCCTGCCATGCGTAATATGGCGGTATACTTTTCCAGCGTCATGCCCGAAGCCACGAGCCCCGTCATGGAGGCCATTATTCTGGGCGCGATCAGGTTGACCGTCGTCATCATAAGCGTGCCGAAGATAGACAGCAGAAGCCAGCCTTTGTACCTGACGGCCTCTTTCGCTATACGCAATAAAGTTTTCATTTACTCAACTTTAAATTTACTCCCAATTTTCCTCGCCAAGGCGCAAAGGCGCTAAGCACGCAAAGAAAAAAAGGTTGTTGTATGCAAGATAAGCGTGGAATTTCACCGTATGCTCCCGGACGCCCTTCCTTTTTTCCTCCTTGGCGTCCTTGGCGTCTTCGCGCCTTTGCGTGAGGAATAACCGATGAATCGCGCCTTGGCGCTGGCGAGAGGTCTTCATTTAATTCCTAATTCTTGCAGGGCTTTGTCTACGCGCGCCAGCGATTCTTCAGGGCCTAAAATCTTTAGAGAGCCGAAAAGGGGAGGGCTGACGCGGCTTCCTGTGATGGCGACGCGCAGGGGCATCATCAGATCGCCTAACTTGACGGCGGCTTTTTCCGCCTGTTCCTTGATGTACGCCTCGGCCGCCGCGTCGTCAGCGGCGTTGGCGAGCGCTTGAACCATGTCCCGCCCGAGCCGCAAAAGCTTAATCGTTTCGTCAAGGGTTCCCTTTTTGGGGATGAATTCTTCTTTGGCCGGCATCGCGGGCCGCGAAAAAAGGTAGGCGATTTTTTCCGGGGCCTCATGGATAAAGGTCAGGCGCTCGCGGATAAGTGGCATGGCGGCGATGAAGATTTTTTTCTGATCGGGCGACGGCTGGGTTCCGGGAGAGCCGAAGAGACCTGCCTCAATCGCGGAGGGCAGGCAAAGGCCGGCGAGCTCCTCGTCGCTTTTCATCCTTATATACTGGCCGTTAAACCATTCCAGTTTTTTGTAATCGAAAATCGCAGGGGCCTTGTTGAGTTTGTCTATACTGAACAATTGTTCCAACTCGCTTAAGTTTAATAGTTCTCTTCCTTCCTCATAGGACGCGCCCAGCAGCGCGACATAGTTGATCAGCGCCTCGGACAGATAGCCCTGTTTTCTGAATTCGTCAACGCTGGTCGCGCCATGTCGTTTGCTGAGTTTTTTTCCGTCCTGACCCATCACCATTGGAAGGTGGCAGAATTCAGGCGGCTGCCAGCCGAAACTTTTATACATGATTACGTGTAACGGCGTGGACGCGAGCCACTCCTGCGCGCGCATGACATGGCTTATTTCCATTAAATGGTCATCGACGACATTGGCGAGGTGGTAAGTGGGAAAGCCGTCGGATTTGAGCAGCACGGGATCGGGGTTTACATCGTCGTTTTTCCATTCAATGCTTCCCAAAAGGTAATCGTTAAAGCGGGTGGTTTCGCCGAGGGGGATTTTAAGCCTTATCGTGCAAGCCTCACCGGCGGCGGCACGAGCCGCGGCTTCTTCCGGGGGAATGTCCCTGCAATGCCGGTCATAGCCTGACGCTGATTCCGAACTTCCCGCCGAATGGGCTGCCTCTCGTTCCTTTCTGACTTTTTCAATACGCTCGGGCGTGCAGAAGCAGTAGTAGGCTTGCCCCTTGCTTATCAGCTCCTTCGCGTATTTTTTGTAAAGTTCCGAGCGGCTGGATTGAATGTAGGGCGCGAAAGGGCCGCCGATGTCGGGCCCCTCGTCCCAGCGCAGGCCAAGCCAGGAAAATGTGTCGTAAAGGTTCTGCACATAAATTTCGTCGGAGCGGGTACGGTCGGTGTCTTCCAGGCGCAGGACGAAGGTTCCTGTTTTTGATCTGGCGAAAAGGTAATTAAAGAGCGCCGTCCTTATGCCGCCAATATGCTGTAAGCCGGTAGGGGATGGCGCGTAACGGTCACGTATCATTCCTTTTAATTACCTATTCGCTCTGCGTTCTCCGAAGCCCGCTCGCGCGGGCATGGTCTGCGTGAGGTCTTCTTCTTAATTCGCGTAAACAGCGATCATGACGCCCGCCGCGATCGCAGTACCGATAACGCCCGCCACGTTGGGGCCCATCGCGTGCATCAGCAGGAAGTTCGAGGGATCGTATTCCAGGCCCACCTTGTTTGAGACGCGCGCCGCCATCGGAACCGCGGAAACGCCGGCGGAACCGATGAGCGGATTGATCTTTTCTTTGAGGAAAAGGTTCATAAACTTCGCGACAAGCACGCCGGCGGCCGTGGCGATGCAGAAGGCAATCAATCCCATAAACACGATTATGAGTGATGAGGGGTTAAGGAATTTTTCAGGTGTCATCTGACTGCCCACGCCGAGGGAGAGGAACAGCGAGACAATGTTCAACAGGTCGTTCTGCGCCGTTTTGGAAAGCCGGTCCACAACCCCGCTCTCGCGCAGGAAGTTCCCGAACATCAAACAGCCGATTAGCGGAGCCGCAGCCGGAATAAGAACCACGGAGAGGGTAAATACCACAAGTGGGAAAATAATTTTTTCTTTTTGTGAGACGGGCCTTAACTGTTTCATCCTGATAAGCCGCTCTTCTTTCGTGGTGAGGGCTTTCATGATGGGCGGCTGTATGATTGGAACCAGGGCCATGTACGAATAGGCCGCGACAGCTACGGTGGCGAGCAGATGGGGCGCGAGTTTCGCGGCGATGTAAATCGTGGTGGGGCCGTCCGCGCCGCCGATAATCGACACGGCGCAGGCTTCTTTAAGGTTAAACGCCACGTGGGGCAGGAAGTTCGCTAGGCTGACAAAGAACATGGTGCCGAAAACGCCGAACTGCGCCGCGGCTCCCAAAATTGCCGTCTTTGGGTTGGCGATAAGCGGGCCGAAGTCGGTAAGCGCGCCTATGCCGATGAAAATTATCAGCGGGAAAAATTCGTTTCCGACTCCCGCGTTGTAAATAATATTGAGAAATCCCTGGTGCTCAAAAATTTTAAGCGTTTCGTTCCATACGCCCGGTTCTCCCATGCCCGCGAAGGGGATGTTTACGAAAATAGTTCCAAAGCCAATTGGGATAAGCAGCAAGGGCTCAAAGTTCTTCGCCGCCCCAAGGTACACGATAAGGAATCCAACGGCGATCATCAGCAGTTCCTGCCAGCCAATAACCGTGGTGGTTTTATTCAGGCCTGTCGCCTCGTCAATGACGGTGGTTTCCTTTTCGATTCTGTCGTTAATAAAAGCGTATATGCCGGTGGTTGAGGCGATTTTTTTTATGAAGTTTCCCAGAGAGATGTGCGGAAGACCCTTGCTGTGCGGGATTAGCGCGCCCATATTCCTGAACGAGGGCCCTTCATCCTGGACTGAGCTCTGCGCCTGCGCCCTTGGGCTGAAAGCCGAGCCTACTATGGTAAAAATTAATGCGCCGCAAACAATCAGCAGGCATACTTTTGTGATAAAAACAGGGTCTTTCTTGTTAAACACTTTATGACTCCTTTGGATTTATGCCAGTATAGCAAGCGTGAAAATTTGTGTCAATGGCGCGGAGGGAAGGGGGATATTGCTATTCCGCCCTGAATTATACTATTATTACTGTTAGAGGAATTGCGCCGTATGGCTCAAATAAAAGTGTATCTGGATAACTGTACATATAACCGCCCTTTTGACGATCAAAGCCAAATCCGCATTTCCCTTGAGTCTCAGGCTAAACTGTATATTCAGAGGCTTATTATAAATAAGGAACTCAATTTGGTATATTCCTATATGTCTCTGTTTGAGAACAGCGAAAATCCCAATCCCGAACACCGTAATTCCATACGGGATTTTTTTCGTTACGCAACAGAATTTATCGATATAGATAAAGCTGATATTATTGGAAGGTGGATTTTATTTCGGAGGTTACAAATGCGTAATACCGCGGCGATACTAAATGACGGCATGGATTGCCTTCTTGAGAAACTCGGAGTTCTAGAAACTGAAATTTTCATTTCGCACATATTACGCGAGTCTTTTGATTATACAGCGTGGCAGAAAGAACATTACGCGAACATATCGGTACAGGAGCTTAACCGGAAGGCGGTGGAATATAGTAAAGCGGGCAACGCTGCCCAATGAACCCTAAGTACATCAGACGATTTGGGTGTCAGTCACGCGCAGCCCCCCAATTGCCAAATCTTCAAAATTAAGCTAAAAAAGAAACATGAAAATGGCTATGCGCTGGTTCGGAACCGGCTATGATCCTGTAACACTGGATAAATTGCGGCAGGTACCGGGATTGGACGGAATCATCACAACCCTGTACGGAGTACCGCCCGGAGAGGCTTGGAAAAAAGAACAGTTTAACGCGCTTAAAAAAGAAGTAGAGGACGCCGGTTTTTCTATCGCCGGTATCGAGAGCGTCGGCGTCCATGATTCGATAAAGACCGCGGGAAAAGACAGGGACAAGTATATCGAAAACTATATTGCCACGCTCAAAATGTTAGGCGAGTCCGGCATTGACCTTGTTTGCTATAATTTCATGGCGGTTTTTGACTGGACCAGGACTAACCTCGCGAAACCCCGGAGCGACGGCTCCACGGTGATGTCCTACGAGCAGGACGTTATCGACAAAACCGATCCCGCGAATATGTTCGCCCGCATGGACGGGAAATCCGGCGGCTATCTCCTGCCCGGCTGGGAGCCTGAGCGCATGGCCCGCATCAAAGAGCTTTTCAAACTGTATAGCGTGGTTGACGAGGAAGCGTTATTCGCAAACCTGAAATATTTTCTTGAAGCGATCATGCCGGTTTGCGCCCAATACAATATTAAAATGGCCATGCACCCTGATGATCCGGCCTGGCCGGTTTTCGGCCTCCCGCGAATTATGACCGGAAAAGAACAGTTGCTGCGCCTTACCAAAATGGTAGATAACCCTTTGAACGGCGTAACCGTCTGCACTGGCAGCCTGGGCAGCAACCCAGCCAACGACATCCCGGACATAATCCGCGCCCTGAAGGGCAGGGTACACTTTGCCCATGTCCGCAATGTCCGGCACAACAGTCCCGGCGATTTTGAGGAATCCGCCCATCTTTCAAGCGACGGCTCCTTTGACATGTACGCGATAATGAAGGCCCTCTACGACATTGGTTTTGACGGCCCTGTCCGCCCCGACCACGGCAGAACCATCTGGAACGAGGTCTGCATACCCGGCTATGGGTTATACGATCGCGCCCTGGGCCTGTGCTACCTCAGCGGACTGTTAGAAGCAATACGGAAGAATTAAAACTTCTTGGGCATACAGTGCGAGGGCGGGAAACCCTTGATCTGTTTGAACTGTTTGTAGAAATGCGAGACATCGGTAAAGCCGCAGGACTCGGCGACATCGACCACCTTGTATTCACCGGAGCTGAGCATGTGTTCGGCGTTCGTCACGCGGGTATTAATCAAATATCTGTTGAGTCCCATTCCCATTGTCTGTTTGAAAAGCACGCCGAAGTATGTGGGGTTTAAGTTTACCATATCCGCCATCATTTTAACCGTTATGTGCTCGGAATAATGCGCGGTGATAAAATTGATTACCCTGGAAATACGGTAATCGCCGGTGTAGGGGCCGGTCTTGTAAACAATGATCTCCAGAAAACGGTGGAGTATCTGCAGGAACAGTCCTTTGGATTTCATGATATAGCCCGGCTGTTTGCTTGCCCATGTAAAAGACAATTCATGAAAAAAGTGAATAATGTCTTCGTGGCGGCCGAGGGAGGTTTTCATGGGCAAAGGCGGGGCCAGTTCCTGGCCGCGCGCGTTTTTCAGGATGAAATCAACAGAGAAACAATGCATAAGGCGGTCGTTAAATGTGATTGCCTTGCGGACGCTGCCCCTGGGAAGAACCAGAAGATCGCCCTGTTCCACGTCTATTGATTCATTGTTTATCGTGTACCGCGCCGCTCCCTCAATAATGTATGTCATGTTGATGCCTTCCAGCGTGTGTTCGGGGATTACCCATGCCGGCGTGCATTTTCTGAAAATAACATAGCGGATAGACGGGGTCATCTCCTCGTCAATTTGTCCTGACATAAAAGCCTCCATTTTTACTTTATTTTTCAATTATATTTAAATCTGACTAGGCGTATGTAATTTATACATTGTTTGCGAAAATAAATCAATATATATTTTTTATAATGGAGCAGTTAAAAATCTCTCCTCTTTTCAGCGACGGCATGATTCTCCAGCACGGTGTTTCTGTTCCCATATCAGGCGAGGCGCCGCCGGCGGCTCAAATCCAGTTGTCGTTCCATAATAAAACATACAAGGCGCAGGCGGACGGCGACGGCGAATGGGCTGTTTTTCTTGACAGCCATGAACCTGGCGGCCCCTATTGTATGGAAATTTCAACTCAAAACAGCTCTATAATCATCAAAGATATATATTTTGGCGATGTCTGGTTGTGCTCCGGCCAGTCCAACATGGAACTGCCCATGCGCCGCGTCAGGGATGATTTTCCAGAAGAATGGGATGAGCCGGTTAACCCCCTTATCAGGCAGTTCTTTGTGCCGCAGGAATGGGATTTTTCCGGCCCCAGAAAAACGCTTTCAGGCGGCAGATGGAAAGCGGCCGGCGCTGATACGCTCGAGGAATTTTCCGCGACGGCATGGTTTTTCGCGAAAAAAATGTTTGAAACATACCATTACCCGACAGGCATAATTTTAGCCGCGTGGGGCGGCACTCCCATAGAGGCGTTTATGAGCGAGGAGGCCCTTGCCGCGTATCCCGAGAAAATAGCCCTTGGAAAAAAGTACGCGGATACGGCGTTATGCGATTCACTTATCAGCGAAAAACAGGCGCTTATCGAAACATGGAACAACGAACTTGCCGCCGCCGACTCCGGCCTGAGCCAGGGCTGGCAAAAACCGGAGACGGATATTTCCGCGTGGGAAGAGATGGAGCTGCCCGGGGACTTTGGCGCTGTCCATGAAGAATTTTTAACCACAGAGGACACGGAGTTTCACGGAGGAAAAAATGATTTTTGTGCTTCTGGGTTCTGCGGCGTTGTCTGGCTGTGCAGGGAATTTGATGTAAGCGCTTCTTTTGCCGCCACGGCAGGGAAGGGCGGGGCGAAAATCTGGCTTGGCACTATTATTGACTCGGACACCGTTTACATTAACGGCGTTGAAGTTGGAAACACCGCGTACCGCTATCCGCCGCGCAAATACGCCATACCGGCGGGCCTGCTCCGCGAGGGAAAAAACCGCGTCGTTATAAGGGTGGTCTGCTGTAACGGCAATGGCGGCATTACGCCCGGCAAACCTTTCAGGATTTTCCTGCCGGGTTCGGAATCGAATAACGCTATTGAGTTAAAAGGGACATGGAAATACCGCGTTGGAGAAAGCGTGGGGCTTCGCCCTGAAGAATTTTTCCTGCACCGCCAGCCCATGGGACTTTTTAACGCTATGATCGCGCCTCTGCTTGGCTATCCTTTCCGGGCCGTGTTGTGGTATCAGGGCGAGTCAAACGACGGTAATCCCAGCGGATACGAGGCGCTCTTCAAATTGATGGTAAACGACTGGCGCTCCAAATACCAGGGTGCTGTTTCTCTGTTCCCTGTTCCCTGTTCCCTGTTCTCATTTATCCTCGTTCAACTCCCAATTTTCGGCGAGCCTGAAGACAACAAGGAATCGTCCTCATGGGCTATCATACGTGAGGCGCAATGTTCGGCGCTTTCCCTCCCTTTAACCGGAATGGCCGCGGGGCTTGAGTTCGGCGAGTGGAACGACCTGCACCCCGTAAATAAAAAAGGCATCGGCCTTAGGCTTGCCCTTGCCGCGGAAAAAGTTATTTTCAAAAAAAACAACAGCTCTCCCGGGCCCTTGTTCAAAAGCGCGGCCTGCGTCAATGGCCGCCTGTTAATAAATTTTGACAACTGCGGAACCGGGCTTAAGGCGGACGAGACTCCGTACTTAAGCGTAATCGCCGGAGGGAAATCTTTCCGTATACCCGCCGTCATTGAAGGCCCTGAAAGTATTTCCCTGGATATATCCGCTATCAAGAACCCGGAAAAAGTGTTATATGCCTGGGCCAATAACCCACGCGACCGGCAATTGTACAACTCCGACGGCTTGCCAGTTATTCCTTTTCGCGCAAAAATATAGTTAGAAATTTATCGGTTAATTTTCACGCAGAGGACGCAGAGACGCAGAGCACGCAAAGGTAAGAAGGAGGGTTATTGTACGTTGGATTATCGTTGTTCTTTCAAGATTTATCTTGTTCAAAAAAAATCTATCAAACAAAAACACTTTCCCTCTTCCTCCGTGCCTTTGCGCCTTTGCGCCTTTGTGAGAGAAAAATCCGGAAAATCGCGCCTTGGCGCTGGCAAGTTCTTCTTTCATACCTTAATTTTTTCGCTGGCGTTCACCGCCTGCGGTAATCCCAAAGAAAGCCATTATTTCCGCGAGGATCCCGGACCGGGCATTCAATACATTACGGCGGCGGAACTCAAAATTACGCCTGACACGATGAAAGGCTGGGAAAAATGGCGCGCCAACGACGGGCGCATACTTCCGGACACCCGCAGTTCTTTTGAGTACGCGGATAATCCCTTTGACACTACGCCGGACGGATTGGTCAAACTTAAAACTTATTTTGATCCCGCGTCAGCCGGAAGGAGCTTCGGCGGATACGGCGTAAGGGCCCGCCTGTTAAAACCGGTTGAGGTGGACGCCGTCAATACCTTCATCGAGCTTGATCTTTACTATCCATTCAGCGCCGCGGGCAAATATATGAGGATGGAAATCTGGTCAACCGATACGGACAGCAAGTCTACATTTTATATTCGCACCGAAAACCTGGACGCTATAGGCAATCTGAACCCCGACTGGGTTACCAATTATAACGGTGAGACCTGGTCAAAAAAACATTTCCGTATAATGTCAAAATCAACAGGAACATGGAATTACATCAACATCGACATTAATACAGAGACAGGCGCTCTGGTAGACGGCGGCATTCTCTTTATAGGCAACATAAAAATAACAAAGCCCGATCCTGACGGCGTACCCATTCCCCCTGTGGAAGATACCGAGCTTTACAGCGTTGTAAGGCCCATAAGGGATAAATACAACAAAGCGAACGGCTTGTTTATGATAGGCAGCGTCGGGACGGGGAAGGTGACTGATCTGCGGGCCCGCCATTATGAGATTTTCGTGAACGGCTCTGTACTTAAAGCGGCTAATGTTCACCCCCTCGCCCCGCGCTGGCTAAGGAAGGAGACCGGCTTTAAATTCGCGGGCGTTCCGGCGGCTGTTGTTTTTGGGGGGCCTGATCCCGAATACATTTTCCCTACAAATGAGTTTCTGGAGATAAGGGACGCGAGGAATGAGATTGTCAAAGGCGCTGGTGTCATCAAGAACAGCGTTTACTCCTATAAAAGCCACGGCCATGTAATGGCATGGTACAATCAGGCCCCTGTCTGGATGAGGCAGATTGTCCCTGAGAATCTCGGCATGGCCTGGAACGCCGAGGGGAAATTCTACGCCTACGGCAACAGCGCCTCGGGGCCTTTTATTTCGCTTAACAAGGAGCTTGCCAAAAGGGTTTACTTTAACCATATTGTGTACGTCTTGCGTCATTTTATGACGACTGACGCGAAATACGGCTCGAGCGAAGAGCGCGGGATCATCCCCTTTCATTCTTTTGACATACTCAACGAGGAGATACACGAGAGCCGCCACAGCGTTCTTATCCGTGAAAACCCCGACGAATGGAAATCCGGCCTTAAAAGCGTCTCCTGGCTGGCCGCCATGACGGATAACGACTTTGACGATATATCACAGCATTACATCTATCTGCTTTTTAAGTTCGCCCATATCGCTTCGCCTAACGCGAAAATGGCGGCGAGATTCAAGGCCAGTTATTCCAGCCTGCCTTCCTATATGAAGCTGGACGGCCATGACGATAACGGCAGCATAGACGCTTACGTTACTGACGAGCCTCCGCTCCTTACCTACAACGACTACGGCATAGCCACTTACACCAAGGCCAAACTGGCGTACAACATGATCAAGGATTTAAACACGGCCTGGCTCTCCGATCCGCTTTATGACGGGCGGCCCCTCATAGAAATTATGGGCATACAGGGCCATGACATAATCGGCCCAAAACTTGCGGGCGACAATCAGGCGGCGATAGCCCTGTACGCCGGCCTTGTCGACAAGGGGCTTCTTTCAGGCATAGCCTATTCCGAGCTTGACCTTAAAATCCCGGATTCAGCGCCCGGCGGAGGTTCTCTCGCGCCGGCTCCCCTTAACCAAAAACAGGCCGACGCGCTCGGGTACCAGTACGCCCTGCTGTTCAAGGTGTTTTCCGGATACGCGCGCTATATCGACCATGTGTTAATTTGGGGTATAGCGGGCTTTGGCTGGCAGAACAGCTATGTGCTTTTCAACGAGAAAATGATGGCAAATCAGGGTTATTACGGGATAATGAACCCGGACAAGTTCATAAAAGGCCATTCATACCTTGATTATTACTTTAAAAATGGTATAATTTTCTAATCATGGCTAAAAATGTAAAAAGAACGGCCCTTTTCAAAATATGGAAGGGCAGTTATATTCAGCGTACATGGATGCTTTACGCGATGCTTGTTCTTCCCATGGCCTTTTTTGTTATATTCCGTTACGCCCCAATGACGAATATTGTAATGGCCTTTAAGGATTACAATATGTTCAAGGGAGTATGGGCTTCGCCATGGTCAGGGCTAAAATGGTTTGAGAAAGCTTTCCATGACCGGGATTTCTTTTTTGCCCTGAGGAATACGCTGGTGCTTAACATCCTTGACCTTATTATGGGTTTTCCGGCGCCCATTATCCTTGCCATTCTATTGAACGAGCTTGTTTTTAAACGTTACAAAAAGTTTACCCAAACCGTAGTGTATCTTCCGCACTTCCTTTCATGGATTATAATCTCAGGAATCGCCAACCAGCTTTTAGCGCCCTCAGGCGGCGTGATAAATATCATGCTGAGTAAAATGGGCGTCGGGCCGATAGATTTCCTCATGAAACCGCGCAATTGGATTGCCACCTATATAGGGCTTGGCGTATGGCAGGAAATGGGCTGGGGCACGATCATTTACCTCGCGGCGATTACCGGCATTAACCCGGAACTGTACGAAGCCGCCGAGGTTGACGGCGCGGGGCGTTTCCGTAAAATCTGGAACGTTACCCTGCCGAGCATAAGGCCCACCATT
>Ga0268262_10004865_pt1 | contig 13621 bp, 4 predicted proteins | sample TergutNc150P3_FD_190354 | JGI IMG/M metagenome (GOLD analysis project Ga0268262, IMG submission 190354) | Nasutitermes corniger P3 segment gut microbial community from laboratory colony in Florida, USA - Nc150 P3 (SPAdes) (version 2) | ecosystem: Host-associated > Arthropoda: Insects > Digestive... | reverse complement strand
CGCAGGATACCCAAACCGTAGTCGATATGCTGCATTGCCGCGGTTCGTTCAGTTTTACTGTAATAAACAATCCGATTTTCTTCAAATAAAACATTACTTGTATCCCAACGATTTTCGTTGTGATAAACTGTCATCAACGCAGGTTTCCCGGAATTTTCCCAAACCCGCTGTACATCGTTGTAATCTATTTCCAGATATGAATCGCCGTACAATACAAAAAATGCCTTGCTTATAATTCCTGCCGCTTTCTTAACTGCGCCGCCGGTTCCCAGAGGATTAGCGCCGTCATAAGAAAACACTATATCCATCCCGTAGTCTTTGCTATTAACGTACTGCTCAATCTGTTCGCCAAGATAACCCAAACACAAAACTACGCGATCTATTCCATTTCTACGCAGAAGTTGAAGCTGAAAATCTATAAAAGGTTTACCGTTGACAGGTAATAGCGCCTTTGGAATGTTTTCCGTAAGCGGACGCATACGTTTTGCCAGACCTCCGGTGAGTATTACAATCGGCAGCATTACTGAACTATTACCTTTGTTCCTTCAAAGTCAAAACGAAACCGCACTTCCTGCAATCCCTCGTTTGTCATTGTTTTGCGAAGCTGCGCTCTGTCTTCAGCCAGAAACATAAGAAAACCTCCGCCGCCTGCGCCAATCAGCTTACCTCCTACCGCGCCGTTTGCCAGCGCAAGGTTATACCAACTGTCTATCTGTGGATTCGACATATTGCTTGAACGCTTACGCTTGTATTCCCAATGCTCATTCATAAGCTGTCCAAATTCAATCAAATCACCGTTATCCAATGCGGTTTTGCTTTTATAACTAAGTTCTTTAATAAAATGCAGATTTGCTGTCATTGCCTCATCGTTCTGCCTGCTCTTTGAATCCTGTTCGCTCAAGATTTCAGATGCCGAACGTGAATATCCTGTAAAAAACAGCATGAGATTATCTTCCAATTCATAAAATGTTTCCTTCGATGCGGTAAGCGGAGATACCTCCACTCGCTCATCGGGAAGAAACTCAAATTGCGTAACTCCCCCAAACGCTGCTATGTATTGGTCTTGCTTACCGATAGGCTCGCCAAGTTTTTCAATTTCAATTTTCACGGCGCATTCGGCAAGAGATCGGGCAGAAATATGTTTCTTATCAAATGTATACAAGGCTTTCAACAACGCGGTCGTAAAGCTTCCGCTTGAACCAAGCCCGGTACCGTGCGGCATATCCGCCATACTGCATATTTCCAAGCCATTAATTTTTACTCCTGTTTCACGAAGACACTCACGAAATATGCGATGATTAATTTCATCTATATTTTTTACCCGTTCATATTGTGAATATTTTAGTATCACGTCCTCGGTAAATGCCGAGTTTATAGCTATATAGACATACTTGTCAATAGCTGCCGCAATCAGATAGCCGCCGTGTTTCCTGTAATAAGACGGCAAATCCGTACCACCGCCGCCGAGTGTTATCCTAAGCGGACTCCTGATGATTATCATTTGTCTAATCCTTATGCGATGTTTTAAAAATTTTTAAGTAATATATTTTCTTCATAAAACTTAAAAGACAATATATTGATATACAATTAAAAATGATCATTATGGGGTAACTGCTTGAAAGATACAGAGTATTAATCGCGTGAAATGAACTTGCAGATACATACGCAATCATAACAGTTCTAACAAAAAATACTAATAGTAAACCCCATATAATTATTACTTCTTTAAAATAATATATTTCCTTTTTCATAAACAGTCTATACAAATTTATAAACGTTAAGATTAATAATGATAAAAATGCAATTAATGTCATAACAGGATTTATTTTTTTACTAATTTTTAATAAAAAATTTGAGAATATATATTTAAATTTTTCTATTTTATTGTTATTATCCTTATTAGGAAAATAAACACGGTCTATATGATATATTATATTTGCTGAATCTGATCCACCATGAAGATTATTATCTATTAATAAATTTAATTTTTCTCCTTTTTTGTTGGAAATATTTAAATAATAAGTTAAATCAGAATTTATTTCAAATTTAACATAAAAACGTGCTTTCAATGCTGTTTTATATTTATTATTAAAATGATTATAAACATCCATACTATTATTTTTAATTATTGTTGAGTTCACTTTTTGATTCAAGTTGTTAATTATTTCTATATCAATATCCTCTGAACGATCAAAAGCCCACCCATTCAATACAACATAATTGTTTACACACCACGAAAGTTGATTGAGGTAGAATTCCATATCTCTAATTCTTGAAAAGAGTTCATCATCTACAAGTAAATAATTTTTTTCATAAAAAATTTTATCATATTTAATAACATATAATACCGTTTTCTTTATATATTCTATAGTTGGCGCTATATATTCTCTGGAAAATGGTGAAGCCAAGGTTACTCTTTTACTGGTTCTACTTGGCAACAAACCGGCATCACATGCATCATTAACTTCTTTAGCTAATCTTTTATAATATTCTTTAGCTTTTTGCGGATTTTCATAATAACCGCAAGCCGCTACTGCATCTCTTAATGCCCACATAAACCATGAATAAAAATCATGTAATGGCCATTTATTCTTTTTTCCCTCATCTTTCCATTTGTCAAGTGGTCCTTCATCTAAATATATTCTTAATTCATTAAATGACGGACTAATTTGATAAACTTTCATCCTAACTTCTTCCGGAACAGGATTATAATAATCAAATTTTTCATGAGTAACTCTTGTTAATGCGCCATATGCGCCTTGAAAATCTTTTGACATATAATCATTTGTTATAAATCTTCCATATTTAATATTATTTACACTAGAAATTAATAAATTTGACATAAACAAAATAATAAACGGTAATATTAAATAAATATATTTTTTTATATTATCTTTATATTTTTTCTCTATAATAAGAAAAATTGCAATAACAATATCTGCAACAATTACAAACGGTAAAATCCAAAATGTATCCTCACGAGTATGCCATGCCGCAGATAAACTTATACCTGACAAGATTGAGCAAATTAACATTTCTTTATCATCATCTTTTTTTAAAAACATCCCTATTATTCCTGCAATAACAAATATAATCAGAGCAGGAAATATGCCATCTCTATATATTCTAAGTAGTTCAGAACATCCCAGCGTTACCGGATTAAATAATAAAACTGCAAATATTAATAAAAGTATTTTTTTATTGATTATTATATTATTTATACTCCAGACTAAAAATAAACAAGAAGCGGTATAAAGTATTTCATTTCCAATTAGCATTGGCATCGATAATATATTTAAAAATGCAAGCCATATTGAGAAAAAAGCGCCTTTTGCTAATATAAGGTTATTATAAGAACCAAGCCATTCGCCATTTGATATTGAAACAGCTCTGGAATACATTAACATATCATCATGCCCAGCATAAGGTATGGGGTGCATTTTATTTCCCATAACCAAACTTAACTTTAAAATAATTAATAAAAATATAGCTATTAAAAACTTTTTGTTTGTATTATTAACTTTATCTGTAATGGTATTTAAAACTGTAGATGCATCTTTAGTTGTTATGGGAGGAGTATCATTAATTGTAATAGTATCATTAATAGCATAATTATTTTTATTTGTATCTTTTTTATCTGTATTATTATGTTTTTTATTAATAAACCAATCTTTAAAAGAATTTTTATTAAATATTATTAACCAAATTCCGCACCAAAGAATATTTAAGAAAATAATTATTAATAAGTCTATTATTCTAGGAGAAAATTTATTTGTTAACTCGACATAATCTATTGAAAATGAAATATCTTCTATATTTGTTAAATCAAGTCTTATTCCTATGTAACTATCTTTCGGAATTCTAATATAATTTATTCCATCTTTTAAAGTCTGATATTTAGAATCAACTTCATTAAATCCTCGTTCTTTCGTGGCATAAAATATTTGAGCTAAATTATTATTCATACTAAGTAAATCAATATCTAATTTTATATATTTAAACATTTTAACATATGAAGTATCCAAGTAAATCCATGGATCATTACTTGTCGTTGTAATTACTTTGCCATCAATCAAGAAATCCTTTACATTCTTGTAAAGTAGCTGTTGATCATATCTTTTTTCATACTCTTTCCTTACAAACATATCTTGTAAATCACCGGATATAAATTTACTATCAAATATCAATGTAGCAATAACACCAATAATAACGATAGAAATAAAAATAATTATCTTACTAAGATTTGCTTTTTTTAATAAATTTATTATTTTTCCAATGAGTATATTCATCTTACCTGTTCTAATACCAATAACCCATAATATAAAAATACAAATGCTTATAATTAATGTTATATAAATTGAACTATTATCTTTTTTTAATTCAGAAACATATATTCCTTTTATTTCATACGATACACCGATTATTTGTATATCATACCTCAGGCTTGTGTAAACAGCCGAAGGTAATTTAATAATTATTTCTGAACTGCCTTCTTGTAATGTTGTAATTATAGATTTTTGCTCAGATAAACCTTGATATTTTTCTGCATAATATATTTGAACGCTTGTATCAAAAGGAATAGGTTCAGCAAATTCTATCATCGTTGATGATATTTTAAATTTTGGCGGTTTAACTAAAATCTGCGGATCATTGTGCAAAGTAAAAAATTGATTTCCCGTTCGCTCACAGTTTTCTATTTTTAAAACAGCTTCAGGATACAAGTTTGTAGCTGTTTCTTTTTCAAATATAATTTCTTTAGATAAAGATATATTTATCCCTATCAGCCAAATTGGTATTAAAATAATAATTAATGTGATTACATTTCTTAATTTGTTGCTATTATTACCTTTATTCATTTCTATTTTCTCCTTTTTTTCATGTCTATGTGCCTCAATTAATATTCAAATACTCCTTTACTTCTTCTCTGTATTTTTTTGCCATTTCAAAATACGCAGTATTTTTTGTTAAGCTAAAAATATAGTCTTGCATATCACATATTTCATCAAAATGTTTTTGTGCGTTCAATGCTTTTGTTACACTATTTGTATGACGCCTGTGTAAATTTAAACTATCAGCTATAAATAATATCATACCTTTATCTTTAAGTAAATCAACATAAAACCGCCAATCTCCGGCTGCATTATATTTTTTTGCATTTTCTAATTTTTCTAAAAGATTTTTATTTTTAAAAACTGCCGCTGAAACATTCAGAACTGTATTTTTTATTGACAATCTTTTTTCTATTTCTTCTTTTCCATCTGCAATGTAATCTGTTCTCCATATTGTATCAATTTTATCAGTATAAGGAAGATAATTTTCTTCGGTAACTTTTCCCTTTTCATTGATTATTTTTGATTGAGTATATCCCATCACAATATTTTCATCTAAAGACATTTTTTTCATTATCTCTTCAAGGAATATCGTCTCTGACAGATCATCAGCTTCTGCAATCCATATATAATCACCTTTTGCATTTTTTATTCCCTTTGACCATTGTTCAAAAACATTTCCGGAATTTTTTTCATTGCGAATGCTTTTAATCCTCAAGGGGAATTTGTTTTCATATTCACTGATTATTTCCAAGCTTTTATCAGTCGAGTAATCATCTAAAATAATAATTTCAAATACCGGATATGTTTGAGATAATATACTTTCTATACGTTTTCTCAGATATTTCGCATAATTATAATTTGGAATTATCACACTTACTTTCTTGTAATTATTTCCCAATAATTCTAATAAAAAATAAATGTACTCTGTAAAATTAAATTTTTCTTCAATCAAATTATGAGAATGTTTACCTATTTCCAGTCTTAAATTATCATCATTCAATAATTTTATTGTTGTTTCAGACATGGATTTAATATTTTCCATTGGGACTAAACCACCGGTATTGTGATCAATAATTTCTTCATAACCTCCGCCATTTTCAAAAGCAATAACCGGAAGATATGCAGACATCGCTTCCATAACAACAGAGGGAAACGGGTCTTCTCTTGAAGTCAATAAAAAAACATCAGCTGCTGTAAAATATTTAGTTATGTCTTTTTCCCAGCCGGTGGTAATAAATTTACTTTTTAATTCACTCTCTTTCAGAATCTTTTTTATTGTTATTTTCATCTTTTCTTCAATTTCGCCTACCCATATAAAAAAAACATTATTATCTTTTTCACATACATTGAGCATACATTGAACAAATAAATCTATTCCTTTGCGGTAATAACCATAACCTACCCCCAATACAATTTTGCTGTTTTTGGGTATGTTATGTTTTTTTCGTATAGAAAGACGTATTACTTCTTGGTTTTTAAAATTTGAATTTACTTTATACAAACCTTGTGGATGGATTATTACTTTATTTTCCGGAATTGGAATTATTTTACTATTGCTTTTTTTCACATACTTTGACGGATAAATAATTTTATGTGCATCGTTAATAATAAATTCCAAATTGTTTTCACATGAATACTGTCTAATTACCATTTCCATTTCATGTACTAAAGAAATACAAGTAATTCCATATTCCGTTAAAAAATGTAAAACATCACCTGATACAACTGTATTACAAATAGCTGTATTTGCATTAGTAGAATTTATCCATTTTTTTAAATCCGATATTTCTACTTCATCAAATATAATTGTATTATCTGAAATAGCCTTAAAATCATTAACAAGCATATTACCTGTTTTTTGCGTTTTTATTATAGTATATACATTATAACCGAATATTTCTTTTATTTGTTTGATAATATTTATCGAGAGTATTTGCGCTCCGGACGGAAATGCATCATGACTTACATAGATAATACTATTCTTTTTACTTACAGGTAATTCGTCATTAAATGATAATTCACAAATTGCGCGCGATAATGTATTTATATTTGCATATCCGTATTTCTTGTCCGGTTCAAGGTAAGTTCCTTCCGCCCATTCGTTCCATGCATTAATAAAAACAAAAGGATCTCCATCATAAGTTTTTCTTTTAGCTTCATCAACTATCGCCTTAACCCAAATATAAAAAAACTTTAATGAATAATCGGCATATGTTGTCCATCCAGATGTTCTTCTTGCCGCATTATCCCATCCAAGCATAGAGGTATTGTAGACAGGTAAATTCAAATCATTTTCTTCCCTGTTTTTTCCGTTTATCAAACCAGTATTTTTTTTTACAATTTCTTTATAATTAAAAATTTTTCCAGAGTTCTCTCTTATATTTATTATTTTCTCTTTATATATTAAAGTTCCATGCGGAGGAAATTCAACTTCACCATCTATATTATTTATAATATTAAGACTTTTTGCCGTATGTCCAAATGTTCTGCAAATCCAAATTTTTATTTTTCCTATTCCGTAATTTATTGCTTGCTCTCTCCAAATATTAATAACATTATTAATATTTGGTATTTGGCTAGGATTATACACTAAAATAACCGGTTCCCCATCAATCTTTATATATCTTTTGTCAATAACATATTTTTTAATATCGACAATAAAATTATAAGTATCTTCTTTGGCATAATCTTGTTTCATCAATATTTCTTTATCAAATCCATCCCATTTACGTGTCCAATTCTCATTTACCCAACATAAACAAAAATTTATATCTATTTCCGGATGTTCTAAAAATAAATCTAAAGGTTTTTCTAATAATCGTTTTCCCGAAAACCAATAAAAATAAAAACAAAAACCATAAATTCCGTGTTGTTTTGCCAATAAAGCTTGTTTTTTTAATATATTAATATCTGTTAAATTATAATAACCAAAATCATCATGTGGTTCACGTGGTTGATAATGTCCTTTAAACCTTGGCGTTACTTTTCTTGTATTTGTCCATTCAGTAAAACCCTCACCCCACCATTTATCGTTTTCAGGGATTGAATGAAATTGCGGTAAATAAAAAGCTATTGTTTTTACTTTTGGTTTATATTTTGAAAAATCTTTATTTTCTTGATATTCACTCTCATAATAAAGTTTATTAATTTCAAATAAAGATAATTTCTTGCTTTTTTTCTTTGGTTTAAAAATATAAGCTGAAACTTTCTTAACTGTCTCTTTTATTCCTTTTCTTTTTATAGATAGCAAACCTTTAACAAGAAGCCGTAACGCTTTTTGCCGCCATTTAAATGCAATCAAAATTCCTCCAGCAAATCTATTTGATTCATCTGTTTAAAGGTATAACCTTCATGTTGTGCAATGTAAACCCATGATCTTTCTACAGCATGTGCAAGGGTCATATCTATTTGACCATTTTCTATAGGAAAATCTTCCTGTTTTATTCCTGAACAAAAAGCTTTCCTAATAGCTTTTGTTCGTGCCCAAAACATATCCCCTGCAGCAAATTCAGGTTTATCGCCTAGTTCCATTTCACTATCTATTCTTTTAAGAAAATTTTGAACATTATTTTTACCTTGTTCAACATCTCCTCCCCAAATTAGCCAAGATTTTATTGGCGAAAATGATTTTGGAAATATTAAACCTAATTTTTTATTTTTTATAAACTCTCCAAATATACGATAAATATTTTCTGTACTTCCTAATAAATGCTTAAATAAATATTTTCGCCATTTATCTCTATACTCATCATTTGCTCTTGATTTTTTTGAATGAATATGTAAAATAATTTCATATTTATCTATTTCATTTTCCATTTGTTCAATAAATGGCGCTACATCACGACCACGATTATCAAATCGCTTTACATATATCTTATGCGCATTTTTACAATTCTTAGTAAATTCTCTATAAATAATATTTTGTTTTTCATCTGTATCGGTTGAGATGTAACAACAAAATAGAAACGGTATATTATTTATATTTATAATTATTTCATCAATTAATTCAATATCATACAAATGTACTTGAACACATATCTTAATATCTTCTTTATTTAAATATCTTTTGTTTATTTTTTTATATTTCCATTTGAGGATAGGTTTACCAATAAAAAATGGAAGACCATAAATTGCTTTTGAAAATGTATTAATATTTGCGTATCCATACTTTTTATCCGGTTCTAAATATGTTCCTTCTGACCATTCATTCCAAGCATTTACAAAAATAAAAGATTTGGATGTTTTCTGTGCTTCATAAACCAATAATGATACCCAATCAAAAAAACTTTTTAAAGAAAATCCCGCAAATATTGTCCATCCATTTTTTCTTCTTGGAGTATTATCCCAACCCAACATACAAGTGCGATAAAACGGAATATTATCTGATTTTTCATTTACTGCTTCTTCACGCTTGTTTTTATTTATTAATTCAGATACTACCATTTTATAATCATATACACATCCGAAATTTACTAAATGTTTTAACTTATTAGCAATAACAAGAAATACATTATGTGGTGGAAATTCCACTGAACCATCAACTACATCGTAAATATTTAATGTTTTTGAATTATTATTAAATGTTTCACATATTAATATTTTTATTTTACCAATCCCAATTTTTTCTGCATATTTCCTCCATTTTACAAATACATTCTTTACATTCAAAATATCTCCGGGATTATAAACTAAAATAATCGGGCAATCATCAATTTTTATGTAACGTTCATCTACAATATATTTTTGTATATCTTCAATAAATTTTATAGGATCATCATCTGTATAATTTTGCCTCATCAGTATTTCATCATCCAATCCATCCCACCGTTTTGTCCAGTTTTCATTCGCCCAACAAAGACAGAAATTAATATTTATCTCCGGATGAGCTAAAAATATATCTAGTGGTTTCTCTAATAATTGTTTCCCTGAAAACCAATATAAATAAAAACAGAATCCATAAATTCCATGTTGTTTTGCAAGAACGGCTTGCTTCTTAATAGTTGTAACATTTGTAAGATCATAATATCCAAAATCTTTATGAGGCTCGCGCGGTTGATAATGTCCCTCAAACAATGGTTTCACTTTTTGTGTATTTGTCCATTCAGTAAAACCTTTTCCCCACCAATTATTATTTTCAGGTATTGTATGAAACTGAGGCAAGTAAAATGCTATTGTTTTAACTTTTGGCTCATCATTTTGAAAATCTATATTTTCTTGATATTCACTTTCATAATTTATTGAATTATTTTTATAAGAAAGTATCGATCTTCGTATATAAGATATAATTTTTTTACATGTTATCTTAACTCCTACTCTTTTGATTGACAATATTCCTTTTGCAAAAATATACAGTACTTTATGACGCTTTATAAATGCAGTAAAATTTTGAAATGATTTTGTATAACGAAATGATCTTTGATTTTTTAGTTCATTTCCTTCAACAATAAGATTATCATTAATTTTTTTATCTTTTCTATAATACTGAGGATATTCATTTCTTACCCAATCATAAAAACTAAATTCTTCGTCTGTTTTATACGGATTTTTTATTAAATGATGTATATCTTTTCTAATATGCAGCAGTTTTCTATCTATTTCTGATATTGTTTCTCCTGTTGAATATTTTGTGTAGAAAAATTCAATATTTTTATATTTTTCTTCCTCGTTTTCTTTAAGTTTATTTTCATACCACATTGATAACTTTTTAACATCTTCATTATACGGATAGTAGGACAAAGATTTTTCCAGTTCATTACGATGTGCGCCTGAATCAAATCCGGAAAAATGAAAAAAGTATAACGGTTTGTCATTAACAAAATATTTTTTTCCATCATAATGAACTTTTCTGCCTGATAAATTCCATGTACTAACATTATATCCTGGGTGTTTAATTAAATAATAATTATCAAAAAAAGAAGGTACTAAATCTATCCACTTTTGATCAGTAAAAAGCCCTAATATACCATCAAGCATTAATTCATTAAGTACGCCAATTTTATCATCAAAACAATATTGCATTAATCTATCTGACCACCATTTTATAAATGCTAAACCTTCTTTATCATTTTTCACTCCAAAGAAACCAAGATTATTTGTACCTCTTTTAAGAAAAAGTATCTCGTTTTCTCTTACATAGATATCATGTTTCTCCGGTATTAACTGATGTGGAGTAAAAATCATACTGTATTTATCTAAATAAGATTCCAGTTCGGATAAAGAATCAAAAACTGCAATATCAGGGTCCAAATAAATTACTTTATCAGCATTATAAGTTGAAAATATATAATCCGCCACCATAGGTTTAACCGCTGTACATAGTTCCGTTATGTTATGTTTAAAATAAAAAATATCCATATTATCAATACAACTAAGTTCTCTAGTAGAAAAAATATAATCAAAAGGTTCATCTGTCAAACTAATTTCATTCGGTATGACATCTGAAACAGCAACTAAATATTTTACGTCATTATTATATTTTTTTAGTGTTTTACAAAGTACTCTTGCCTTAGCGAAATAATTTGTTGTTATGCTTGTAAAATAAAAAGTCATAATTTATCCTATTGTCTAGGTATTAATATTCATTTTTATAAAAATAAGGGTCGCCATTTTCAAAATATTTATGCCATTTTTCTTTAAAATTATTTGACTCTGTAAGAAAACGCTGATTTAAGCTGGCATCTTCGGAATCTCTTCCTCGAGAAGCTCCTTCAAAATGATAAAGTTCCGCGTAAGGTGTAAAAATAACTAATTTATTTTTTTCTCTAAGTTTTAAACAAATATCAATATCATTTAAACCTATTTTAAATAGTTTTTCGTCAAATCCATCAACATCAATAAAATCATTACGTTTAATCATCATACATGCGGCAGTTACAGCGCTATAATTTCGAACCATACTAAGACAATGCATATAACCAAACGAATCTTTTGGCGCTTTATTATCATAGTGTGATGCACAATGACCGCCAAGACCAACTATCAATCCACTATGTTGTATAGTATTATCGGGATAATAAAGTTTAACACCAACTACACCAACATCATCCCTTTGAGCAAACATAATCATCTCTTCTATCCATTTAGGCGTTATAATTTGTGTGTCATTGTTTAAAAACAACAGATATTTTCCTGTAGTTTTCCTTACAGCCCAATTGTTTAAAAAAGAAAAATTAAACTCTTCTGTCTTTCCGATATTTTTAATAAATATTTTATCTTTATGTATCTTTTTAAGATTCTCATAATAAGTAAATGTTTCATGTAAAGTACTATTATTCTCAATAATATTTATTTCATAATTATTATATGTTGTTTTACTTAATATGCTGTCAATACATTTTGTTATAAGATCAACATTATCTTTATTAGGTATAATAATTGATACTTTTTCATCTGTAGAAATATTATAGTGTATCCTATATGAAAATGTTTTCTCAATAAATTCTACTTTACCGGGATAACCTATTCTTGTAATATGTTCCTCTAAAGCCTTTCTCCCGTTTTCATAGGCATAAAGTTTACTGCCTGGATTACTTGCTACAGAACCTTCACTTGCACGGCAATAATATAATATTTCACGAATATGCACTATTTTTCTTGCAGCCTCTATTACTCTTAGTTCAAATTCATAATCCTGACTGCCATTATATCCGGATCTTTCAAAGCCTACTTTGTCAATGATATATCGTGAAAACACATTAAGATGACTTGCATAGTTAAAACTTCTAAGCAAATCCGGATTATAACCCGGTAAATGTTGACGTCCTATTATTTTTTTAGTTTTATCATCAAAAACTAAACGGTCGCTAAAAATAAAATCAACATTTTCATTATTATTAATTGCTTTTACAACTTCAAACAATGCGTTTTCTGCCAGAATATCATCATGATCAAGCAAAAGTATATAATCTCCATTTGATAAATTAAAAGCCTGTATTGTGTTTTCTGCAATACCTTCGTTGTTTTTTAATTTAAAATATTTTATTCGTTTATTTTTCTTGATATAATATCTGCAAATTTTATTTACATACGCATGTTTTTTATCACTTCCGTCAGCAAGACATAATTCCCAATTACTGTATGTCTGAGCTAGAATAGAATTAACCATTTCATGAAGAAATAGTTCCGGCGTATTGTAAAGAGGTGTAATAATACTGATTTTTATCTGTTTCTGGAATACTTTCTTTTTTTGATATAATTTTTCCTGATCCGATAAGCGAATAAAATTATTAGGTGAATAATTTTGTTCATAATTATTAATTTTCTGTAATGTTTTTTTAAAACCTACTCTTTTAATTGACAATAATCCTTTTGCAAAAAGCCGCAGAACTTTATGCCGCCGTACGAAAGAAGCGAGATTTCGTAATGGTTTGGTAAAACGCCAAGATCTGGAATTTATCAATCCATTTCGTTCGGTTATTAGATTATCCCTTTCATTTATCAAATTGTTTTTTTCTTCCAGTAAATTATTACGAATTGTTATTAGTTCGTCTCTTTCTGTTACCAGGCTATTTCGTTCAGCAGTTAGGTTATCTCTTTCTGTTACCAAACCATTTCGTTCAGCCGTCAGGTTATCTCTTTCTGTTACCAAACCATTTCGTTCAGCCGTCAGGTTATCTCTTTCTGTTACCAGGCTATTTCGTTCAGCAGTCAGGTTATCTCTTTCTGTTACCAGGCTATTTCGTTCAGCAGTCAGGTTATCTCTTTCTGTTACCAGGCTATTTCGTTCAGCAGTTAGGTTATCTCTTTCTGTTACCAGGCTATTTCGTTCAGCAGTTAGGTTATCTCTTTCT
>Ga0268262_10004864_pt1 | contig 13622 bp, 11 predicted proteins | sample TergutNc150P3_FD_190354 | JGI IMG/M metagenome (GOLD analysis project Ga0268262, IMG submission 190354) | Nasutitermes corniger P3 segment gut microbial community from laboratory colony in Florida, USA - Nc150 P3 (SPAdes) (version 2) | ecosystem: Host-associated > Arthropoda: Insects >... | reverse complement strand
AGGGGCAGGAGCCGCCCCGAAGGCACAGGCACCAGCCGCACCAGCAAAGCCCGCGAAGGCCCCAGCCGCACCGCCGGCAAAGGCACCGGCCACACAGCCGGCAAAGGGCGCTGCCGCACAGCCAGCAGCAGGCACCAAACCAACCGACCACGATAGGAGGGTCTCCAACATGTTCGTAGCGAATGCTCTTTACCAGCAGGAGTTGGCAAACAGGCGCCAGATACTTTCGATGGAGGAAGTGACCACGCCAGAGGCCGCTCTGGCCGAGATGGAGGCGGGCAACGACCGCTTTGTCAAAGGTATGCGCGCCAGGACCCTGATGACGGCCCAGGACCCCGACGTCCGCGCCACGCTTACCAAAGGGCAGGCCCCATTCGCAGTCGTCGTGACTTGTTCCGACAGCCGCGCAGCCGACAACCTGATCTTTGACCAAGAGCTGGGCAGGATATTCACCATCCGCCTGGCCGGCAACAGCCCCGACACAGCGGGGATTGCCAGCATCGAATACGCGGTGGAGCACTGCGGCTCCAAGGTGGTGATAATCATGGGCCACACGAAGTGCGGGGCCATCGGCGCAGTGGCGGACGCCAAGGGCGAACCGCTCCCCGACAACCTTTACATCTTCCAGCAACTGATGACCGGTCTGCTGGAAACCACCCCGAAGGACCAAAACGAGACAGTGGCTGAGTACAAGGACCGTCTGGAGCAGGTGAACGCCGCACGCCAAGCGCAGCAAGTTTACAACCGCAGCAGGGTGGTCCGCGAACTGGTCGGCAAGGGCAAGATTTGGCTCCTGCCCGCTTCGTACGACCTGGCCACCGGCAAGGTGACATTTATGAACCTGGTGGAAGGCGCTAGCGAGGAAGACCACTCGGGGCACCACCACTAATCAGTTAGCACAAACAATTGATGCCGCCCTTGGGCAAAACCCAAGTGGCGGCATTGTTGTATGCTGGTTTGTAATTGTCTATTCTGAGGCTACATGGCAACCCATTACTTTTACGATGAGCCAGAAAACTTCACCGACGCCGATGACTTCATTGACTGCTTCAACCGCGGCTGCGAGATGCAGTTCGACTATGGGGGCAAAAGCTACTCGTGCTGCTTCATACATAAAGGCCAGTTCATCATTTGCGAGGCATACAAGGAAGAAACTAGGACCACCTACGACACCCCGGAGGCGCTGCTTGACCACCCCGTAGGCGACAAACGCCTCCGCGACATCCTGCAGGACATGGAAGTCACCGAAAGAACAGTTCCAAGTTCCTGGCCAAAGTGGAAAGGCTCTATGGACACAGCCACATTCCGCCGCATTGGGCACCAACTGGTTGACTGGATTGCCGAGTACCGGGAAAAGATTGAATCCTTCCCAGTGATGAGCCAGGTGGCGCCCGGCGACGTCAGGGCCAAGATACCCAAGGAGCCGCCCCAGCGCGGCGTGGGGATGGACGGCGTGGTCGAGGCGCTGGACAAGATAGTGCTGCCAGGTATCACGCACTGGAACCACCCCGGCTTCTTCGCCTATTTCCCGTCCAACACCGACCTGAGCTCGGTGCTGGCCGACTTGGTGGCGGCGGGCCTGGGGGCCCAAGGGATGAGCTGGCAGACCAGCCCGGCCGCCACGGAGGTGGAAGAGGCCGTGATGGACTGGCTGCGCCAGATGCTGGGCCTGTCAACGTCCTTTTCGGGCGTGATACAGGATACGGCCAGCACGGCCACCTTCTGCGCCCTGCTGTGCGCCAGGGAGCGCACGACGGGCCACAGCCAGAGCAAGGGCGGCCTACAGGCCGAAAGCGCGCCCCTGACCGTCTATGCTTCGGACCAGGCTCACAGTTCGATCCCCAAGGCCGCGCTGCTTGCGGGCTTTGGGCGCGACCACCTGCGCCTGTTGCCAACCGATGACAGGCACGCGCTGCGCCTAGACCTGCTCGAAGCCGCCCTGAAGACCGATGTGGAGGCAGGCATGCGCCCCTGCGCCATAGTGGCCGCAGTGGGCACCACTGCCACAACCGCCGTTGATCCCCTGAAAGAGATGGCGGGCCTTGCGTCTAAATACGGCGCCTGGCTGCACGTTGACGCCGCACTGGCGGGGACGGCCATGGTGTGCCCGGAGTTCTGGTGGATGTGGAAGGGCATAGAGGACGGCATGGAAAAGGCCGACAGCATTGTTATGAACCCGCACAAGTGGATGGGCACCGGCTTCGATTTGAGTGCCTATTTCGTCAAGGACCCCCAGCACCTAATCCGCGTAATGGGCACCAACCCCAGCTACCTGCGGACTTCCCGCGATGCGGAGGTGAACAACTTCAGGGACTGGGGCATCCCCCTTGGAAGGCGCTTTCGTTCCCTGAAACTCTGGTTCCTGATAATGGACCAGGGCGTGGAGGGCATACAGGCGCGGATCAGGAGGGACATGGGGTGGGCTTACTGGCTGGCCATGCAAATTGACGGGACCCCGAACTGGCAGCGCATGGCACCAGTGCCACTGCAAACCGTCTGCATGAGACACGTCCCGCCCGAGTTGGCTGGCGACGAAGACGCCCTTGCCGCCCACAACCAGGCCATAGCCGACGCCATCAACGCCTCCGGCCGGTACTACCTGGCCACGTCAATCCTGAAGGGGCAGAAAATCATCCGCGTGTCCATAGGCGCGATGGCCACGGAGTTCAGGCACATCGAAGAACTGTGGGGGTCACTACAGAAGTGCGCCGCTAAATAAATATGCGGCCACGAGAAAAAACCAGCAGGCTTTATGGACTCTGTGCGTTGGTTTGGCGTATGAGCTACTTCTGTTCAGGCTCCGGGATTGGTTCAGCCCCAAGCAGCCGCACGGCCTCTTTGATCTCTCTCGGGCTTTCTTTGATTCTGTAGTGGTCGCCGTTGTTCATCGCAACTTTTGTGAACGGGAAAGTGGCCGGCGCGTTCTGCCACTTGTAGGCCGGTATCCGCTCTATTGACGTGATGCAAAGGGGGTTAATCAGGATGGGCAGTGTTTTGTTTTTCAGGTCTTCCGTCAGAGAACTGTCCGCCATCGCCCTCAGATCGTAGTAGTGCGATAGCTCTATCATTGGCAAGTCCATCTCACGCCTCCTTTCTGCTTTCGCGTGTGTTCCTTCGTCTGGCGTTCATACCACGTCACGTATTCACACTAACAGCAAGCATGGGCAAAAGCAAGACCGTGACCGCTGGCCGGCAAGTTGCGGAACTTGGTCACGGGCGGCTAAACTGTTCCCAAGGTCGTGCGTATTGCCTGCATACACGTCGCTCTTGGCCGTCGCCAGGGGGCTTTCGACCATTTTTGGAGAAACCATGAACTGGAGACACCTTCCAACCGTACTCCTCTTGGCGGCTGGCGCGTACGCACAGGCGGAAGCGCCGCTGCTGCTCACATCGCCGACTGTAAGCAAGTCGCAGATAGCCTTCGCCCACGCCGGCGACATCTGGATAGTAGGCAGGGAGGGCGGCGAGGCCCGCAGACTCACGTCGGGCATCGGGATGGAGACCAAGCCCTATTTTTCGCCTGACGGCAGCATGGTGGCATTCTCAGGCGAGTATGAGGGCAATGTGGACGTGTACGTAGTCCCCTCCAAAGGGGGCACGCCCAAGCGCCTGACCTACCATCCAGGGGCAGACTTGGCGGCAGGCTGGACCCCCGACGGCAAGGTGCTGTTTTCGTCCTACCGCAACAGTCAGACGGGCAGGACGGCGCAACTCTTCACGATTTCGCCCGACGGCGCGTGGCCGACGCTGATACCGCTGCCCATGGCCCACGAGGGGTCGTTTTCGCCCGATGGTAAATTCCTCGCATACGAGCCGCTCCGCAGGGCGTTCAACGCCTGGAAGCGCTACCGAGGCGGGACCGCGTCCTACCTTTGGATAGCCGACATGAAGGACTCCAGCGTCACCAAAATCCCCAGGGCGGACAGCAACGACTTTTGCCCCATGTGGGTAGGCTCCAAGGTCTATTTCCTGTCTGACCGCTCAGAGCGCAAGGGACCCATCACGCTCTACTCCTACGACACGGGCACCAAGCAGGTCGAGCAGTTGATCAACAACACAGGCCTGGACTTCAAGAGCGCCAGCGCGGGTCCGGGCGCAATAGTGTACGAGCAGTTCGGCGCCATAAACCTGTTCGACCTGGCCACCGGCCAGAGCAAAAAGGTGGAAATCACGCTGACCGGCGACATGCCAAGCCTGCGGACGCGCTTCGAGCCGTTGGCGGACCGCATCGAAAACGCCGGCATTTCGCCTAACGGGGCCAGGGCGGTGTTCGAGGCCAGGGGCGAAATCTTCACCGTCCCCGCAGAAAAGGGCAGCGTCAGGAACATCACCGGCACGCCGGGCGTGATGGAGCGCAATCCAGCGTGGTCGACAGACGGCAAATCCATAGCGTACTACTCCGACGCATCGGGCGAATACGCGCTGCACATCAAGGCGCAGGACGGCTCAGGAGCCCCGCGCGTGATCAATCTGGAGCCAACCTTCTACTACGGTCCCGTGTGGTCGCCAGACTCCAAAAAGATAGCCACCATAGACAAGCGCAACAACGTCTGGCTCATTGACGTCGACGGCGGCAAGACGGAAAAGCTGGACACATTTGAGAGGGGCGGCGATACGTGGCTGACTTGGTCCCCCGACAGTCAGTGGATTGCGTACGCCAAGCCGCTGCCGAACTACTACACGGCCATCTTCGTGTACGGTCTCAAGACAAAAAAAATACACCAGATAACCGACGGCATGAGCGACGCCGGCCACCCGCAGTTCGACGCCTCCGGCAAGTACCTGTTCTTCACCGCAAGCACCAACATCGGTCCGATGATGTCCGGCTTCGACATGAACTCGTACCCCCACAGGTACACCAGGAGCGTCTATCTGGCAGTGTTGAAGAAAGGAGATGCGTCGCCCCTGGCGCCTGAGAGCGACGAAGAAAAGCCCAGCGAAAAAAAGGATGATGCAAAGCAGGGCGACGCAAAATCCGCCAAGGACAAGGCCGCGGACAAGAAGCCCGACGTTGAAACCGTCATTGACTTTGACGGTCTGGGTCAGCGCATACTGGCCCTGCCCGTTCCAGAAAGCAGCATCGTCGCCTTGGCCGCCGGGAAGCCAGGCACGCTCTTCGTTTTGGAGGGACCAACGTCAAGGGAGGACTGGTCGCCCGACAGCGGCGTGACGCTGCAAAAGTTCGACATGAAGACCAGGAAGCTGGAAAAGGTCACGGACGGCATAAAGGACATCTCGTTCACAGAAAACGGCGAAAAGGCCCTGCTCAAAATTCGGGACGACTGGTACATTGTCCCCTCCGACCAAGCCCCCAAGCCCGACACCCCAAAGCTGCGCGTCAACGAAGCCGAAATAAGGGTTGACCCCAAGGCCGAATGGGCGCAGATGTACCGCGAGGCATGGCGCATCCAGCGCGACTACTTCTATGACCCAGGCCATCACGGTCTGGATATAAAGGCCGCCGAAGCGCGGTACGCCCCATACGTTGACGGCCTGCACCACAGGGCGGATCTGAACTACCTCTTCAATGAGATGTTCGGTGACCTGACCGTCGGCCACCTTTACGTCGGCGGCGGCGACGCCCCCAGCGTCAAGCGGATTCCAGGAGGCCTGCTGGGCGCGGACTTCAAGGTGGAAAATGGCCGCTACCGCTTCGCAAAAGTCTATGACGGCGAAAACTGGAACCCCAGTCTGAGGGCCCCCCTTACGGAGCCAGGCTCGGAAGTGAAAGCCGGCGATTACCTACTGGCCGTGAACGGAACAGAACTGACGGACAGGGACAACCCCTACAGGCTGCTCGAAAACACGTCGGGCAAGCAGGTAGTCCTGCGCGTCGCGGCGGACCCAAGCGGCAAGGACGCAAGGAACGTCACCGTTGTGCCCATTGCAAGTGAAACCAGTCTGCGGAACCTGGACTGGATAGAGTCCAACCGCCGCCTCGTAGCAAAAGAGACCAACGGGCACGTCGCGTACGTGTGGCTCCCCAACACAGCCAACGAAGGTTACACCAATTTCAACCGCTATTGGTTCTCCCAGTTGGACAGGGACGGGGCCGTGATAGACGAGCGCTTCAACGGCGGCGGCAGCGCGGCCGACTACATCATCGACTACCTGAAGAAGCCCGTGAACAGCTATTGGGCGGTGCGCGACGGGAAGGATTTCAGGCAGCCCTTCGGCGCGATGCAGGGCCCCAAGGCGATGATGATCAACGAACACGCCGGCAGTGGCGGCGACTACATGCCGTGGCTGTTCAGGCGTTTCGGCATAGGTCCCCTCATCGGCAAGCGCACCTGGGGCGGTCTTGTGGGCATAGGCGGCTATCCCGACCTGATGGACGGCGGCACCATAACGGCGCCCCACTTTGCCTTCTACACGCCAGAAGGTCAATTTGCCATAGAGAACGAAGGCGTGGCCCCCGACATCGAAGTTGACCTGGATCCAAAGGCTTGGCGCGAAGGCAGGGACACCCAACTGGAAAGGGCCATTGGCGTGGTCATGGAAGAACTCAAGAAAAACCCGCCGACAAAGGTGAAGAGGCCCGAATATCCCAGATACCAGCGCTGAATTGAGGAACCGTCATTTGGGGGGCGAAGCGTCCATCGGGCTTCGCCCCTTACAACTACAGCACCACGGAGGCCGCCATGTCAGAACAGCCCCAGCCGTCAATCTATGGCGATACGGAAGCCAACGCCCACGCCGCGCCCAAACCGATTGGCATTGCCGAGCAAATACAGGGTGTGTTTTCTGAGCCGGCGAAGCTGTTTGAGCGCCTGTCCGAAAGGCCGCAGTGGATGGGGGCTTTGCTTCTACACACCATGCTGGTGCTGGTTTTCACTATAGCCTGGGTCATTGGGGTTGACGCACCAGGGTTTGTGGCCGCACAGATTGAGAACTCCACAAGGCAGTTTTCCGGCGAACAAATGCAGCAGGCCATTGAGATGGGCGCCAAGGTCATGCCGGTCTTCGCTCCTCTGGGAGGCCTCTTTGGCGCATTGTTCTTTACACTTCTGCTCGGCGCCATCTATTGGGCGATTGGTCTGGCGTCCAGGGAAGACCGGCAGTGGAGACCGACCTACCAGCACGGCCTTGTGGCGGCCTGTGTGCCGGCGCTGGCCACCATCCCCTATAGCCTGCTGGGGACCCTGATGGCGTTCACGGGGGACGTTGGCATTCTCAGGCCGGACCAGATAGTCCCGTCGTCGCTCGGCTACTGGGTGGAGCCAGAAAGCCCCAAACTGGCGATGCTCTGCTGCTCGCTGGACGTATTCCTGCTGTTCCAGTACGTGGTCATCTTCTTCGCCGCGAAATACGCCTTGCGCTCCAAGCTCTGGGGCGCGGCGCTCTGCGTTGCAGTGGCTCTGCTGAGTCCAATTTGGCGTATAGTGACCGCAAGGTGAATAAGGTTAAACTGTTTGTGAGTGTGGAGGCTCTATGAAGTCCTGGTGCGTGGCGCTGTTCGCGCTTGTGCTTGTGTTCGGGTGCCAGAAGAAGGCCGATGGCGTTGCGGCCCCGGCGGGCCAAACCGTTTCGGGCGTGATACTGGAAAAACTGGACGCGCAGGACAGCAGTTATCTCCGCATCGGGACGGAAAGTGGCGAGGCCTGGGCAAAGGTGCCCCCAACCGACCTGGCACAGGGCGCAGACGTGAGCGTAGTCCAGGCACAGGAAGTGCGGAACTGGGAAAGCCCCAAACTGCAAAGGACATTCGACCGCCTGTACATAGGGAAAATTGAGGCGCAGGGCGCGGCCAGCCCTGCACCGCAGGGAATGGGCAGCGACGTGCCGCAGGGCATGGCCCAGGCAATGAGGCAGATGGGCGATGGGGCGGTGGCGGGCGCGGGTGTTCCCAAGCAGCAAAAAGCCCCTGGCGCCGATGGGCGGACAGTCGCCGAAATATTGGTCAATGGCCCATCCCTCAACGGCAAAACAGTGTCCGTCAGAGGGCAGGTGGTCAAGGCCACCCATGGTCTGAAAGTGCCCAACATCGCTGGCGGCCTCTGGGCCCACATCCAGGACGGGACGGGCGACCCCGCGCAGGGCACGCACGACCTGACAGTGGCCACGGACGAGGACGTGAAAGTTGGCGACGTCCTAGTGTTCCAGGGCAAGGTGACAACGGACGGCGCCGGCTTTTTGAGCGGCCGCGTGATAGTCCAGGGCGCCAAAAAGGTCAAACCATAGGCGGCGCAGCGAATGCAAAAATCTTGGCGATTCACGGTTGAGCCTAGCGACGCCGGCGAGCGGCTGGACGTGATAATCCCCGCAAAGACCGGCCTCAGCCGCCGCGCCGTGCGGGAGGCCCTCAAAATCGGGGGTGTCCAGGTGAACCAGCGGAGGGTCCGCGTGGCAGGCCGCACACCCCAGCCGGGCTCCGAAATCAGGATCGCCATAGACGAATCGCTGGGGGACGTGCCCAACTTCGCGCTGGATGTGCTGTTTGAGGACGACTGGCTCCTGGTGCTGAACAAGCCCCCCAACATCCCTACACAGGGGACGGAGGCATCCGACAGGCACGACTTCATGGCCGTGGCCAAGCGCCATTTCCAGGGGCAGGTGCTGTACCTGGTCCACAGGCTGGACACCGGGACGTCCGGCGCCATCCTGCTGACCAAAACACCAAAGGCGGCCGCCGAAATGGGAAAAATGTTCAAGGAACACGGCGTGAAAAAGACATACCTCGCGGCCGCAGAAACCCAGGCTGGACCGTGCAGGCTGGAAATGCCCATAGGGCGCGTGCCCAACTCCAAGCCAACGCGCTTCGCCTGCACCGGCGACCTCATTGACGTAAGGCCGGCGGCGACGGTCTTACGTCCGCTCGACCCTGCCATGCTTCCGGCCGTGACAAGCCCCCCAAACGCCAAGTGGACAGTGGCGGAGCCGCTGACCGGGCGGACGCACCAGATACGCGTCCACCTGGCGCACCTGGGCTGCCCGGTCTTGGGCGACACGTTCTACGGCGGCGCGCCTTCGGACCGCCTCTGGCTCCACGCATGGAAGCTGGAACTGAGGCACCCCATCACCGGGGAAGCCCTTGCAGTCCAAGCCAACTTCCCGTGACAGCGAAAAAAGCCCCGCTGAAAAACTTGGCAAAACTTTTACCGCCGGGGAATAAACCAAACCATTACGCGGGCGTATTCTGAATATATAGGTGAGTCCATGCGATTCTCTGCACATTTTTCCAAGTTCCTCCTGGCGCCGGCGGCCGCGCTCGCCGTTGTCTCGGCTCTGTCCTTCGCCTGCAGGGACATGCGCCCCCGCTCGCCGGAGTGGGTGGTGTGGGCCCCCGAAAAGGCAATCATGGGCGTTTCCTTCCACCTCGGGTGGATGCTGGAGAGGCCTGAAATACGCGAGGCCATAGCCAAATACCCCGTCCTCGACCAAACCCTGGAGATTTTTTTGGACAAGGCCAAGATAGACCCCGCCTCGGAGACGGCCAGGGCCTCCCTCTATGTAATGGACATTCCTGACTTTCCCAGCCCGGAGCGCGAGAAAATCACATCAATCACGTCTCTGGACGCGGTTCGCGGCATAGCGCTCATCCAGTTGGCCGGGTTCAGGGACCCCAAGGCCGTCCAGCGTGTGATAGTGGAAAGTTTCCCGCCCGAAGGCAGCCTGCGGATAGGCGGGCGCGAATACCCGCTGTTCGTCTTTCTTGACATAAACAACATGCATCTCCGCGTCTTTTTGGGCGGCGACGACAGGCTTTGGATAGGCGACATCACCGCCCTGCACGGGGTGGCCCAGAGACACTTCGCGGGGGAATCCAGCCCCCTGGCCAAGGCGGCGGAGTGGATACAGCCATCCAGCGCGGTGCAGGGCTTCGTGCAGCCCGAACTGGTGCCAAAGGAGGCGCTGGGGTCTGTAGCAAACGCAATCCCCGCCGGGGTCAAGGGCCTTGCCTGGTCGGCGTCCACAACCGAAAAAGACCCAGAGGCGCTGAGCCTGAACTTGGCGGCGACCAGCACGGAAGAAGGCATCGCCCAGGTAAAGCCCTGGGTGCAGCGCCTGGCCGCAGCGGCATCCACCGTTTCGGGCGATGGAATGCCGCCGCCCGAGACCCTGCAAGAGAAGACCAGGATGGGCATGAAGTGCCAACTGAAACGCGAGCAGATGGACAAAGTCGTTTCAATGATGAACCTTGGCTCGGTGATAATGCTGCCGCCGGACACCGCGACCACCAACAAGCCGGACACAAAGAAATGACGCCTGACACCGGAAAAGAAGACCAGCCGCAAAGCCCCGAATACTGGATGGAGCAGTTGAAGGGGGGCAGAGAGGAGGCCCTTGCCCACCTGATGGCCCGCTTCGAGCGGCCAATCCTTTCCTTCATCAACAGGAAGCTCCAAGGCGACGCGGCCGCAAGCAAGGAGCTGACCCAGGACGTTTTTTTGAAGTGCCTCCAGAACTGTGGCCACTTTGAGTCGGGCCGCTCCGTGGCCCCCTGGCTTTTTACAATGGCGGCTAATACAACCATCGACTACTTGCGTAAAACAAAAAGAGGCGTGGAAGTGGCGGACTTCGGATCGCTTGAAGCCCTCGCGGACCACGACTCGCCAAGCCTCGCCCACGTCTCCCCGTGGGATGCGGCTGACCGCCAGGACAGGCACGACGCGCTGCACGCAGCGATTAGCAACCTAACTCAGAGACAGAAGGACATGGTGACGGCCTACTACATCCAGGAACACCCGATAAGGAACATCGCCGAGCGCTTCGCCTGCGCGGAGGGCACGGTGAAGGCCACACTGTTCCAAAGCCTCGTAAAACTTCGCAGATCAATGGGACAACAGCCATGAACACAGAGCCAAAGCCCACAAACAACAGTAGCGAAATCACCGCCAGCAATGCGGTTTATGGCGGCAAAAACGACCCGCGCACCGGGCGGACGCTCGGCGGCATTGACGACGCGCTGGCCTTTGACCTGCTGGAGAACCCCCAGAACTGGCCCGACGACCCCAAGCTACAGGCCGAATTGGCCGAGATTCTGGAGATACACCTGACCATGTGCGCCCATGCGGACGACGTGGAGTCGGCGCTGGTCCCAGTGAAAGGCTTCAGGCGCTTTGCCGCCACTTGGCTGCTGCCCGCGGCCGCCATACTTGTGGCGGTGCTGCCAGCGACCTACGCCATACTCCATGTGCGCGAAACCCGCCAGATGCAGGCCCGGGGCGCGGAACTGGAAGTGCAACTGCAAAAGCGCGTGTCCGCAGAACTTTGGTCCGACTTCTTCGGCGATTCGCTGGAGCTGCTCAAACAGGTGCAGGCGCCGGCCAAGTACTGCGCCCCGTCGCGGGAAGACCGCAGCGGTGAAGTCGAGCAGGCCAGAAAACTGTACGCAATAGGGCGCTCCCTGCCCTTGGACGACCTGGACGACCAAGAGGCCCTGGAGGCAAGGAAGGTCCTGCAGAACTGGCTGACGGAGGTTTCGGCCAACGACGCCTGCATGACAATCGAGCGCAGCCACGAACTCTCGGGGCTTGCCGCAGAAATGGGTCTGGAAGGCAAGGCCGACAAACTCAGCCGCAAACTAAGGGGGGTCCACTCATGAAAGCCTTCCTCTTCGCATTCACCTGCATCGCGCTCGCGCCTGCCGCCGTGGCCGGCGCGGAGCCTCCGTCTGGCTTCCTTTTGTGGGAGGACGGCACAAAGGAACTGGGGCGCAGGCTACAGATTCTAAGAAAAAAAGAGGGCGACCTGCTCCACGAGAGGTCCTCGGCGACACCGGAAAAGACCAAAGAACTTGACCGCGAAATAGTCGAGCTGAGGCGCGAAATACGCGAAACCGAAGAGGAACTGCGCTCCGAAGTGAGACAAATCGCCCGCGAGGCGGCGGCGCTGGCCCGGGAACAGGTCAAAGAGGCAGTGGCACAAGCCAAGGAGCAGGCCAAAGAGGCGGCGGCGCTGGCCAAGGAGCAGGCCAGGGAGGCCAAGGCCCTGGCCATAACCCTGGGCAAAGAACTGGGCGCCGAGGACGCTGCGCTGGTCGCCGCCCGCAGGCTGCGGATGCAGGGCGATTACAGCGACGCGGCGAAGGCCTACCAAAAGTTCATCGCCGAAAACCCCAACGCTATCCGCCTCTTTGAAGCCAGGTTCTGGTTTGCCAAGTGCAAGCTGTCCGCGCAAAAGTGGGACGAGGCCGCCGAGGCCTTCACGGATTTCCTGAAGTACCACTCCGACCAGCGCACCTACTCCCAACAGGCAAAGGAAGACAGAATCTATTGCTGGAAAGTGCGCTTTGACAAGAACCCCAAGGCCGCCCAGGGCCTCAAGGCCGCGCTGAAGGACCAGGACGCCGACATCCGCGTGCAGGCCGCGCTGGCGCTTGCGGAGGGCAAGGACGCCTCCGGCAGGGCCGTGCTGGAAGAAAACCTGGGCCACCCAAGGCTGGGCGAGCAGTGCGGCCTTGCCCTGTGGAAGCTGGGCCTGCGCGACAAGCCGAAGGCCGGGGAATCCCCATCGCCCTGGGCCAAAATGCTGGTCATCAAGGTCAAGGACGCCGACCCAAACAACAGCTTTGAAATGAGGGTGCCCGTGCATTTCTTCAAGGGCGTCGCTGCAATGCTGCCCGATGCCGCAAAAGAGGACATGGCGCGGAAGGGGCTAAGCAACATCGCAGACCTGGCCGCCTCAGCCCCCAAGGGCCAGGTGCTGTTCCAGTTCAGGGAGGACAACGGCAAGACCAACGTGGTAATCTCCGTGGACTGACACTGGTTTTCCAGTCTGTGCAGGCCATTATGCTTTAATTAAAGAATGCGCTCGCTGTCCCGCTTCTTCAGAGACCACCTGCGGCCCAACCTGGGCCTGATACTGGCAGGCTCCACGCTGGCGGTTCTGGCGGGGCTGTTGCAGACGCTCCTGGTGGGCAGCCTCAAGTGGGTGTTCGAGGGGTTCGCGCCCGCTGGGATTCCGACGGGCGCGGCCGCCCATGACGCACTGCCCGCCTTCACCGCAGCAAAGGCGTGGCTGGTGTCGCACCTGCCGGCCGGCTCGGCGCTCCGCACCAGCGCGTTCGTCCCCGCGCTGGTCATAGTCGTCTTCGCGCTGAAGGGCCTCTGCTCCTACTCGGCCACCATGCTCATGGTCAGAAGCGGCATACGCGCAACACAGCGCCTGCGCGAAAGGCTCTTCGCCCACCTGCTGGGCCAGGAGCCGGCCTTCTTCCAGCGGCACCCGGTGGGCGAGCTGCTGACGCGCTGCATAAGCGACGTGGGCGCCGTGCAGGGCATAGCGTCCAACCAGTTCGCCGAATCCATAAGGGAGTGCGCCACGGCCGTGGCCGGCATAGCCTTTGTGTTCTACCTGGACTGGCAGCGCAGCATGGTGCTGATAGCCGCACTGCCGCTTTTGATTTTGCCCCTCAAAAGACTGAGCGGAAAGATAAGGACGATCAGCCACCGCAACCAGGAGGCCAGCGCCAACCTGCTACAGAGGATGAAAGAAGTCTTCAGCAACGTCCGCGTGGTAAAGGGCTTTGCGCGCGAGGACTACGAAGTCGAGCGGTTCAGGGGCCAAAACGCCCTGCTGTTCAGAATCGGCATGAAGAGCGCTCGCGCCACGGCCATGAGCCACCCCATCATGGAGATGGCCGGCGGCCTGATGCTGGCGGGCCTGATTTTCTGGGTCGG
>Ga0268262_10004863_pt1 | contig 13622 bp, 19 predicted proteins | sample TergutNc150P3_FD_190354 | JGI IMG/M metagenome (GOLD analysis project Ga0268262, IMG submission 190354) | Nasutitermes corniger P3 segment gut microbial community from laboratory colony in Florida, USA - Nc150 P3 (SPAdes) (version 2) | ecosystem: Host-associated > Arthropoda: Insects >... | reverse complement strand
ACACCTTTTCATATAAACAGTGTCAACAATCTGATAGAGGGCTACGCCCTCCGATGTCCTCACTCGCTCGGTTATGTCCGTGCAAGCACGGCCGCAACCTCGCTCCGTTCGTCAATAGCATACATTTTCCCCTACACTTTTTTGAGGGGGGAACCAAAAAAAGCGCTCCGGCAAGGAGCGTTGATGAACAAATACGACATGTTCCGGCGCAAAAAAAATCCACTATATTCACAAAAGCCGGCTGGATTTATCCAGCCGGACGCGCCGCAGAGAGATCTGCCCAAATGAAAACACTATATTACCCTCTATTTATAAATAAGCCTTTTAGGGCTTTTTCATATACAACACAACATAAGGAGTTTTTGAAATGAAAAGGAAAATGGTTTTTGGAGTATTGGCGTTCTTATTGGTTTTTCAGGCGCAGACGGTTTTTGCGGCGGATTATGACGTAGATTTTACAAATGAGCTAAACCGAAATAATATTGGGAATATTGAGAAGCTCTTACAACGCAGAGCTAGAGAAATGGATTTAACATGGTGTATGGGTAGAACTTTATTTGCGCCGGAGAGTTCAAGTTATAAAATAAACAATACAGCTAATTTTAACCCAGCAAACCGCCTTGAAGTTCTGAGACTGCTGGTGCGTTATGGTGCTGACGTTAATAGAAATTATTATTCTTCTTTAACCGATACTACATGGGAATACCCTCTTGAATACGCTGTAAAAAATAAATTTCCGATAGCGATCATACAGTTCCTGTTGGATTCCGGTGCTGACCCAAATCGTTCTATTTCTTCTCGTCGTTTGTCATTTAATACCCCTCTATATATGGCTTATCGTAATGGCGATATGACATTAGTAAATATTTTGCTCGATAAGGGCGCAAACGGGGAGACCCTTCTCGGAATTTTAGGTCAAAACCCTAAAGATAATCAGATGATTCAATATCTTATTTCCAGAGGCGTGCAAGTACGTTCAGAAGCGGGTGCTTCTGCTTTAAGGTGGGCGGCAAAGGGAGGAAATTTAGATATGGTAAAATTACTTGTTGAAAAAGGCGTAAACGTCAACGCACGATCTAATGATAAAGAAATGCAAGAGTATATCCCACTTGGTGCTACCGCCGCTTCCGTTGCCTATGATCAGGGTAATATGGACATTTACGATTACCTCAAAGCCAACGGCGCAAGGGACTTTGAACCGCGCCAAGTAACCCAACAGCCTACACAGCCAGCCGCCCCCGCCCAATCGACAACCAACGTGTATGTACAGCCGTCCGCACCGGCGCAACCGGCTCCGGCGCAACCAGCGCCAAGGCCAGCGGCACCGACAGCACCTAAACTTGAAATGGGAACTTATTTTGAAAGATCAGTAACTGGCGCTGAAATAAACCTGTTCACAAATACAAATAGAGCCACACATCAAATAAGAGATCGTACTGCTACAAGTACGGGAGATATATCTATTTCCGGTGATCAGTTGGTAATTACTTGGTATAGCGGACCTCTCAGCGGAAACCGATCAGTTTATCATATAGATAGCAAAAACCAATTTTCCGGTTCCGGCGAAACATGGAGAAATGGATTTTAAACAGTAGCGCAACGGTGTCAAGATAGCGCAACGGTGTCAGGCACCCTAGAAGCGATAAGGAGTTTTGAAATGAAAAGAAAAATGGTTTTTGGAGTATTGGCGTTCTTATTGGTTTTTCAGGCGCAGACGGTTTTTGCGGCAGATTATAACGAAGATTTTGTAAAAGAACTTAATCGAAATAATATTGGGAATATTGAGAAGCTTTTACAACGCAGGGCAAAGGAAATGGATTTGACTTATTGTATGTATAGAACTATAAGCAAAAAGACAGACTGTCTGGATGTTCTCAAACTGCTGGTACGCTATGGCGCTGACGTTAATACTCACCATTATATGTTTCTCAGCAACGGTACTATAAGTGAATTTAAATTCCCGCTTGAATACGCTGTACAAGAAAAACTTCCGTTAGCGATCATACAGTTCCTGTTAAATTCCGGCGCTGATCCGAATAAGTATAGCTCTTTTTTGCCTCCGCTATACTATGCTTGTAGTAATGGCGATATGACATTGGTGAATCTGTTACTGGACCGCGGTGCAAACGGTGAGCTTGCTCTCGAAGGCTTAGGTTCTCGTCCTACCGATAACCAGATGATTCAATATTTTATTTCCAGAGGAGTGCAAGTACGTTCAGAAGCGGGTGCTTCTGCTTTAAGGTGGGCGGCAAGGGCAGGAAACTTAGACGCTGTAAAATTACTTGTTGCAAATGGCGTAAACGTCAACGCGCGGAATAACGATCCAAAATATCAAGAGATGATCCCGCTTGGCGCAACAGCCGCTTCAGTTGCCTACGACAAAGGTAATATGGACATTTACGATTACCTCAAAGCCAACGGCGCAAGGGATTTTGAACCTCGCCAAGTAACCCAACAGCCTACACAGCCAGCCGCCCCCGCCCAATCAACAACAAACGTGTATGTACAGCCGACCGCACCGGCGCAACCAGCGCCAAAGCCTACAACGCCAACGCTCCGCCAGGGCAGATATGCCTATAGCGGCACTAATATAACAATGGATATTTTAACATCACTAAAGATAGTAACCATTTACAACGGTTATACGGCTGTCGGCAATGGAAGCTATACAATAAACGGCAACAGCCTTGCTATATCAATACTCCGAATCACTGATGAATTCAGTTACATGAGGGGCGTAACCTATGAGTATACCATTACCAGCGACACATCATTTACGGACGGACGTGAAAGATGGGTGCGGACAGGGTCTTAACAAATAAGGAGTAAACAATGAAGAAGAAGATTATTTTAGGGGTTTTGGCGCTATTGTTCATTGGAGGTGCTGTTTTGTACGCGCAAAACAACGCTACCTTAAAATCGGGCGCTTACAGGGCAAGTTTTTTGAAAGGGGAAGCAAGGGTTTTAGTTTCAAACCTATATGGGACAATATATATCAATATATTTGATCAGAACGGAACGCGCTTTGCAATAGGAACCGCAAGAATTCGCGGAACGCAAATGAACGTAGATGTCGGCAATGCAGGTTTTGAAACATGGACAATTATTGATGACGAAACATTCAAAGATGAAGACGGTTATACTTATCACTGGATACGCGACCTTCGACCCAACGAAGTAAGAAGGCAATGGTAGCGCAACGGTGTCAGGCACAGAATTTTTTATAATCTGTTCGTATGAGCAGAAAAAAAACGAAACGAAAAGGAGTAAACAATGAAGACCAGAAACAGTTTTAATGTGATGGCATTATTCGCCATAGTAGTTCTTGCCCTTGCAATCATCGGCTGTGAAGAAGATAAACCGCAGGAAGAACTAACCGTTTCAATAGGCCAAGAACGAATTCAGGTTAAAAAAGGCGAAGGAGTTTCCAATGCGGATTACGTTACGACAGTAGAGAATTTAATGACAGCGCTTGGCTGGGTAACTTCTAGTCAAGGGTTTTACTTATCGACAGTAATTACTTCGATAGGGATAGGCGGTGAGACTATCACTTTTAATAACGGAATTCTTAATATATGGGCGAAGTGTAGTTCCAAGGCGATTATTACATTTCTCGATTTGATTTATAATACTCGGCCACGGGACAGGCCGGATGACTGACACAGAAAAACAGGACATGGTGAGATGATAGGCTCTAATCCATTCGTTGAACGGTAAAATAAAAATCCGAAATGATTAAAAACTATATAAGGAGAATTTATGAAAAATAAATTTCTTTTTGGTGGAATAATGGCTATCATGCTGTTATTCGTTAGCGTTGGTACTGTATCAGCACAGACCAAAGTTGCTGATTTAGGAGATGTCCGCATCTATTATTATGGTGATGGATATTTTGGTGTTGAAAGTGACAGGGTACAACAGTGTCTTCCATTAACTTTTCGCCAAATAGGAGGCTGGATTGAAATTGCTTGTGCATCAGAGACTATCAGAGTGGCATCAGGGCAAATTGGAAGCGGTGTAAATAAGGTCGTAACAGCAGCATTTGCCCCATATGCAAGCCCTTTCTATAGTGCTCTTGCTGGAGAGATTGCAGGAAGGGTTTCATCTTGGGCTGCAAGTAAAGGTATAAATTATCTATGCGGCAACTAATTTATTAGCGGACACGGCGCGGTGCCTGGCACCCAAATTCGGTAGCGTATCTTGTAACAGGGGTACGCTACCTGTAGCGTTTTGAATGAAATCTAATAATTAAAAAAATCTTTCGAGATTATGAACATTATTAAAAGTGAGAAGTGTCTTATAAGCAGACATAGATAATATTTCAGCTTATCTTGAGAGCACTTCTCATTGAATTGTCTTTATTACCTATTATTTTGTAAGCGCTTTCCTTTGCATTTCCATATACCCCTCTTGCCCTGCTTTAATGGTCTCAAGCCTCTGTTTCAATAAGGCTTTTTCTATGGGGTCTAGTCCGGGTGTTTTGAGTATGTTCTGCAATCGTCCCTTATGGCCATCTATGGCGATGTGAAATGAGTCCAGTGGGTAGCTTTTTATTCGGTATTCACTATCGTGGGGAATTGTTTTATCTGTGCCCTGATAAAGAGTTTTATCCTTTACCACGCTGTAGCTATGCCGTCTTCATAGTTAATTCGCCCCTCTCGTTCTTTTCCTATTATGGCAAAACCTTTACGGCCTGAATCAATACGAACCGTTGCGGTAATAATATTATCTATCAAGCCAGCCAGCGCCAAATTCAGCCTCCGCTTCCGACAAATTCCAGCCGCCATTTATAAAAAAATCTACGCCTATTTTTTCTTTGGCTACTTTTGCCAAATAGGGGGGACATGGGCGCTGTTTTCATTAGGCGGTCGTACCCTTCTTTATCCCCTGCATCCCATAATTCAGCGGCTTTGCATGATATGGCTAGTTTTTCGTCAAGGGTCATGGTTTGCGCTTGCGGCATGGGTTTCTCCTTAAATTAAAGATAGCATAACAAATAACAAGTAATAAATAATAAAGTAAGAAAGTAGTATCTTAACTTTATTACCTATTATTTATTATTTTGAAAAATTCCCGCCAAATTTGCCTGGTTTTTCCAAATTTACACGGAATGCCCTGTCTATAAAAATTCTATTTTAAATCTATGAATAACGAGAAAAAGCCGGACGGCAATATCTATACCCTTATTTCCCTTGAGGAATTTAAGGCTTTATTGGGCATTGATGACCGTGAAGACAAACTTGCCACATTCTGCCTTGTTACATCTACCCTTTCGATTGAGCAATATTGCAAGCGAAAATTTTTACACAAGAACTACCATGAACGGATTGAATTTGCCAATGACCAATACCTTGTATTGAAGGAATACCCTGTGCGGAAAGTCCTTTCCGTGTTCGCCCTTTTCCATTTTGAACAACCTGCCATTATTGAACCTGATTTCTATAAAATCGCGCCTGATGAAAAAAGCAGGGAAGATATACCCTACACAATTATTCTTTCTCCGGCAATTCTGCGGTTGAGAAGCCTTGCCGCTTACCGTGTGATATACCGCGCCGGTTATGACCTGGGCGATGTTTCGGCTGACCTAAAGGCGGCTTGTTTGGAATTGGCGGCGTGGAATATGAACCGTTACAGGGGGCGGCGTATTGGCTTGACCGGAAACATTAAGGGAAACGGAAAAGAGGGAGAGCATTTTGAATTAACAATGCCCGAAAACGTGAAGGCTTTGCTGGAAACGTATAAGCGGAAACTGATTTAACAGTGAGCAATGAGCAATGAGCAATGGAAGAGGGAGAGGGTTGTATGAATGATTTGATTGAATTACAGATTGTTTCGGCTGTGCGGGAGTTGCTGTCCGGCAAGGTTAATGAACTTTTGGGTGATTTGCAATTTTTTATACCGCTTGTTGAGTTTGGGAATTATGCTGGCGCGGATGTGGTTGTCCCTGTGGTCGCGCTTGCTTCTTGTGAACGGTCTGAAAAAGAACGGCTGATTTTAGTTGAGGCTTATTCTGTTTCTATAACTTTTACTTTGCCGGATATGGAAGAAAGCGAGTTTAACTGTTACGCATATTCGGCTGTGGTTGCCAGGGCTTTGGAATTAAACCCTACTTTGGGCGGGATTGCGGACAGGGCGGTTATTACCGGAAAAAAATATATAGAACCAAAAAAGGCTAATTGTGGGGAAGGCTGGCAGTTGATTTTAACATTGCGGATAACTGTAGAAACAGTGAGCAATTAGCAATGAGCAATGAAAAGAGAAGAAGGGCAAGGGCGAATGATATGAGAGGTTTGAAAGATGTTTGTTAATGGGCGCGACTGTTCGATAGTTATTAAAACCGCGCATAGGGAAATTGATGTGCCTTACTCCGATGAAACCTTGAGGGAAGCGGTCTCTTTTTTACAAGAGGAAGCTGCTATCGAGGGGGATGGGGTTTGTCGTGGCATTAAAAAAAGCGGCGGTGTTAAGGGATGTGTGGTTACTCCTTTGACAATAGGGACTGCCCCTCTGTTGTTGTACCTGGCTATGGGGGCGGCTGGCAGCCCGATTTTTGTAACTGAAACTAAAAATCTATTTAAGTATCAACTGAACCTGTTGCCTTTGGAAGATACGGAACATTTTGACTTGATACAGGACAGAAAAAACGAGCGACTGTTTTATGAGTATTGCCGTGTGTTTGGGTTTGAATTGCGTGTAATGAGAGACGAAGCAATAAAGTTAAAACTGGATATTGTCGGGGAATATGCGCCGAAAGTTTACCTTGAAAGGTGTCAGGCACCAGAAGAAAATGAGCGTTTTAGCGGCGATTGCGTCAAGTATTTTATCAATGGTAAGGAATATAAAAACATCTATGGAATAACCCTTATATCAAAAAAGAAAAGCGGGACAAGGACGGAAATTTGGATTAAAAGAGCTTTGCAGAAAAAGGGCTTTGCTACGCAAAGCTCTGACTTTCCTGTGAATATAGAAGATTTAGTTATTACGGCTCAACTATTGCGGGATGCATACGACCCTTCGGGCCGTACAGGAAAGGAAGGATATAAAGGCAGCCATTCGGCTGCGCGCCTGAACGAATACTGTCATTTTGGTTTGTTCAGGATAACGCTAAAAAGGCTTGTTCTGATTTCTGATGAGACAGAAATAAACACTTCGGGGGCGGTTATCGGTCCACTTCGTTTTTATGTTTCGGGCGGCGCGGAAGCGGAAGTTTTTACATCCGGCGGGGAGACTATACCATGAAATTTTATGATGTTGATAATGCTTTATTAGAGGCTATTGCCGCCGGAGACAAGGCTGTGCGAATTAAGATTGATATTCAGGTCGGTGGGCATTTTGAAAGCGTTTTTGAAAATGACATTATTGAAGCAAATTTTTATGGTTTGAAAGAAAAGGCTGGCGGCACTTCATCAAGGGGGGAAATACTGCTTGATAATCCAAAAGGGATATATGCTTATTCAAGCGTAGGGGCTGGCTCGGAAGTAAGGGTTTCATTCTCTATGGGAGAAGGGCTGCCGTATTTTAAGCGTTTTGTTTTTTATATTGACCAAAAAGGTATTCAAGATATACGTGGCTCCGGGCGCAAGCGGTGTGTTTTAATAGGGCTTCGGGATTTGTCGGCTAAACTGCGGAAAACTGACGAGGCTAAAGATTGGACTTCCCCGGCGGTTTTTACTTATTCCGTGGTGTGCGATAAGACACAGCCCCATAGGTCGCTGGTACATGGGATAGCGCAAAGGGCAGGGCTTGGGGTTAATGATATTGATTGTTCTACCATTCCGGTTACTTTATCTTATGTTAAATTAACGAAAAATACATGGTCGGAACTTTCAAGCCTTGCAATGGCGTACCGTTGTCATTTGGAATGTACGCCGGAAAAACCACTAATTTTTGTACATTCGCCGTACCAAATTGAGCAAGTTGAAATAAACAATAATCAATGTTCATACACTTTCAGCGGGGAAAACATATTTTATTTTAAGCAAACGGCAAGGGCTGATTTATACCGTAACACGGTGCGGCTTAAAGTTAATATGCCTGTTGTATTGGAAAAACAGGAAATTTGGCGGTATGAAGATCCGCCTGTGTTTTATGATGAAAAATTAAAAGAGTATTACCCCTTTGTAAAACCCCTTGTTCGTGTAATTGAGATTTCCAAATATGAGGCTTCTTATTCGATAATGTCCGCAAGGGAAAAGAAAAAAAATGTCGTATATGCAGACCAGATTGACACAAAAGAAGAAGCGGAAAACAGGCTTGAGTTCGTCTCCTGTGGAGACGCTGAAGGCGGGGCTTTTTTGTATACACACTACGACGTTACAAGTAACTGTGATAAGGCAATTCTTACTTTACGCAAAGAAGCAGACAGCAATTTATATAAGGCGGCTATTTTTGGCAGACCAATTGTTATTGATCAAAACCGTTCATGCTTCATAAGAGATGTTGAGGCGGTTAATCAATACGGAACTGTGGCACTAAATGTTACCGGTTCTTATTTTTCGGAATATGAAATACAGCGGGGTAATGTCAGGGTCGCGCAGTATGAAGATTGGGTAATGAGGGAACTGGAAGAACGTCTGCAAAACAACAGGGAGTTTTTGATTAAGACGCATAAGGCGTTGTTTCATGCGAGGGTGGGGGCGAAAGTCAAATTAGAAATGAGGAATGAGGAATTTGCGGGGGAGATTTCGGCTTTTCATTTGCGGTATCGGAAAAATGAGGCGTTTGTGGCGGCGTTTAAAATCAATGAGGAAGCGCCAACGAAGTTGGCGAAGGAATGAGGAATGAGCAATGAGGAATGAGGAAAAAATAATTTCTATAATAATAATTGAAAGCTAGATAACTAATAAAAAGCAGGGGGCAAGTTGAAAAAAGTGAATAAAAAAAGTGGCTGTTTTGAAAAAAGACGGAATTATATATATAGGGGGTAATAAAAAATCAGGAATAGACAATGAAAAAATTTGAAAAAAATGCGCTATTTCTTGTAATGACCGGAAGTCTTTTATAGAGGGTAAAAATGCGGAATAAATCAAACAGAAAGGGGGCGGATATGAATAACGATGACAGACGGCTCATGGTCGAGACTTTAGCCGAAATGCGGGAACTCAAGGGGGAAATGCGGGAATTCAAGATTAATGTCATTGAACGGGTTGAAAAACTGGAAAAAAAGGAAGCTGAGAGAGGGAAGGAAAAATTAACGGTTGCCAGCGTTTTGATTTCCGGTATGGCGTTGGCGGTATCCATTATCGTTAATTTTTTTCGTCATGGGCGCTAAAAAATCTGCATCCATGCAGATTTTTTAGCTCGGAGTTTGCTACGCAAACTCCAGCTAAAGCATTGGAAACACCGGCATCCATGCCGGAAAGGAAATAACATGAAACTTGTTGATTTTTTCTTAACGGTTAATCCTTTTACGCGCCCAGGGCGAAAATTGGCGGTGTGCAAGGGGATTGTTATTCACTATGTCGGGAAAGATAACCAGAAGGCTATAGATGTCTGGAAATTCTTTGAGAAAATTTGCCCTGCTGACAAACATTATTCCAGCGCGCACTACATCATCGACCTTGACGGTTATATCTATCATGCTGTGCCGGATAATGAAGTCGCTTACCATTGCGGGAGTGAAAAACCTGATCCTGTTTCCGGCAGGATTTATACGGATTGGGCGCGGAATAAATACGGATATTATGCTACCGACCCTGTGAAAACCAGTCCTAATTATTGCACCCTCGGAATTGAGTTGTGCATTGACAGTAAGGGCAATTTTACAGAGGAAACTTTAAATGCGGCTGTGGAACTTGTTGCCAAACTGTTAGGCGAAAACAAATTATCCGTTGATGATATTGGCACTCATAACTTGGTTGTCGGTTGGAAAGAGTGTCCGCTTCCGTGGGTTAAAAATCCGGCGTTCTTTGATGAATTCAAGGAACGTGTAAAAGAAAAATTGGGGGTCTTATTATGAAAAATCAGAAAACTTGTTTGGATTGCCTTTATTGTAAGGTGTCGGCGCGGTCTACGGCAAATTGCCGTTTGTGTTTCTGTGAAAGAAAAGAAATACAGGAACGGCATAAGGAAACGTACTGGCTTAAAAAAAAGCCCTGTGATGATTTTGAGGATATGGCGGGTAATAAACCGTTTAGATTTAATTACCCTGTTCATTTCCGAAGGCCGCTTTTAAGCGCAAGGAGAAATAAAAATTAGGAATTAGGAATGAGGAATAAATAGGGAGCAATGAGCAATGAAAGATAATGATATTGATTTTTCGGACAAGGCTTGTTGGGAACACTCGTGGGTGGAACTTTTTGTTGTTTTGGGAAAAAGAATTTTGTCCCTTCCTTCAAAGTTAATTGGTTTTAAACCGCTGTGTCTGCTTACTGCTACCTGGCTTTTGGTTAATGGGCATATAAGGGACTGGATTTGGTTCTGCGTGGTCGTTATTGTCCTGTTTGGGATTGTCGGCTTAAAAGTTGTTTCTCGTTGGAAAGACACCAATGAGCAATGAGAATATATAAGGCGGTGTTTGATATGAATGATTTTTGGAAAGGCGTTATTACTGGTGTTGGTTTGGCGGTAATTGTTTTTGTTCTATTAATTGCCGTCCATTTTGCTAATAAACGTGATAAGGAGTTAATCGAGTATGCAAAAAAGCAAATTGAGATTGAGGCTTTGCGCGAGGATTACGGCAATCGTGATCCTGTTGAGTTTCTTGAAATTCCCGATGTTCGCAGAGCAGCAGACGGAGCAGCCGCCGAGTTTGAACGAAAACGAGACGAGGCTCTACAGCGATTTAGAAGTAAACGAACTGATTGACGAGGTTTCACAGGCGGCTCTGGAAGCGATAGAGCAAGCGGCGGGGGAAGCGGCTAAAGCGGCGGTTATTGCAAGCCTTGAGAGAGAGGCGGCGGCATTGAGGGAAGCCGCGCGTCAGCAAGCTGACGCGGCACGGTGGCGAATTGAAGCGGAGCTAAAACAAAAAGTTATAACGGAGACAAAAAAAGAGGGAACTAAAAACGCTGTTATTACAGGGCTGATTTGTTTTTTAGGCGGTCTTGCCGTTGGCATTGGCGGTACTTTGGCGATTAGGGGGAATTGATATGAAAGACAGGATTAGAATTCGGGGGAATGTTACCATTCAGGTTTTTGACAAAAACGGAAAAGTTAAGCGGCGGTGTCCTGGGTTTTTTCGGCGGCTGTTCGGTCTGCGGGGGAAATTTCTTGTACAGGAATTTCATAATATCGTAACAAGGGAAGGGGACGCTTTGATTGCGGACGCTCTTTTGGTTACGCCTGTAAAAACAAAAGTATCCAGTTCAGCGGGGTTCATTCAGGTTGGCACCGGCTGGACTGGCAATAGTACCAAAACAAATACCAGGTGCAATACGCCAACAGGAAACATGAAAGCCCTTCATGTTGGCTACCCTGCTTTGGCTGACGCTTGGGGTAATGTCGGGGATACTACTCTCATCTATCGGGCTACTTTTGAGGCTGGCAGCCTGAACGCAAACGGTATCAATGAAGCTTGTCTTCTTAACGGTAACGATTCGGGAGCTAACTGTCTGGCTTATGCCCAAATTACGCCTAGCGTGAATGTTACGGCAAGCGATACGCTTCAAATTTTGTGGGAGATTACCATATTGGGACAGTGAGCAGGGAGCAGGGAGCAATGAGGAATAGGGAGAGAGGGGCGATATTTCGTCAATCAATTTGTGATTTCCCGCAAATGGTAAGGCTTGGCGAAAAATCACCTTCTTTTGGTTTACACCGCTTTAGACAGGGTTTGCGGTTTATCCCTGCTGATGATGAGGGGTTTTCACTTTGGGGGGATAAACAGCGGCTTATCTATAAGGGGCGGCAGCGGTCGCATAGATTTACCATACTCGGAGATACGGCTTTTGAATATGATTGTATATTACAAAGAGAGCCTGACAGTAATATCATCCGTCTGCGGATTGAAGGCGCGGAAAATTTCGATTTTTTCAAACAGCCTGATTTTGTTAAAAACCCATTCCTACAGGGAAGCTACGCGGTTTATAAAAAAGTAACTTTACTCGGCGAAGGGACAGGGAAACTTTGCCATATTCACCGACCATTGATAATAGACGCAAGAGGGCGGCGGTGCTGGGGGGCGCTGGCGGTTGTCGGGAATGAGTTACAAATAACGATACCGGAAAAATGGTTAAGCGAGGCGGCTTACCCCGTGGTTGTTGATCCTGTTGTGGGGACTACTACAATAGGCAGTTTGGAATATTACAATATGGAGCCTTTTATTGATGAATATGGAAATCAGCAATATAAATGGGGATATATTCAATGCGATGATTCTATGTTTTTAAATAAAGTATTAATTTCTGAAAATACGGGTACAACGGGAACTGTTTATGTTTATAAAAATTACATACAAAGCGGATTTCTTAATAGATTTCAGAGAACCTACCCTGCTATTTATAATAATATAAACAATTTACCAAAGAATAAAATTTCTGTTAATGAACAGGAAGTTTTTAATAATATTATAAATCAATCGGAGTGGGTTTGCGCAAATATAGGCTTAAATTCATCTATTAGCGCGGGAGAATATATATGGATTGGAATAAGAGGATATAATTTCTATTTAAGTTTTGATTATGGGGGAATATTAGAACACGTAAATGTACAGGCAACATATTGGTTTTATGATAAAATGCTGCCAGACGTATTAGGGGATGTTTTTTTTAGTCCTTATATGACAACTGTATATAATAGAGTTTTAAAAATTTCAATGTATTTGGATTATGCCAGAGGCGCTTATAATTATGTTACAAAATTAGTTCAGGGTGTTGCATTAAACGACACAAGAAACATGAAAACAGATTACAAGAGGACGGTTTTGCAATTTGTGAATGAGGCTGCTTTTACTAAACCGCTGGTATCGTTTTTCAGAAAATGCGTAATGGATGCATCAAATAGCATGGGGCTTGAGCGATTACCAATTTTCTTACGTTCTGTTTTTGACAGGACAGAAATACAAGATATATTGAAAAACAGGCGGGAAATTTTTAGAAGGTTTTTAGAAAAAATTAATGTTACCGGAAACGCAAACAGAAGCAAAGGTTTTTTTAGAGAAATATATGATAATTTTTACGGAATAGATAACAGCGAAAATAATATTTTATTTGTCCGTTCTGTCAATGAGACGCAGGGTATAACTGACGGAATACAGAAATGGGGCGATTATATCAGGGGATTATTTATTGAAGCGGGGAATATTGCGGAAACTTCTCACATTGGAAGGTACTACCGGAAGGAAAACGACAGGGTTCAGGTAAAAGGGGCTGTTTTAAGGCAGATATTTTATATTTTGAAGATTATGACAAAGGCATTTGTAAGGGATTATATTATCGGACGGTTTTTAATTGCAAGGGAAGAATTGATTTTAAAATCCTGCGTTGTCAGGGAGATTTGCATTGATAGCCGTATCAATTAACAATTAACAATTAACAATTAGCAATGAGCAATGAGCAATGAAAAGAAAGGCAAGGGGTAGTTATGAAGATTTTTAGGTTACAGTCGGCTTTACGGATTACGCTTAACACATTTATTGATTTGGAAGGGATTTTGTCGGCGGTTATTAAATACCGTAAGCCTGA
>Ga0268262_10004862_pt1 | contig 13624 bp, 11 predicted proteins | sample TergutNc150P3_FD_190354 | JGI IMG/M metagenome (GOLD analysis project Ga0268262, IMG submission 190354) | Nasutitermes corniger P3 segment gut microbial community from laboratory colony in Florida, USA - Nc150 P3 (SPAdes) (version 2) | ecosystem: Host-associated > Arthropoda: Insects >... | reverse complement strand
CCCGGGACTTGCGGTTGCGGCCGAATTACAAAAACGGCTGGGCGGCGGGTTCCGGTTATTCTGGATAGGTTCCTCCGCCGGTATGGATCGCGGCATTGTAGAAGAGGCGGGGATTGAATTTTTCGGCATCCCTTCCGGAAAACTCAGGCGTTATTTCTCCATTAAAACAGCCGTAGATTTTTTCAAAGTTATAGCAGGTTTTTTTGCGGCAAAAAAGATTCTTAAAAATCAAAAGACGCGCCTTCTTTTTTCCAAAGGCGGATTTGTAAGCGTGCCCCCCTGCGCGGCGGCTTCTTCTTTGAAAATCCCTGTCTTTACGCACGAATCGGATTTCAGCCCCGGATTGGCGACAAAAATTAACGCGCGCTTTGTACTGCGCACAAAAGGAAAGATTTTTACCGCTTATGAAAATACCGCAGGTTTCTTTCCGCAAAAAGTCCGTGAACGCGTAACAGTGAGCGGAAATCCCGTGCGGGGTATTTTTTACGGCGCGGATGCGGCAAAGGGAAGAGCTTTTCTTGGGGTGAAAGAGACCGCGCGGCTTTTGCTGGTTTTAGGCGGCAGTCAGGGGGCGCTTCAAATTAACGAGCTTCTCCGCGCCGTTTTGCCTGAAGTTACAAAAACATACACGGTTATACACCAGAGCGGCCCCGCTCAAAAGTGGGATTTGGGCGTAACTGAAACGTACAAACCTTTTCCGTTTATAAAAGAAGAGCTTCCCCATATAATGAAGGCGGCTGAACTTGTGCTTTCAAGAAGCGGAGCGGGAATTTGGGAATGCGCCGTTCTTGGAAAACCAATGCTTCTTATTCCGCTGGAAGGAAGCGGCACAAGGGGCGATCAGGGGCAGAATGCCCGTTATTTTAAGGAAGCGGGAGCCGCTCTTGTATTATCAGGAGACGAAGCGAACCCCGAATCGCTGTTAAACGCCATTAGTACATTGGCGCGTGATAACGAAAAACGCGCGGCTATGGCGGAAGCTTCGTTAATGATCGGAAAAAAAGACGGCGCCGGCTTTATTGCGCAAACGTTGGCTCTAGTCCTTGCGGATGAAATTAAAAAATCGGACGGAGGCTGAGGTGAGTTTTTCAGTGCTTGACTTTGTTTTCCTTGGATTATTGGGGCTGTTTATGATCCGCTGTTATATTAAAGGATTTATAAGCGAGATTTTATCTATGGCTGCCGTTATTCTGGGGCTTCTTTCATCGCTGTTCTTTTATAAAAACGGAGCCGCTTTTATAAGGACGAAATATCTTCCCGAATTGAAAGTAATTCCTGAAATCATCGCGTTTATAGCGTTGTTTACCATTGTATTTATTGTTATTAAACTTTTTGAATTATTGTTAAAAGGCGTAATTGAAGGAGTCAGTCTTAAAGGCGCAGATCATTTTCTCGGCATTATTTTTGGTTTTGCTGAAGGCCTTGCGGTTGTCTGTCTGATACTTTTTATTTTAAGAATTCAGCCTCTTTTTAATCCTACTCAGTTATTACATGACAGTTTTTTCGCAAGATTACTGCTTCCGCTTATTATAGGAAAAACAATGGGGAGTACGTCAGGTGTTTGAAAATATCATAGAACAGGGCGCTGTTCTTCAGTTAAAAGACGATATTCTCTCGCGCAGACTTGCGCCGTCCATGCTGTTTTACGGTCCATCCGAATCCGGAAAAGGAAGCGCCGCTCTGGAACTTGCGCGGGTTCTTTCCTGTGAAAATGACGCTTCATGGGGATGCGCTTGCCCGTCCTGTGAAAAACACCGCTTTTTACAGCACGCGGATTTGCTGATACTAGGCCCGCGCTCTTTTGCCGCAGAAATTTCCGCAAGTTATTCTGCGTTCTTGCGCAATCCTGCAATCGACGGAACTAAAAAACTTTTTATCCGTTCCTTACGCAAACTGCAAATTCGATTTTCTCCCGTTCTAATGGAAGATGATCCTAAGCTAAGCAAACTTTCTTCTATATTACAATCCCTTGAAGAAGGATTAAGCGATTTATGGCTTACAAACACGGCGGCTTTAAGCGGCGCGACTCTTGAGAAACAATGTACTTCCCTTGTAAAAACCGCGCAAAACCTTATCGAAGACGGAATCGGCGCCGTGATACCGATAGACCACATAAGAAGAGCGGCGTACTGGTGCAGGCTGGCTCCTACCGGAAAACGCAAGACGCTTATTATAGAAAATGCCGAGAACATGAGAGACGAGGCGCGTAATTCTCTTTTAAAACTCCTTGAGGAGCCTCCCGAAACAGTAAACATTGTGCTTACTTCTCAAAGGCGCGAGGCGATTATGCCGACAATTTTGTCGCGCCTGCGCCCGTACCGTTTTTTGAAAAGGAGCGAGCATGGCGAGAAGGAAGTGATCCGCAGGGTTTTCCAAGATACAGTAAAAGAAGAATCCCTTGCGGCGGGAGGATCTATCGTAAGCGCTTACCTTGATTCGTTCCTTCCGGCAGGAGCGGAAAAATTGTACCCGCTTGCGGCATGGTTCATAGTTTCGATTGCCCGCGCCGTTACCTCTTTGTCCAAAAAGAACGGAACACAGACGGCGCGGATTATAACTATTCTGGGACAGCGTTACGCGCCAATAGCGAACGATGCGGGCTTTGAGCGTTCTGTAGACGCCGCCGTTATAGTTAAAACGCTTTTGGAAAAAAGCTCCAATTTTGAAAACGACTCTATTTCCCGCTTTTTTGAAATTTGCCTTGACATGGTATGCGCCGCCGCGCGCGAAAACGATGAACCTGAATTTATCGTTTACAGGGACGTATTCAGAAAACGCATAAACGAAACGGAAACCGCCGTGAATACTTTGAACATAAGCGCCGCTCTCGCTCTTGAAGGGCTTTTTTACAGCCTTAAAAATGATATGATTAAGCCGTACCGGGAATTATATGGTTAAATTCTACCGCAGGGCGCTTAACAAAATCGACAAACTCGATGCGGGACAGCGAAAAGAGCTTTTGGTTTCCGCTATCGGCGAAATTAACCTTTTGGAAACGGTGATGGATTCCATGGACGTAGGCGTTCTTGTTTGCGGCGAAAAAAACAATCTTGTAATGGCAAATAAATTCGCCCAACGCCTTTTTCCGATGACTTTGAACGAAGGGGTAGAATTGTGGTCGGCGTTAAAAGACGAGGAAATCGCCGGCTTTTTTAAGAATATCCTTCTTAACAGGGAAAAAATTAACGGCTATGAAATGAATATCGAGCAGAATGAAAGAAGAAAACTGCTTTCGATTAACGTAGTCCCGTTAGTACAGGAAAAACGCATAACAGGCTCGCTGATTTACATAGAAGACATTACCGAAAAACGAAAGGGAGAAGCGCGGCTTAGAAGGGCGGAAAATCTCGCCAGCCTTACAACCCTTGCGGCGGGTGTAGCGCATGAGATCAAAAATCCTTTAGGCTCAATCTCAATTCATCTTCAGCTTCTGCAAAAGGCGTTCGCGAAAAAAATGAAAACTTTTGACGCAAAAATAGAAAAATATTTTAACGTGTTAAAAGAAGAAGTAAACAGGCTTAACCTTATTGTCGTGGACTTCCTTTTTGCCGTGCGTCCCATGACTCTTGATTTAAGGGAAGGGGACATTAATAAATTAATTTCGCAGTTGATAGAATTTGTCCGTTATGAACTGGAACGGGCGAAAATAATGTGCCTTTTGGAGCTTGAAGAAAATCTGCCGTGCGTTTTATTCGACGAACGTTATATGAAACAAGCCCTGCTTAATCTTGTAAAAAACGCGCAGTCCGCTATGCCAAAAGGCGGAGTTTTAACCATTGCCACAAACCGCGTGGACAACGATATCAGGATACTGTTCAGCGATACGGGCGTGGGTATAAGCGAGGATAACCTTTCTAAAATATTTGAACCTTATTTTACCACAAACGAAGCGGGAACAGGCCTTGGGCTTACACAGGTTTTTAAAATAATAAAGGAACATAAAGGGGAAATATCTGTTAACTCCAAAGAAGGGGAGGGGACGGATTTTGAAATATTATTGCCTGTATATCAGAAAGTGATTAATATGATAGAGTATAACGAGGGAGTAAAGAAATGAAGTTCCGCCTTCTTGTTGTTGACGATGAAAAAAATATCCGCGAAGGCCTTGCCGAATACCTTGAGGAAGAAGGCTATGAGGTGGCGTGCGCAAAAGACGGAGAAGAAGCATGGAAACTTTTTTCGGGCGGCGATATTGATCTTGTCATTACCGATTTAAGAATGCCCGGTATCGGCGGAGAAGAACTTATGCGCCGAATACTCGCCCAGGCTCCCGGTTTTCCGGTAATCATGCTCACAGGCCACGGCTCTGTGGAAACGGCCGTTAACTCAATGAGGGACGGCGCGTGGGATTTTCTTACAAAGCCCGTGGACATGGATCATCTTTCTTTAATAATCAAACGCGCTCTTGAAAACAGAGAGCTTGTCTTTAAGCACCGCCAGATGACCGAAGAGATTGAAAGGCGAAAACAGTTTCAATCGATAATCGGCAACTCGCGCAATATCCGCGATGTTTTTGACACCATGAACAAGGCCGCCCCCACAAAAGCCTCAATTTTAATCACGGGAGAATCGGGCGTAGGCAAAGAGCTTGTCGCGGACGCCATTCACGAACTTTCTCCGAGAAAAGATTTCCCGCTTGTAAAAGTACATTGCGCCGCGCTTTCTTCGTCTCTTCTGGAAAGCGAACTCTTTGGCCACGAAAAAGGCGCGTTCACAGGCGCTGTTTCCCAAAGGCACGGGCGTTTTGAACTTGCTTCAGGCGGTACCCTCTTTCTTGACGAAATTGGTGAGATTGACCAAAACATACAGATAAAACTTTTGCGCGTATTGCAGGAAAAGAAATTTGAGCGCGTAGGCGGAGAGAAGACGATTGAGGTTGACGTGCGAATCATCGCCGCCACAAACAAGGATTTAAAAGCCGAGATTGAAAAAGGAAATTTCCGCGAAGATTTGTACTTCCGCTTGAACGTGGTAAATATCCTTGTGCCGCCGTTACGCGAAAGAAAAGACGATATCCCCCTTTTGGCGGCATCCTTCTTGAAAGAATTCTCGCAGGAAAACGGAAAAAAAATTGAGGGTATACACGAAAAAGCGCGTTCCCGCCTTTATTCCTACGGATGGCCGGGAAACATCCGCGAATTACGAAACTGTATCGAAAGCGCGGTTGTTATGTGCCAGTCAAACATGATAACCGTAGACGATTTGCCGCCCGTCCTTCGGGATGTAGCCGAGGAAGGAAGGATAAGCATCAGGCTTGGTGCGAGCATGGATGAGTGCGAACAGATAATAATCCGCGACACTCTTTCTTACTGCAAAGGAAATAAAACAAAAGCCGCCGAAATGCTCGGTATAGGAAGAAAGACGCTTTTGCGCAAACTTGACGGCGGCAGTGAGGAGTAGCTATATTTTTAATATCATTCCTATGCTGTTTGGAGAAAAATAGAAGGATATATTGTTTTTAGTTGAGTTATTGTTTGATTTGTTATCTAATAATTTTTTATAGCTTTTACCTACGGTACTGCCTATTGCGTATCCGATTAATGCGCCCGCTAACGTCTCTGACGCCCAATGTACGTTTACCGTAACGCCGAAGCCGATTAAAGCTGCATAGGAATACATGCCGACTTTTAACCATATATTTTCAGTATAGATTTCCGATATTGTCGCCGCCGCCGCGAACGCGTTTGCGGTATGCCCGCTTGGCCAACCCCCAACGGGATTCAAATTAAACCAGTCAAATTCACCGCTGAAATTTTCAGTACGAGGGTTTCTTGTGTGATCCAACTCTGTAACAATACCGGGTAATGCCCTGCCGGTAACCATTTTTAAAGGTGTCTGAACAGCGAATGTTATCATAAATGTCTGTACTAACGCCATTCCGGTTATTTGAAGTTTTTCATCATTAGTAAACCGGCCAATTGAATAAAATAAAACAGGCGTTAAAGCCGGAACAACATAACCTGCATACAAGCCGGGCCGGCCTAAATTGGAAAGCCATGTATTATTGTAAGAAATATTACGCCATTTCCAATCAATGTCAGTTTCGATAAAGGCCCATGTTCCAAGACCGGCTCCGATAAAATTCATCCCATAATTACATGTAAATGAATTTATCGTATTCCGGCCGATATTATGAAATATCAAGAAAAGAGACGGGGGGTTAACGTCGTTATTTTCTTCAGCAAAAACACTGAAGCAGAGAAAAATTATAAATACAAAGCAAAGAATATTTTTTTTCAAATAAACCTCTTTATATTATAACTTCACTGTTAATATGGCGGCCGCTTGATAGAATTCCAGATGAGTCGGATTGGATTTATCCAACGTCCTGTTACGGTAATATAAATCCTGCCAGTTAGTTTCCAGAAAATTTCTTCGCGTCCAAAACTGAGTGACTACAGCAAGCTCTATTTTTTTTGATAAAGTAAAATTCAAAATATATGAAAAAGTCCAGCGCATTAAATCGTCTCCCCACTTACTGCGGCCGGGCGTATCGTATAAATATATATTGGCTTCTACAAGAATAGCCGTCATATTAAGGAAAATAGGCATTTGATATCCTATAAGCAAATGGCCGTAATAATTAAATCCGTTGCAGTTTTCTCCCTGATACCCGCTGTCATCTTCAAAAGACCATGATTCACCCTTTGCAGCGGCGGTGTAGCCTTTGTAATTGATTTCATGATAACTTCTCGCGACTACATGGTTCCAATCTCCCGGGAAAACTGCGGCTAAATCCGCTTGAAGAACCGCGCTTGTATGAGCTTTCCAAAGCAAACCGTCAAAAGCTTTTCCTGTATGTTCAGGTTTGCCGTACGCGCCCTGTTTGTTAATTCCTATACCGTAAACGTCTTCGCCGAAAAGACTGATATTCCAGCCTGAGCCGATTCTGCCGCCTGCGATAAATTGAAAAAACGCAATCGGCGTCCATACCGCTTCGGCTATACCGTTGACGGATATTGGGGATATTTCTCCTGTAAGCGCAAGACCTATATTATTATCTTTTGTAAGAGGGCCTTCTCCCTGTAAAAAAGGAAATTTGTAACGTTTAACAAAACCAACTTTTAATCCCGGTGGATAAACCGCCTGTACAAATATTTCAGATGAAGATGAGAATTCGTTATTTTCCTGCGGTTGTTCCTGCGCAATAATTATTTGAGCTATTAACGGTAACAGTAAAAAGAATATAATTCTTTTCATATTTACTCACATTTTTGACGCGGGCTCTAAATACTTTTCGATAAATTCTTCTTTAACCCGCAGTAGTTCTTCCCTTGGAAGATCCGCTAACACTTTCCAGCCGAGATCCAGCGTACGGCCTATGTCCCGGTTTTCATATTCACCTTGTATTAAAAATACCTGTTCAAATCTTTCTCCGAATTTTAAATATCTTTTATCGTCAACGGATAGTTCTTCTTCTCCGATAATCGAGGCAAGATTTCGCACCTGTTTAACACGCGCGTAAGCGGCAAAAAGCTGGCTTGATACGTCTTTATGATCTTCCCTCGTCATACCTGGCCCTATTCCGTCTTTCATCAGACGCGAAAGGCTTGGAAGACCGGCGACAGGCGGATAAATTCCGCGTTGGAAAAGTTCGCGGTCAAGAACGATCTGTCCTTCGGTTATGTAACCCGACAAATCCGGTATCGGATGGCTTATATCGTCGTTGGGCATGGAAAGAATCGGTATTTGCGTAATAGAACCTGTCGCCCCTTTAATTTTCCCCGCCCTTTCATAAAGAGAAGCAAGGTCGGAGTAAAGGTAGCCGGGGTAGCCTTTTCTGCTTGGAACTTCTCCGCGTATCGAGGATACTTCGCGTAACGCTTCGCAGTAATTTGTCATATCGGTCATAACGACAAGGACGTGCATATTTTTTTCGTACGCAAGATATTCTGCGGCGGTTAACGCGCAACGCGGGGCGATAAGTCTTTCAAGGGAAGGGGAGTCCGCGAGAGAAAGGAATACGACAACCCTTGAAAGAACGCCCGATTGTTCAAAGTCGTCAAGGAAGAAGCGGGCGACGTCGTTTTTAATTCCCATCGCGCAGAAAACGATGACAAATTGTTCGGAGTCTTTTGTGTCTTTGTTGTCTTCAAAAGAAAGAATTTTTGCTTGACGCACGATTTGCGCGGCAAGACGGTTATGCGGAAGACCGTTACCTGAAAATATCGGAAGTTTCTGCCCCCGAATTAGCGTGTTCATTCCGTCTATCGAAGAAATCCCTGTTTGAATAAAATCTCGCGGGTATGTGCGGGCGTAAGGATTTATCGGGAGGCCGTTAATATCGAGGGTTTTTGACGAGAAGATGTTTCCGTATCCGTCAATAGGCTCTCCAAGACCGTTAAAAATCCGCCCCATAAGGCCTGTTCCCACGCGAAGCTCCATCGGCTTGTCCAAAAATTCAACCCTTGTGTCGTCCGCGGAAAGCCCGGTGCTGTTGCCGAATATCTGAATCGCGGTAAGTTTTTCGCTTAAGTCAAGAACGCGGCCGAGTCTTCTTTCGCCGTCGCGGCCGTAGACTGCCACCATATCGTTAAAACCTACATTGCGGCTGCGTTCGGTAATGACCACGGGGCCTTCTATCCGCTGGAGCCCTCTGTATTCAATTCCTCTCATGCCGCGCCCCTTGTCCTGTAAGTTCTTTCAAGTTCTTCCAGCGTATAACGCATTTTTCCCTCAAATTCGTTAAAGCCGCCGAGGGCGTCGTTTTTTACGGTGCTTTTAAGGCGGGACATTCCTTCTTTTAAACCCGTCGCCGATATTTTTGTCATAGGCGCGCCAAGTTGAATACATGTGCGGGCGCGTTCGTAAAATTCCATAATAATTTCAAGAAGCCTAACCTGTTTTTCGGGGATACAGTACATATCAACCTGATCAAAAGAATTCTGCTGTAAAAATCCGTCCTTAATTATTTGCGCCGTATATAAAATAAGTTTTTGTTCGTCAGGCAGGGTATCCTGTCCTATGAGTCTTACAATTTCAGCTAACTTCTGTTCCTGTTTAAGAAGATCCATGCATTTTTTGCGTACCTGCGACCAGAGCGGGTTTACATTTTCCCACCAATGCTGCACTTCCTCTGCGTATTCCGAATAACTGTCTATCCAGCTTATCGCCGGGTAATGGCGGGCGTTTGCGAGGTCTTTGTCCAAGGCCCAGAAACAGCGGATAAAGCGCTTTGTATGCTGGGTGACAGGTTCAGAAAAATCGCCGCCGGGTGGAGAGACCGCCCCGATTATCGAGACAGAACCTTCCGCTCCGCAAAGGGCGCGGACTCTGCCTGCGCGTTCGTAAAATTCGGCAAGCCGCGTGGGTAGGTAGGCGGGAAACCCTTCTTCGGCAGGCATTTCTTCCATGCGGCCTGAAAGTTCGCGTAACGCTTCCGCCCAACGGCTTGTAGAGTCCGCCATAATCGCGACATGGTAACCCATATCGCGGTAATATTCGGCAAGAGTAACGCCTGTGTAAATTGACACCTCACGCGCCGCTACCGGCATATTTGACGTGTTTGCGATAAGCAGGGTTCTTTCCATTAAACTGCGCCCCGAGCGCGGGTCCTGAAGCTCCGGGAATTCCGTAAGTACGTCCGTCATTTCGTTGCCGCGCTCTCCGCAGCCTATGTAGATAATTACGTCCGCGTCGCACCATTTTGCCACCGCGTGCTGGGTCATTGTCTTGCCTGTGCCGAAGCCGCCCGGAATCGCCGCAGTTCCGCCTTTTGAAAGAGGGAAAAAAATGTCGATAACGCGCTCGCCTGTTATTAGCGGCTGATCGGGCGGCAGACGGGCGGAAACGGGGCGGCTTGCGCGCACCGGCCACCATTGGGCGATTGGGATCTCTTCGTTCTTGTTTGTTTTCGCTATTATTTCCGAGACGGTATAATCGCCCTCGCCTTTTAATTCGGTAATATTGCCGCCGCTTATATTCGGAGGAACCATTATTTTACATATGATGCTTTCCGTTTCTTTTACGGAACCCAGTATCATCCCCGCTGCGGCGGGAACAGCTTCCCCGGAAGCGAGCTTTGCGGCTAACGCCTGATCGGGGATAAAATGCCATCTTTTATCCGGATTAAGGGGATTTCCTCTGTCGCCGGGTTTCATAAAAGCGCCGTCGTGTTCATAGAGAACGTTTAACGGCCTTTGAATGCCGTCGTAAATTGTCCCCATTAATCCCGGTCCCAACAAAACCGAAAGAGGCCTGCCCGTGGAGCGCGCGGGGCTTCCCACTTTTAAGCCTGTGTTGTCTTCGTAAACCTGGATTATAGCGTCGCTTCCTTCCAGCCGTACAATTTCGCCGATGATGCGTTTTTCCCCAATTTCAACAAGATCAAAAAGGCCTGCCGAGCCGAGACCCGAAGCCCTTATTATCGGTCCCGATATGCGTTTAACCTGCCCTTCAAGAGGGGAACCGCGAACCTCTGGTTCGACGCCTTTTCGGCTCGGTTGAGGTTGAAGTACGGTTTCGGTTTTCACGCTTCCTCCTTGATAAAGCCCGGCTCGACAAGGGCATCGACCAATTCGGCGCGTTTTTCCTGAAGAAGGAAATCGACAATATTTTCTATACCGGCAATTATGCGTATCCTGCCTGTTTCAATTGTGACCGAAGGGTAGCGGCTTGTTATTTTATTTTCGTTAATCTCACAGGAGATATTTATTTTCTTGAAAATATCTTCCGCCTCGCCGCGGTTTATTCCGTTAATGCGCGCGTTTATTTTTTCGGCTTTATAGAAATCTTCGCAAACGGCAAGACGTTTTTTCAACTCTTCCGCAAGGATATCAAGAATCCTCCGGCGGCTTAAGTTTTTATACCATGTTTCCGCAGCGGATGATAAAAGGCCTTCGATTTTTTCAATTTTAACCCGGTGTTTGTCTATCGGAAGTCTCGCCATAATTTTTGCGGCGGCGGTTTCTTTTTGTTCTTCGTATTTTTTATCAAGTTCGTCTATGGTTGTTAAAGTTTTCTTTTCCCAATCGGCAGTTTGCGTGTTTACCGTCTCATCGGCGGTCTTTAAGATACGCACGACTTTTTTTCTTGCGTCCTCAAGTATTTCGCGATCAAGTATTTCTGTCGATTGCAATTCTTCCATAAAATAACCAGACAATGTTGGTTAATTATGGAAGAAATATTGAGGTTGTTCAAGTGTGTCAACTTAAATATACTGTAATTTTACAGGGGGTGTTTATGCCGAAAATTACGTTTTTGGGAGCGGGCAGCACTGTTTTCGCCCGTAATGTGCTTGGCGACTGTATGTCTACCGAGGCTTTACGCGAAAGCGAGATTGCCCTATACGATATTGACGTTGAAAGGCTTAAGGAAAGCGAAAGACTTATTGCCGCGATTAACAAGGGAAAGGGCGGCCATGCCAAAATCTCAAGTTACGCCGGCGTTGAAAATCTTGAAAAAGCCTTAAAGGGCGCGGACTTTGCCGTAAACGCGATTCAGGTTGGCGGTTACGATCCTGCAACAATCGCCGACTTTGAAATCCCCAAAAAATACGGACTGCGCCAGACAATAGGCGACACTTTGGGCATAGGCGGCATTATGCGCGCCCTTCGTACAATTCCTGTTATGGAACAATTCGCCCGCGCCATGGAAAAAGTCTGCCCGGACGTATGGTTCCTCAATTACACAAATCCCATGTCTATGCTGACAGGTTTTATGCAAAGGTACACGGGAGTAAAAACCGTAGGACTTTGCCACAGCGTGCAGGGTTGTTCGTATTGGCTTTTCAAGGGATTGGGAATGGAAGACAAGCTTGAAGGGCGGCGCGAATTGATAGCCGGTATTAACCACATGGGCTGGCTTTTGGAAATACGCGATAAAGACGGAGTTGATCTGTACCCCGAAATAAGGCGCAGAGCAAAGGCGAAGAACGCATCGGAAAAGCATAATGACATGGTTCGTTACGATTACATCGATAAACTCGGGTTTTACTGCACCGAATCGAGCGAACATAACGCCGAATACAATCCTTTTTACATCAAATCGAAATACCCTCAATTAATTGAGGAATTTAATATTCCGTTAGACGAATATCCCCGCCGCTGTGTGGAGCAAATTAAAGGCTGGAAAGCCGAATACGAAAGTCTTGCGAATAAAGATATTATTAAGCATGAAAGATCTCAGGAGTACGCTTCTTACATAATGGAGTCCATCGTTACAGGAAACACCTATAAAATCGGAGGAAATGTGCTTAACACCGGTTTAAGTATTGAAAACCTGCCTTCTCAAGCCTGCGTCGAGGTTCCATGCCTTGTAGACGGTTCAGGCATAAGGGCGTGCCATGTTGGGAAACTGCCCGTTCAGCTTGCCGCTATGAATATGACGCATATAAATGTTCACCTGATTACAATCGAGGCGGCGGTAACAAAAAAACGCGACCATATTTACCACGCCGCAATGCTCGAGCCTCACACCGCCGCCGAGCTTTCTATCGATCACATCCGCGCAATGACAGACGAACTACTGGAAGCCCACAAACCCCGGCTGCCTGATTGGTTGTGATAAATGTCTATTCTTTTCCCGAAGCGCCTTCGCGCAGTTTTGTTTTTTTGTCTATGCGTTCTATGACAATTGTTGAAAGTTTTTTATAATGCTGAGGAAGAAGTTCTTCGTCGGGAGTATTGTAATAATCCAGTACGTTCATCAATTCGATTTTTGCCTGTTGGTACTTTTTTTGTTTGTAATGAATAAAGGCGATTTCGTATTCGGATGTTATGACAAGATCGATATTACTGCGATTCCGTTCGTTAAGCGCTTGATAGTACTGTAAAGCTAATTTATAACGGTTTTTGTCTGACGCTTCCTGCGCGCGCTGTATTATTTCCGCGGGAGACAGATCTTCGCTGATATTCGCAGAAGATGCGCATGAGAAAAAAAGTAAGAATACGGCGGACACAGCCGGCAGAAGCAGTTTTTTAACAGGCAAAATCATAACCTCAGTATATCTATAACCAATATTTAAGTAAAGAGTAACAGGACAGTAAAATAGAACTTCTAAAATTCAGTTCATTGACCATTTTTATGCTTATGTGCATAATTAAGCCATGAAAGCGGGAATTATCGGCGCTACAGGATATGCGGGCGCCGAATTGGTCAGACTCCTTTCGGGGCACCCAAAAGTCAATAAATTAATTCTTTCCTCGGTAAGTTTTGAAGGAGAAAATATAGAAGAAATCTACCCTAACTTTTTGGGCAGAATCTCCTGCAAGCTTCAAAAAGCCGAGGAAGTTGTCGCCGCATCCGACGTGGTTTTTGCCGCTTTGCCGCACGGGGTAGGGGAGCCGTTCGCCGCTTCCTGTATGGAACGAAAAATTCACTTTATCGATTTTTCCGCCGATTTCCGCTTTGACGATGACGAACAGGTTTACACCGCGTGGTACGGTAAATCCTATAAATACCCCGAATTACACAAAAACTCGATTTACGGCCTTATCGAATTAAACAGGCAGAAGATAAAAAACCTTGCGGAAAAGGGGCCCGTTGTAATCGGCAACCCGGGTTGTTATCCCACAGGCGGATCTTTAGGAGCGTTCCCCGCTCTGGCAAAAGGTCTTAACCGCGAGGATATGCCCGTAATCATCGACGCGGTAACAGGCACAACAGGCGGCGGCAGGGAGATCGG
>Ga0268262_10004861_pt1 | contig 13625 bp, 13 predicted proteins | sample TergutNc150P3_FD_190354 | JGI IMG/M metagenome (GOLD analysis project Ga0268262, IMG submission 190354) | Nasutitermes corniger P3 segment gut microbial community from laboratory colony in Florida, USA - Nc150 P3 (SPAdes) (version 2) | ecosystem: Host-associated > Arthropoda: Insects >... | reverse complement strand
AAGATTAAAACCTGCAAGTTTTTTTACCAGTTGGCCGACTGTACCGCAATGACGGTAAACAGGAACTATAAACCCCTGTTTCAATTAGACTCCGAAATTTTTAAAGTTCCATATGAATAAGTTTTGCTGTTTTCCGGCGAGTAAATTTTAAAGGTGATTAATTTATCGTTCTTTTCTATTTTAATAAATAAATGAGCGCCGGGACGGATTAATCCGGTAAATTTGATTCGTTTAATATGCGAAAGACATATTCCGGTTCCAAAGTGTTTGGAAGCGCACTTTAAAATTATATCGATTTGACCTACAGCGGGAAGAATCTGAAACTCAGGAAAATGTCCGTCAAAATACAGACTTGTGCCGGGAATCGTAAATTCCAAAATAATTGAATTGTCTGTTTTTTCAATAACAGACATCTCATCACTAATAAATAAAGATTTTATTTCTTCTTTATTTTTTTTCCCCTGTGTATTAACGGGCAGCGTTTCAAGGTAACGCCATTTTTTAGGGATAACTGTATTATCAAAATACTGTAAAAGGTATTCCTTCCAAAAATTATTAATTTTTTGTTTTTCTAAACAGGAGAACTTTTCCTTGCCTTTATCGTTAAAGACTACGGCGGCGGCAAGGTACTGACGTCTTTCTTCCATGGCGATAATACAAACATCAGCGGCAAGACCGGATTCCAAAATACGGTTTTCCATTTCCAAAAGCGAAACACGTTTTTCTTCTATTTTTATAAAAGAATCAAGGCGTCCCTTTAAAATAAAATGTTCTTCATCAATAATTTCCGCCAGGTCGGCAGTTTCAAAACCCGCCGGATCCTTAATATAAGGAGATTGTATTAAAAGGCAGCCTTCTTTGTTGCAGCTAATCCGCGCATTGTCAAATACTGTCCATTGCGGGCCTTTATCGGAACTTCGCCACGCAATGCCGGAAGTTTCCGTACTGCCGTAAATCTCAACCGGCCAAAACCCGAAAATCTTTGATGTCTTTTGAGCGGTATCAAAATCTAAAAGTCCGCCTGAAGTAAAAATCCACGGGGAAACAAGATTCAAATTTTCTGTTTTTTCTATTTCCACGGCGCGTTTTAGGAAAGCCGGCACTGAAATGATCATATATTTTACGTCTGTCAATTTTTCAAATTCTTCAGGGAATAGGATTCTTTGTCTTCTGAAAGGAATCCCTGAAGTAAAGGGCAGGAGTATTGAAAAAAGGAGACCGTAAATGTGATGCTGGTTTACTGTTGAACAAAGTTTACGGTCAGGAAATTCTTCTCCCCATTTTGAAAGTACAAAAAGATTGTCGTTTTCAAATTCGATAAGACGCTGTTTAACGGCTTTTGGTTTTCCCGTGCTTCCCGAAGTAAACATGATAATTGATGTCTCATCTCCGTTAATTGGCGGCAGTTCCCGCTCAATTCCTTTAATATTATCCGCAGTATATTCCAGCATGGTTGGAATATAAAAAGTATTTTCCGGTTTACTGTCATTTGAAAATTTCAGATCTGTAAGAAAAGGAATTGTACCTGTATCGCGTATTTCCGCGATATATGCGGCTCCCGTATTCGCGCTAAGTAAAACTTCTTTTTTGCATTGAAGCAGACTTGTAAAAGCCAGTAAAAAAAGCCAGTAATCGTCGCAATATAAAAGCCATTTGTCGCTTTTGATAACTTCAATCTGGGCGCGAAGTTTAGCAGTACCTTCAAGAAAATCCGCCCATGTTTTGTAAACACAATCGTTCCATGCGCCTTCATAACATAAAACATCAGAAAGATTACGTGAATTTTTTTTGACGGCCGTCAGGGGAATTGCTTTTGGTATAGTTTTTTGCACTTTTTTCCTGACCATAAATTCTACGGCAAAAAGTATGCCCATTAACAGATAAGAAATACCGCCGTTGTAAACAGACCATATTATATCCGAACCGGAAAAAATAGTCCAGATTGATAGATTTCCGTTAAAAATGAAAAACCCAACCCAAATTATGGTTATTTTACGGCAATAATTATCAATTTTTCTCTTTCCCGGTGAATAACGGATGGATTTATCCTGAATTACAGCGATTCTATAAATCATTGACGGCGGCTTAACAAGAGTAATCCCGAACGAGCCCAGAAATAATAATGTTATTAACACGGGGTAGAATTTAAGGAAAATGCTGTTATTTGTTAACAGGCAGATAACGCCTGCTCCAAGAAGAAGCAGGGAAGACCATGCGAAAGATTTAGTACGGCTTTTTTTTTTGAAGCGCCGGTTGAAGTTCCTGCGATAAAAGTAAAAAGCGCAAGGGCTATAACGAAAAAGGAAAGTTGTTTTATCTGAATTTTCTGTATTACAAGAAAATAAAAGATGAATAACGGATAAATAATTGACGCTGAATAAAAAAGTACTCTGGTTATTAGCTTTAGCTTAGCTGACATCAAGGTATAATAATAAGGGGGTAGAGTATATCCACAACATCCTGAATGGTAATTGCTTTTTTAAACTGTTCCGGTTCAATTTTATCTTTCACATATTCTTTCATTTTTACCATTAGGTCAACCGCGTCAATAGAATCAAGTTCCAGATCCGCGTAAAGTTTGGTATCCTTGTTGATTAGGTTTTCGTCTATTTCAAATTCTTTGCTTAATATTTCCTTTATCCTGATAAAAACTTCTTCTTTGCTCATGAAGCTCCTCCCGCGGCTTCTATGTATGCTGCAAGAGCGTTTACTGAAGCAAAATGTTTTTTATTATCCGTGTTTTCCGCTGAAAATTTAACGCCGAATTTCTTTTTTAGAGCTATTCCCAACTCCAGGGCGTCTATGGAATCAAGCCTCAATCCCTCCCCGAAAAGAGGCTCTGAATCAACAATATTTTCCGGTTTAATATCTTCCAGTTCCAAAGCGTTGATAATTAACTCTTTTATCTGTTGATTTAAACTGCTCATAAAAACATTATAAATTTACTGTTTTTTTTGTCAACAGGCTGTATTAATGGGCTATTATTGACAAAAAAAGCCAATTCTGCTATATTTTTATAGATTTTCTTGCGGGTAGAACGGGGTTATTCTTGGACAAAAATAAGGTTTTTCTTGATATAAAAAATATATTGGTTCATGAATTCAAGATAGAAGCTGATTCAATAAATTCTGAAAAAAGATTGTACGATGATTTAGACCTGGATTCGCTTGATTTGGTAGATCTGGTATTATGTCTTAAAGAACATATCGGTGAGAAAATCGATCCGGGGTTGTTTAAAGAAGCCTGTACCGTACAGGATTTGGTAGATATAGTTGACCCTTTATGGAAAAATTAACAGCTTCTCCCTTAGTTTTAAGTATGAAGCCGGAAGTGCTTTTCTTCTATCAATGCTAACGTTTTCCGTAAATCTACCTCAAGAGGGCGATCGTCTTCAAGCGGTTTGAAAAAAGCGGAAATTTCATCAAAAGTTTCTTTCGTTTTTCCAAGATCATCATGCGTTAATTCGCCGTTTTTCAATCTTAAATCAATAGCTTGAAAAGCGGCAAGCAGAGAAGCTGCCATTACCTGCGCGGTTAATTTATTAATTCTCACGCAGTCACGGGCGGCGATAGTCCCCATACTTACCTTGTCCTGGTTATGACATTCAGTCGAACGGGAAAAAACACTCATGGGCATAGTATTTTTTAACGCTTCTGCGGTCCACGCTGAGACAGCAATCTGTACCGCTTTAAAACCGTGATTACAGGAAATATTATTTTTATTACCTGTCAGGTTTGTGGGAAGCCCCCGGTTGTATTTTACGTCCACAAGCATGGCCAACTGTCTGTCAATAAGATCAGATAGATTTGCGATAATGTTTTTTAACGAATCCATCGCAAAACAAATGTGGCCGCCGTAAAAATGTCCGCCATGGTACACAGACTGTTTTTCGCTGTCAATCAGGGGATTGTCATTGGCGCTGTTCATCTCTGTCTCAATAAAATTCCGCAAGGTATCGCTTATATCAAAAAAAAGCCCGATAACATGAGGGGCGCACCGTATCGAATAATTGTCCTGGATACGGGCGGAAGCAGTCTGTAAACCTTGCTTTTCTGAGGGAAGACATTTTCGTATTTTCTCGGCGGCAAGCGCCTGTCCCATGTGGGGCTTAAGCTCGAAAAGACGTTTATTAAAATGATAAGCGTTGCCTTTAAGCGCTATTGAATTCATCGCAGTAATACGGCAGGCGAGGTTCGCTAGATATTCAGCGTCATTAAACGCGAGCGCGGCGACAGCGTTCATAACAGCTGTCCCGTTCATAATGGCAATTGCTTCTTTTGGGCGAAATTTATAAAGCGGCTTTCCAAGTTCAGTAAGAACGTCTGTTGATGAGCGCTCTTCTCCCTTGTACATTACCTGCCGCTCCCCGATTAACGCTCCGGCGAAATATGAAAGAGGAGTAAGATCGCCTGACGCGCCGACAGAGCCTTCCTGCGGAACAAGCGGAAGAATATCATTTTCGATAAAGAACGCTATAAATTCCAGCAATTCCATACTGACACCTGAATAACCTTGCGCCAGGGTGTTAAGCCGTACAATCATCAGCGCTCTGACTGTTTGCGCGTCAAAATAATCTCCCATTCCGCAACCGTGAAAACGTGTCAGATTTACCGGAAGTTCGTTGTAATGTTCAGAATTTACTTGTTCAACACATGAATCGCCGTATCCTGTTGTTACGCCGTAAATACCGCCGTGTTTTTCCAAAACTTCATCAAGAAAATCAACTCCTGCCTTAATTTTCGCTTTAAATTCGGCGGATTGACAAAGAGTTACCTTAAGTTGTTTTTTCACTGCCGATGCAAGATTTTCTATTGTAAGACGATCACGGCCAATTTCAAGCGTATTCAGGTTCATCATTATTAATTAATACTAACAGTAAAAAAAAACAAGACACAAAATATAGCGTACTATATTGACTATACGCTATATATATGGTACTATATATGTGAGTATATGCCGCTTTATATAGGGTACTATATATAGTGGTATATGTAGGAAGGTAACACAATATGCGATGCCCTCATTGCGGCACTGTTGAAGACAAAGTAGTTGAGTCCCGTACATTGGCTAATGGGGACGCTGTGCGCAGACGAAGGGAATGTACTAACTGCGGTTACAGGTTTACAAGCTATGAACGGATTGATGAAAGGCAGTTCATGGTAATTAAAAGAGACGGCAGGCGAGAGCCGTTTGAACGTTCCAAGCTTGAGCGCGGAATAGTGAGAGCGCTTGAAAAACGTCCGTTTTCGCAAATGCAAATTGAGAGCCTTGTAAACGAAATTGAAGATGAAACCGCGATTTTAAGCAAAGGAAGCCGGGAAATTTCAAGCACAATAATCGGGGATTTGGTTCTGGAAAGGCTTGGAAAACTGGACAATTTTGCCTATATCCGCTTCGCATCTGTGTATAAACATTTTAAAGATTTGGATGAGTTCATTGAAGAAATAAAAAAAGTAGGAACAGAAATGAAATAGAAAGTTTCTTGAGGTATACCGTCGGTTTTAGGGAGGGGCTTTTTTACAGAGAAGACCGGCGTCCCTTTATTAAAAAGGGAGTATTTTTGGCCGCGTTTAATCGTTTGCGAACGATTGGGCGCGGCCTTTTTTACACTGACACCTTTGCCGCTTCATGATATAATAGCTTGCTTATTAACACCGTATCATTGATACAAAACATACGGAGGAATTGAATGAAAATAGGGCTGGATACTTTTGCCTGTAACGGCGGTAAGTCCGGAATAGGTATGTATTTAACCCATTTGCTGAAGCGAATAACTCCCTCACAGGCTCAATTTGAACTTTTTGGATGGGAATATGAAAAGTATACCTATAATGATGTAGCGCCCAATATTGAATTTATACCGCAGTGTTTTTTTCATGGAAGAACTTCAAACGCGTTATGGCATTTGTATAAATATCCCAAATTCGCTTCATTGCGTAAATTCGACGCGTGCCTTTTTCCGGCGGCCCATAAACATCTTCCCTACAAATCTCCCTGCCCTACAATCGGCGTGGTTCATGACATGGCCGCTTATTGGGGTACACGGAAAACGAGAGTACATCTTGGCGCTATTTTACGCATGATTCTTCCGGATTCGCTTCGCCGTCTTGACAGGATAATTGCCGTAAGCGAATGGGTTAAACAGGAATTAATAGAAAGAGCGCATATAAAAGAAAACAGAATTGAAGTTGTGCCTAACGGAATAGATCACGTGTCGTTTTATCCCCGGCAGAGAAATGAAGAAAGCGTATTGCTAATTCAACCGTTCAGCTTCAGAAGACCTTACGTACTTTGCGTTTCGCGTATAGATTATCCGATTAAAAACCATATAAGGCTTATAGAAGCGTTCGGCATTTTTAAAGAAAAAACAAAATATCCGCACAGGCTCGTACTTGCCGGCGGCGACAGTAACAATGCCGAACTTGTAAAAGAAGCCGCGGCCGCTTCAGTCTGGCGTAATGATATTTTCTTTACAGGGCATTTCCCGTTAAAAAGCCTGCCTGAGCTATATGCGGGTGCTGATTTCACGGTCATTCCTTCCATGTACGAAGGTTTCGGTATGGGAGCGCTTGAAGCAATGGCTTGCGGAGTCCCGGTACTCTGCGCCCGCGCCGCTTCTTTACCTGAGACAGCGGAACATGCCGCGCTTTATTTTGATCCTTATAACGCTGAGGATATGGCTGATCGTATGATTACTATCAGTACCAATCATGAAATTTACAATGAATCCAGACAATTTGGTCTTGAAAGAGCCAAGTCTTTTTCATGGGATCGTTGTGTGGAACGCACATTACAGATTATTTATGAAACGGCGGGGGTTGAAAGCTTGTAAAAAAGGTTCGAATCCTGCATTCCCCATTGTCATTCAATATTGTTACTTTAATAGCTTGATAAAAAAAAGCGACATACTATAATGTATGCCGCCCTTTTGGGGAGTGGAGGATTCGAACCTTCGAAGGCTGAGCCAACAGATTTACAGTCTGCCCCATTTGACCGCTCTGGAAACTCCCCAAAACAAAAAATGTCTACATAATTTATACAAAATATGTAATCTTTTAGCAATAGGGTTTAATCGTGTTAAGGGGTTTTCCGTGACATTTGCTCAATAATCCCATCGACAGCCCAGGAAATAAAAACAGAAAGTCGCTTATTTATGGCGGAATCTATATTAATTCTGGAAGTTAAGAAATCAGAAATATCGGCTCCGGCTATAATATAAAATAAAATGCCCTCATTAATAGGCTCAATATACAGCTGCGCTATAAATTTTTCCTCTTTTATTACAGGAATAAACAAAAAGCTGATATTTTTGAAATTTGTCAATGTATAGCTTAATCCGTTTTGAATCGGCATTATTTGACTTCTGTAATAAGAATTTCCGAAATTTATATCTTTTAGCTTTATATACATAATTTCTATATAGGGAAGAATTCTTGAAGGAGGAGGATCCGCGATAGGCGTTGTTTGTTTTTCATTGATAATACGGGTTACATTCTCAAACACAGGAGGCTCCTTTTTTTGAGAACTATTACTGTACTTTACATTGTTTATACTTTGAATATTTCCAAGAACATTATAAATATCAAGAAGGTTTACAGCGCCCGGCTTGCTTGGGATAACGAAAATAGTTTCAAGCAAAAAGCGCGGGTTTTTATTCAAAACAAGGTTAAGTATTTGCGGATTAAGAGCGGTATTCCTGCTTTTTCCTATAAGTTCAAATCCGGCTGACTTCTGCCCTGATCCTGTATAACTTGCGGAACTGAACGCGGCTGTTTTTATATCTTCTTTTATATCGGGGAATATTTCATTAAACGTACGCGGCTGCGCTATTAAACATTTCGTGCATAATAAATAAATAAAAAAAACAAGATGATGTTTCATCTAATATGCGCCTTTTCCCGTGAATACAACGCCGAATGTCTTATAAATTATCCATAAATCCAGCCATATAGACCAATTTTGCAGATAATATGTGTCATACGCTATCCTGTCATGATATTTAGTGTTTGATCTTCCGGATATCTGCCAAAGACCTGTTAATCCCGGTTTGTTTGAGAATACCCGGTTATAATCTTCTCCGTATTTTATAACTTCTTCATCTACAATCGGACGCGGACCTACAAGCGACATTTCACCTTTTAATATATTTATAAGCTGGGGCAGTTCATCAAAACTTGTTTTACGTAATAATTTGCCAATTCCTGTTATTCTCGGATCATTTCTAAGTTTATGATTCTGTTCCCATTCTGTTTTGAGTCCTGGATCCTTTTCAATTAATTTTTGCAGTTGATATTCCGCGTCAATTGTCATAGACCTGAATTTATATGCGAAGAAGTATTTTCCGTTCTGACCGATTCGTTTTTGTTTATACAATACCGGCCCCCTGGATGAAAATTTAATGAAAAGTGAGATTAACAGTATAAACGGCGATATCAAAATACCGCCAAAAATCACACTTGTAAGATCAATAAACCGTTTTAATCTTAAGTTCCAGCCCAACTGTAATTTATTACTGATATCTATGCCTAAAATTCCGGCGAAATCACGGACAGACATCATTACTGTTGTAATATCAAAATAACTTGGAATAATTATGTTATAGCGGAACGCCGATACAGAGACGTTAATCAGGTGCTTTAAATTCTGAACTTCAAGATGCGGCATGGCGACAATAGCCATTCTGATTTTATAGCGTCTTTCAATTTCAGGGCCGATTGACATATCGTGAATTACGGGAATATCCATGATTTCATTTTCACCTGACGCGTCATCGTCAAGTATAAGAACCGGTATATACCCTGTATTCGCGCTGTTTATAAGGCACTTAATGACAAGTTTTGCCGTGCCGCCCGAACCGTAAATTACTGCGGGAATACCTCCGAGTTTTGTTATGCGCAAAAACCAATGAGCGATACTTCTCGCAAGGAGAAGAACTATGGTTGAAAAAATACAACTAATAATAAACGCGGTATTGATTGTATCCCAGTGGTTTCTTTCGATATAGCGGGAAAGAATAACGCCGCCATAGGCGATTATTGAGCTGACGCTGAAACGTTTTAATTCTTCGGATGGAGCGAGAGAAATTCCCGGATACAGATTAAAAATGAAAAAAATAATTATAAAGACAGGAAGATACGGCCAATATAAGATGAACGACTTTGAATTAATACTGTAATTAGTATTGATAAAGCAGTAGATTCTGACCCAAAAGAACCCCCAGCCAAAAGTAGTCATAATCGCGAAAAGATCAGTCAGGACAAATGTCAATGAAGTAAGAGCGGAACTTGTGCGCGAGTATCTTTTGCCGTACCAGATGTCATATTCGGCCAGAGTCATAGTAAAAGAATACTAGATTCGCTCTTTTTTTTCAATAACTTTGATAATACGCTCAATAAAAGCGGCTTTTGAGAACTGTTGTACATGGTCTGTAAATAACTGACGCTCGCTAAATTTATCTTTATTTTGCTCAAAATAATTTATAGCGGCAATCAGTGATTCAGGCGTTTGTTCATCAAAGAAAACTCCTGTAACATTTTCTTTTACAGTTTCTGCGGCTCCTCCGTCCCGATAGGCGATTACAGGGCAGCCTGCGGCGTTGGCCTCTATTGGAACAAGTCCCATATCCTCAATACCGGGATAGAGAAGGGCGCGCGCTTCGGCAAATAATGAAGCGGCTTCTTTATCAGAAACCCTACCGGAAAAACGTACAAGCCCGGTTTTTACATACTTCCTGATATCCTTTTTTTTAACTCCCGCTCCCGCGACAACCAGTTTTCTTCCCGATTTTATACAGGCCTCAATTGCGATATCCACCCTCTTATAGCTTGTAATTTGACCAAAAAATAAATAAAAATCTGCGGGGTTTCTGTCGTTGGAAAGGTATTTTTCTATAGACGCTGGACCGTACACAACTTCAGCTTTACGGTTATAAATACGCTGTATTCTTTTGGCGACATAATCGGAATTTGTAATAAACCTGTCTACCATATTCGCGGACGTTATATCCCAAAGCCTGAGAGAAGGAATAAGACGTTTCATGAAAAACCTGAAAACAAAATTTGTGTTCTTAAAATATTCATGGTACATATCCCAAAGGTAACGCATTGGACTGTGGCAATAGCAAACGTGGAAGGCGTTTGGATTTGGAACAACTCCCTTAGCGGGGCCCGCTTCGCTTGAAATTACAAGATCATAGGACTGAAGGTTAAAATCAATCAGCGCGTTCGGCATGAGGGGCATATAAACCTGATATAATTTTTTAGCGAACGGTAGGCGGTTAATCCGGGACGTAAAAATATGTCTTCCTTTTATTATTGAAGAAACAGCTTTTGGATCATATACATGAGTGTAGATATCGGCATCAGGAAATATTTCGAGCAGAGCCTCAAGCATTTTTTCGCCGCCCCTCATATTTACAAGCCAGTAATGAATAATGGCGACTCTCATTCAATTTCCTTTAAAATTTTATTCGCTGTTTTTTCAAAAGTATATTTTGATAATAGTTCTTCCGATAATAATTCATTTTTAAATACAGGTAAAGCAGTATTCTTCAACAACGCCAGTAATTTATTTTTTAAATCTTCAGGATCGCCCGCTTTAAAAAATGTTACGGGGAAATCCTTATATATTTCCTTTAAAACCGGAATATCTGAAATTAACGCTCCGGTTCCCAAAACCATCGCCTCAAGCGGAGGAAGGCAGAAACCTTCATATAACGAAGGTTGTACCAGAAGCGAAGCTTCCGCAAGGTATTCCATTAATTTTTCATTAGTAATATAACCTGTAAAAGAAACAGCGTCAGATTCAAAGTTATTTACAATCGAATTTATTTTTTTATTAATGAAGGCATCGGTTGTTCGTAATTTTTCTTTTTCGCCGACTATAATTAGTTTATAAGATAACCCTTCATTTAACGCAAGACAAAAAGCGTCAAGCAAATATAAAAGCCCCTTGTGTTTTTTTATGTTGCCGATAAATATTATTGTTTCTTTTTTTTTGATATTTGCCAATTTTTTCCGGTATTCAAGAAATTCAACTTGGATAGCCGAATGAGTAACAATAACAGGTTTAGTTGTTCCCAAATGATATTCTATTCTGGATTTTGAGAATTCCGATACAGTAAATATTTTTTTTGATTTTCGGTATGCCTTGCGCAGGAAAAACATTCGTATCGCCAGGCCCGGCTTTGATGTTATTTCAGGCATATCGGGGAAAATAATATCATGGATAACGGTAAAAACTGGAATGGAAAGAGGAAGGACGTTAAAAAAAGGAGAGAAAAAAATGTCTGCTTTATTTAAGAGATTTCTTAGTTTTAAAGGAAAGAAAAAACAGTCTTTTAATGAAAAAGGTTTTATATCGCATGAAATAACAGTTACATTATTATTTTTTTCATAAGCTTTTAATTGATTATTATTCCCAAGAAGCAATAAATAATGATCTGCCTTAATAAAAAAAAGCAATATACCGCGAAGATATACGCCTATGCCGCTTGAATCAATCATCCGGCAGTCAATAGCGATTGTCATTGTACAGTTTCTGCAAGGCTTAACGCGAATTCTTTTAAATTTGGGAATATTTGAATATCAGAATCCGGGAATAACTTTTTCACTTCAACAGGGTCATTGGATAAAAATACCGTTTTACATCCGGCGTTAATTCCGGCCTGTACGTCGCGTTTGTCATCACCAACCATGTATGATAATGAAATATCAATGTTATATTTTTGCGCTGCTTGTAAAATCATTCCCGGTTTGGGTTTTCTGCAATCGCAGTCGATCTTGTATTCAACACGCTCTCCATGGAAACCTACGTCAGGATGATGGGGGCAGTAAAAAAGATCGTCAATATAGGCTCCGTTTTTTCCAAGTAAGGTTTCCATTTTCATGTGGATAAGATCAAGCGTTTCAAAATCCACATCACCGCGCGCTATTACAGGCTGGTTTGTAATAACAATCGCAAGAAACCCGAGACTGTTTATTATTTTTATGGCATCAGAAGCATTGTCAATAAGTTCCATTTCTTCAGGTTTTGTTACAAGTCCGTTAAAAACGTTTATAGTACCGTCCCTGTCAAGAAAAACGCACTTTTGCTTTGAAGACAGATTTTTTCTTTGAACAATTCCGTTTTCCATATCCGACGATACTTGCGCATAACGTTCAGGCGTACCCGTATCTTTTATATATTCAGGAGTAGAATAGGCGAATATTTTCCCGCTTTTTATGCCGGGTTTTAGTATATCACGATCAAGATCAATTTTTTCATTTTTTTGAGGGTATTTTTTTATTAATTCTTTTGTTAAAATATGAATACCGGCGTTAACCTGATTTTTGTAATATGTTCGCTCATCCTCTTTATTAAGCCAGCCTGTTACCTGATCGTTATTATTACTGATTATTAACGCGCTGTCATAAGGATGATTATTTGGATGAACGGCAATAGTCGCCAATGATTGTTTTTCTTTATGAAACGTGATCATACGGGAAAAATCAATATCAAATATTATATCTCCGTTTATTAAAATAAATTCGTCAGGTAAATCTTCCATTTTATATAATGCGCCGGCAGTTCCCAAAGGCTCAGTCTCACAAAAATAATCAATATTACAATCAAAATGGCTGCCATCGCCTAAATAATCGGTTATTTGGTCGTTAAGATACCCAACTGCAAGAGTAATATCAGTAATTTTGTTTTTTTTCAGACACTCAATTTGATGCTCAAGAACAGGTTTGCCGCAGACAGGAATCATCGGTTTTGGGATGTTGTTTACTACCGATGCTATACGTGTACCTCTGCCGCCTGCCATGATTATTGCTTTCATATCAGAAGAAATAATCCTCCAATTCCAGGCACAAGGTATGATAAACAGGAAGATGAAGTTCCTGTATTTTATAGGTTTCGGTTTCAGGTACACAAATACAAACATCCGCGAACTTTTTAAGTTTTCCGCCGTCTGCGCCTGTGAGAGCGATAACTTTTAATTTCTTCGCGCGCGCTACATTGGCCGCGTATAAAATATTTTTTGAATTTCCCGAAGTTGAGATTCCAAGAAAAACATCACCTTCATTTCCGTAACCGTATACTTGCTGGGAAAATGTAATGTTTCCGTCAATATCGTTAATACATGCAGTATTTAACGAAGCATAACCTGAAAGCGTAATCGAGGGAAGACCCGGCTGTAAATACTGAGTAATATATTGAGCAATTTCAGGATCATTTTTTGAGATATCATTAATAAATGAATCAGGTAATTTCCTTTTTTTGGAAAATGATTTCATTAATTCACCTACTATATGCTCAGCGTCCGAGGCGCTGCCCCCGTTGCCGGCGATTAATAATTTTCCGCCTCTTGTATATGAATCGCGGATAATTTCAAAAGCCGATTTCATATCATTTAACGCAGGCTCCAGTTGAGGATAACGGATAATAAATTCATTAAAATATTTCATATTAAGCCAGCCGCCATGCCTGTGTTCCTATTTCCGTAAAACCGGGAGTCAACACCATTCCCTGCTTTTCCTTTAACGCGCGAATTAGTGAAATACGGCGGCAAGGATCGCAGTAAATCATCATAAATCCGCCGCCGCCTGCGCCTGAAATTTTTGCGGATAAAGAGCCGTTAGATC
>Ga0268262_10004860_pt1 | contig 13627 bp, 10 predicted proteins | sample TergutNc150P3_FD_190354 | JGI IMG/M metagenome (GOLD analysis project Ga0268262, IMG submission 190354) | Nasutitermes corniger P3 segment gut microbial community from laboratory colony in Florida, USA - Nc150 P3 (SPAdes) (version 2) | ecosystem: Host-associated > Arthropoda: Insects >... | reverse complement strand
AGGGCGGCTTCCAGTTCGCGGCGGGCGCCTTTGAGGTCGCCGCATTCCATCAGGCAGATGGCAAGCTCGTTGCGGACGTCACTGACTGAGCCGTCAAGTTCAACGGCTTTACTAAAGGCCGCAGCGCCGTCTTTCCAGCGGCCAAGGCGGCGTAATGCCCAGCCGAGGATAAACCAGCCGTTCCATACCGAAGGGTATTTTTCGATGAACTCGCGGATTCTCAACATTCCCGCTTCTTCTTTTTCCTGGCAAATCAACTGATATGCCGCGTTGAGGTTCTCGTCTTCAAGGCCGTTTTCGTTAATGTTTTTGACAATAGCATGCGCCTGTTTTTGTTTTTCTTCGTCCTCTGAATATTCAATATACAACGACAGGCACTCCCTGGCATTGCGGAAATCCTTTCGGCCAAGATAAAAAAAACCGGCGTTAAAACAGGCTTCCGGAAAGGGGGGCTGTATGGACAGAACTTCTTCGTATGCAGTCTGCGCCTCCTGAAAAGCGGCTTCGGCTTCGGGCCTGCCGCGCCGCTCAAATAACGACGCGCGTTCCTCCATCGCAATGGCCCTGTTGAGCTTGACGACGGGCGAGCCCGGGAATAAACCCCGCAGACCTTCAAATATTTCCAGCGCCGGATCAAAATCGCAATTACGCGCTTTCAGGATGGCGGCTTCCGTTAATTCCCCCAGGATATTGGGGCGCAAGGCCAGGACAAAATCGCGGTAGTAATCGATCCATTCGCCGTTCTCCGCGGGGACATAAGCCCCCGGCCCCCCGGCAATAACATGGATCATTCCCGATACAATCATTTCCCAGTTAAGCTCTTCAAGATTCAACTTTTCGTCATTTTCCGGTATCTCAACAGGGATGGGAATATCGGGGTTTATGGAGAAACCGCCGTCCTGCGAAATGCCTTCGATTTTACCGCGAAGGCTTTCCGGAACCGAAAGAAAATGTACCCGTTTATTTGTCATGGGCCGCTTCAGGGGTTCTCAGGGGTTTCTACCGTATTTGGGGGATTTTCTTCATCCCTGGGTTTTTCTTTTATCGGGACAAGTTCGTGTTCGATCGGGCCTCGGATGGCGTTCAGGCATTCATTTATCCGTATCTTGTAACCCATTGGAATACTTGGTTCGTCATATTCCATGGCGAGGGCCACCATCTCCTGTTTCCCTTGTACTTCCTCCGATTGGACAAACTTCCCTTTGACCAAAAAACTTTCCCTTGGGTCGTCAAAATCAAAACGCAGCGCCGTTTCCTTGTCCACAATGAATTTTGCGACGCCCACCATTATCACTTTGGCATTGGAGAAAGCCACTTCCCTCAGTATGCAGCGTCTGGGCACTTTCTGGATATAAGCCACCGTTTCCTTGGAAAGCAATTTTAATTTTCTCTGGGCTTCGGTTGTAATTACTATCCTGTCAGCCTTGCGCTTGGTTGAATTCACGTTTGCGTCAAAAACCCTGCCTACAATCTCTATCAGGTCGTCGGGCGGGCGCTGGGTAAATTGTACGGACAGCAGGGAAACATCCTCGGAATTTTTGTAGGGTGCAAGGCCGATTACACGGCCGGCCACAAAAAACGTCAGTGGGGTTCCGTCTTCAGGATTCTTGAAACAGTAGCGCAAACTCACCGAATTATTTGCTTTTTGGAGCTTGTCAACAAGCCCGGATTTGATGTTGGCAACAATTTTCGCGCCCTGGAAAGAAGTGGAAAAGAAAACGCAGGGCCAGAAATCGCTGCCGCATTTTAAGTGCACCTGCTCGGTAATCAGACCCGTTACCTGTATCATGTCTTTGGTAAAGGTAATGTCAATTCCCTTGAAGGTATTGTAATACGCCTCTATTCTTTGTGTATTTAGTATGCTCATAGTATCCTTTGTTTAACTATAACCGCTTTTTTGCCTCTGGTCAATCGGGTTATTACTCTCCTAATTCAGGGTAATTGTCCCTTGGCGCCTCGTAAGCCTGCTTGTCCGTCTCCGTGGAATTGTCATTTTTCCCGCCGGTTCTTTTATTAAGAAGCCCCATCAGGTAAGCTTGATCGAAAAGTAAGACCAGTTGATCCGCCTGGGCGCGTGTAAAGTACATATAGATCTGATCCGAATTCCCAGGGGAGGACTTGTCCCCCTCGGCCAGCACTTCGGGGGCAGGACGCATATAGGTTGAGAAAAACGGCGTTTTTTCCTTAAACCGATAGCCCAGGTCTATCATTGGATTTGCAACGTGAGTTATGGTATAATTTGTGAATAACTCCCATTCAAGTCGCCCCTTTACACTTCCATAGACAGCCTTTGTTTTTGTGTATTTGTCAATCAGTTTTTTTTCATCAAAATCCTTTTTGTAAAGCTCAAGCGACGCGGCGAATTGCTTCCTTGCAGCTTCATTCCAAAATTGCCTGTGTGTAAAAAACTCATACTTGAATTCCAGCGCGACCGCGTTCAATCTGGGATAGAAAATCGCTTCAATTTCGATCTTGTTTACTTTTGATGAGAGAAAACGGTCAAATTGCGCCTCGGCGGACCCAACGGGGAAAGGATCCACATTGGCGACCATATTGGGGTATTTTTTGGATAAATCTACCGATCCGCATGATAAGACAAGTAGAATCACGGCGATTCCGGAAATAACAGCAGTTAATTGTTTCATATGTACAGTATATCAAAAAACGCAATGGTTGACAACCCGATAATAGTAGTCTACAATGACTATTGGGGATGCGCAATTTTGCCGATAAAGGAGAAGGGAGTAGTTAATGGCATTTGACAGAAAAACCTCAATGAATCCCAATCATGGCGCATCCGGTTCGTCAGAGGAACTCGAAGCCTATGGCGTATGGGTCAAGAGCGAACCGCAAGATGTAGCGTCAGGCTTCGCTGACGTTTCAGATATCGCTGACGCTTCCAACTTCGCCGGCGTTTCTGATTTCGCCGGTATTTCAAGTTTTGCCGATGCCTCTGATTTTAGCACGGGGTTTGATGATATCGGATTGCCGCGCGCTGACTTTTCCAGCATGGAATCCGGCAACTTTGGCATGAGCGATTTCGGCCTCAACAACTTTGATGACGGACTGACTTCGGATTTCTCAGACGCTTCCTTCAGAAATGATCCATTCGGGGACGCCTCGCTCAACGATGATCCATTTGAGGAGGCTTCGCTCAGGGATGATCCTTTCCGGGAAGCATCACACGGGGATACTCCATTTGAAAGCTATAATGATACGGTCAGCAATAATAAACAGGACGCCCAGGAGGAAAAGTCTACCCAATTATTGATGAAAATTGCCGACGAGCTTTCATCAATCAGGACCGAGCTTAGTACCTTAAAAAAAGAATTTACCGGCATCCGCGCGGAGGGCGGTTATAGCGGAACCGAGGAAGCGCCGGGCGGGTTTTTTTCCGGTAATGATGATGAAAAAATAGCCCTGACCGGTGATGAGATGGAGAACATACTCAGTTCCGCCGATTTATCAACCGAAGAAAGCCTCCCCTTTGATCCCTTGAGAGAAGAAGACGAAGCCGCGCTTAAAAGGCTGTCAGAACAGAACGAAGTTTCGGTTTCCGAAGAAACCGAGGTTTCCGAGGAAGACGCGGCTTCTGAAGAAGACGCGTCTTCTGAAGAAGACGTTGCTCCTGAAGAAATAGATATTGATTTTGACAATCTGGGTATTAACCTCGATCTGAATAATGATGAACCACAGGCCATAGATGAGGACTTGGGGGTGCTTGAGGATCTTCCCCTGCTTGATGATGACGATGGATTGCAGGATCTTCGGTTGGAAGGGGTTGCCCCTCTAACGGAGGATGATCCTTTCTCGCTGTCAGAAGATGTGTTTGGCGATATTTCCTTAAATGAAAATAACACGGATCTCAGCCTAGATGATACAGACTTTAGCCTTAATCTTAATGATCTTTCAATGGATGATATATCATCCAACGATATTAAAACAACAGACGATTTGTCAGCTAAGGAAGATACGTTATCATTGGATGACGCATCATCTCTGGATGACGCATTATCATTGGAAGAGACATCGTCATTGAATGACGCGTTATCCTTGGATGACGCGTTATCATTGGATGACGCGTTATCATTGGATGATCTGTCATCGTTAGATGACACGTCAACTCTGGATGAGACATTATCATTGGAAGAGACGTCGTCATTGGATGACGCATTATCATTGGATGATTTGTCATCGTTAGATGACACGTCAACTCAGGATGAGACATTATCATTAGTTAACACGACACCATTAAATGAGACGACATCATTGGAAGAGACGTCATCATTGGATGACGCATTATCCCTGGATGAGACGTTATCATTTGATGATTTGTCATCGTTAGATGACACGTCAACTCTGGATGAGACATTATCATTGGAAGAGACGACATCATTGGAAGAGATGTCATCATTGGATGACACGTCATCATTGGATGACGCATTGTCCCTGGATGACGCGTTATCACTTGATGATCTGTCATCGTTAGATGACGCGTCATCCTTGGATGACGCGTTGTCTTTAGACCCCCCCGCTGAGGCTAAAACTGACGCTCTTGCGTTAACTGATGAAAAAGAAACAGTTTTTGAAGAAGCGGTTCCTGAAGAGGCGGTTTCTAAAGAAACGGTTGTTGAAGAAGCCGCGTCTCCTGAGGGAGACGAAGCTTCTGAAGAAACTGTTTTGGATGATATCACCCTCGATATGGATGATTTTGAAATGGATTCCGGGGCAAGTTCCGAAGACAACCTTTCCAAGGTAATTCCGGAGGCTTTTGAAGCAGGACCCGGCGCTGACGCGAATATTCCTTTTGATGATGATCTGGAGGTTTTTTCCGATGATGACATTTCGCTCAATGATGATATCCCCCTTGATAATTTAGACAAGGAAGAATCCCTCGCGGTTAAGGCGGAAAAGGTCAACGGCAAGGAAGAGGGACTTTCCTCCGAAATGAAAGAAGAGGTAAAGAAAGTGCTTTCTTACATGGATCATCTGCTGGAAGCCCTGCCCGAAGAAAAAATTGAGGAATTTGCCAAGTCCGAGCATTTTGATACCTACAAGAAGCTGTTCAAGGATTTAGGACTGGTATAGTAATGGGGCTTTTGGGCAAAGCCAACGCAAAGAGCGACGCTAATGAAGAAACGGTATCTGTTGACATACGGGCTTTTTCCATAGACATACAGGCGTTAATTGACAGATTTCATCTTAAAAACCCGCTGTTCCATTGCATACTGCTGCGGCCTGAAAGCGGTGGCGAACCTTCGGTTCGAAAACGTGATTTTCTGGAAATTGCCGATATGGCGGGCTTTCACGGCATTGAATGCGCCTTGCTGCCAAACGGAAATTGCCTGATCCTGCTGCCCTCAGCCCTTGATATTGATCTTTTCTCGCACCGCTTATCCAAAAGCTCGGGTTCAACGGTAATTACGCAATTCAGCGCGGATTCTCCTTCTTTTGCCTTTGAGCAGTTGGCGTTTATTAATAAGATAGGGACTGGGGATCAGGGATCAGGGACTAGGGTCAATGCATGATATTGTTAAAAAATTACATTCCCGATATAACCCGCAACAGGAAGCGCAGCGCTATATTGACGCCCTTAAAATCAATACGGATATTAACTGTTTTATTCTTGTAGAACCCGGCATGGGGTATATGATTCCGGTCTTGCGGGAAAACCGGCCTGACAGCAAAATCATCGTTCTCCACGCGGACGCCGGTTTCAGAACATTGGCGGGCGTTTTTCCGGGGGATGCCGTATGGTATGAGGACAGCGAAACCGGCGTGCAGGAATTTCTGGAAGCCGAGGTCCCGCTTGCCGCGAAGGTCAAGATGGTGGAGTGGAGGCCCGGCCTGAATGTCTATGGGGATAGAGTCCTTGAGCTTGTCCGTGAAAGCGCGGAATTCATCAAGCGTCTGGAAGCCGGCCGCAGGACGGACGCTTTTTTTGGGAAAAGATGGCTGCGTAATTTTTTTCGCAACCTTGCCCTTTTTCAAAATACGCTGGTATACAAAAAAATGGATATACCCGTTGTGATTACCGGTTCCGGCCCAAGCCTTGAGGCTGTTCTGCCTCAGATTCTCGCTGCCAGGGAAGGGGTTTTTGTCCTTGCCGCTTCCTCATCGCTGCCGGCTTTGACGGCAGGCGGCATTACGCCCGACATGGTGATCAGCACGGACGGCGGCGGCTGGGCTCTTACGCATCTGTACTCGTTTTTCCGCCCCCCAAGGCCGAAGCCGGGAATATTGGCCTTGTCCCTTTGCGCGGCCGTGCCGTCGCAGTGTTCGGCAATTCCCCTGCTGCCGATGAACGACGGCAGCCTCTGGCAAAGCATTGCGTTACACGCGATTAGCTTCCCCTCCGTGCTGATCCCCCAGCGCGGGACGGTGACCGCTTCCGCGCTGGAGCTCGCGCTGGAATTAAGCAACGGCAATATTTTCCTTGCCGGAATGGACTTGTCAGTCTGCGGCATAAGAAGCCATGCGCGGCCAAACGGGTTCGATTACCTGTTGTTTGGTAGTGCCACGCGCTTACGGCCCGTTTACACGCAATACTTCATCCGTTCGGGAAGCATTAAAGCCGGGGGGAGCATGGACGTATACGCCGCGTGGTTTAAAAGCCGCATTAGTTCATTTCCCAAACGGATTATTTCCCTTGGTTCCAACCATGAGGTTTTTAGCGGTATTGCGCGGGATAGCGCCCTCGCGGATAATGGAAACAGCCGGATTCGGCCGCGGGACCATTTTGAGCCTATAATATTGGCCGATAATCCCAAAGGCCGGGCAGAGCGAGCGGTAGAGGCGGTAAGCTCCGCGTTAGGCGATCCGCGTTACGCTCCAGCGTTGAAAGACGAGCTTTCCCCTTTGCTGTTCCCTTCTCAAACGGACGTTCCGGCGGAAGAGATTTCCGGGGCCCTGCGTGACATTGCCAGACGGTACTATGATTAATATGCGTAATTTTTTTGAAAAAAACCTTCAAATGCTCTCCATGAAAGACCCGGAACTGTGTTCAAGGCTTTCTGCCGCGCAAACTTCGCCGGGAAGGTATACATTCCTTGAGTCCCGCACGGGCAGGGCAGTGCCCGCTATTGTCGATTCAAACGGCCAGGCCCATGCCCTTCATTCGACGGTTGACCCGGAAAAGGAAGCCCAAAGGCTGGCGGCTGTCCTGAATGAAGGCTGGGCTGAACCGGGTTTTGTGGTGTTTCTGGGCCTTGGCGCGGCTTACGCGGCGGTCGCGGCTTTAAGCGCCGGTACCGCGTTCCATGTCCTTGTGATAGAATTCGACATCAACGGCATTGCCGGACTTCTCGGCTCTTGTGAATACGCCGCGTTAGGCGATCCTCGCTTTACTTTGCTTGTAGATCCTGATACTGATTTTATTCAAAAAACAATACTCGATCTGTACAACCCTTGTCTTTGCGGGGGGATCAGGGTTCTGCCCCTCAGGGCAAGGGTTGAGCAGGACAAAGAAAAATTCGCTATGGCCGGTGAAGCGGTACAGAGCGCGATAGAAAAAGTCTCGGCTGACTATTCAGTGCAGGCTCATTTCGGCATCCGCTGGTTTTCCAACATAATCCGCAACATGGGTATCGCCCAGTCCCTGAACCAGGGTGCGTTCCAAATTGCCGCTTGTAGCGATGCCGCCATTTGCGCGGCCGGGCCTTCGCTTAACGATCAGATCCCGCTTCTTCGGGAGAGGCAAAAGGAATCTCTTTTCGTGATTGCCGCTGATACCGCCATGTCGGCATTGCTGGCAGGGGGCGTAAAACCCGATGCCGTAGTCAGCATAGACTGCCAGCATATCAGTTACTGCCATTTTATCGGGACTGACTGCGCGGATATCCCTTTGTTTCTTGACATAGCAAGCCCGCCCTTGTTGTCGGGATTTTCCCGCCGCCCGTATTTTTTCTGCGGGGGGCACCCGCTTGCCGCGTACTTATGCCAAAAAATGATGCCGCTTCCCGTTCTGGACACTTCGGGCGGCAATGTCACTTATGCCTGTCTGTCTCTCGCGCAGCGGTTGGGGGCTCGTCGCATAACGGTATACGGGGCTGATTTCTCGTATCCTCTTGGCAAGCCCTATGCCAGAGGAACGTATTTTTACCCTTTATTTGAAAGACAGCAAAACAGACTCTCGCCGTTGGAAGCCGGAGTGTCTTCATTTCTCTACCGCAGTCCCTTTCTGCCTCCCGAAAACGGAGGAAACAGGAGCAAAGTTTCCCCCTGTTATGAAACGACAAGTTTGCGTTTTTACCGCAAGAGCTTTGAAGAAAAGGCCTCCGCAATGGAAGCGGAAGTTTCAGCGGAAGCAGGTCTTGGAATCCCTTTGGAAATCAGTAGGAAAACCAGCAAACCATTTTCAAGCGGACAGGCAATTGATTTTGTGCCCGGAAAAGCGCTGATGGATACAAGGGAATTTCTTGATCAGTACAAAAAAGAGATAAAAGCATTGCCGGTTTTTGGACGCGGCATGAATCTGAGCTCAGGTGAAGAAAGGCAGGTTTTTACGACGCTGCTTCCGCTGATTGCCGCGATAAAACGCCGACAACCGGAACTGGCAACAAGTGATCTTGTCGAAGCGGCGAAAGAACATTGCGCTGATGAAATTGAGCGCGTGCTGAAAACTTAGCTCCCGAGTACTCGTCGGCGCCTACGGCGCAGTTCTTTGGCTATTAATCACGCAAAGGACGCCAAGACGCAGAGGGCGCAAAGGGGAAGAAAGAGGAAGAAAAGGGAAGAGTCGTTATTTGGCAGAATCTCGCTGAACAAGATGATATTTGAAAGAATTACGATAATCTCACGTACAACAACTTTTTTCTTCCCTTTGCGTGCTTTGCGCCTTTGCGTTCTTTGCGTGAATAAAAGATAATAAACTGTGCCGCAGGCATCGGCGGATAGTCTTCTCTTCAGCCCGCTAAATTACGGTTTCAAATAGAAACAATTGAAAAAAGAAGATATATTTCCTTATGGAGGCGTGACAATGGCTGAAAAAATAAACCCGGGAGATTCTACCAAAATTACAAGAGACTATTTTGATTCCCTGCTGGTGGAGATGAGGCATATTGACGGAGTTTTGCCGTCAACCGAAATGGAATTATACGGAGAAAAATTTTCGACTCCAATCATGCTTGCGGCCCTGTCTCATTTGCAGGGGGTACATCCTGAAGGCATGGTGGAAGCCGCAAGAGGCATCAAGGCCGCGGGAGCGGTAATGTGGGCGGGTATGGGAAACGAGGCGGAACTTGAGGCCATCACCGCGACAGGAGCGAGGACAATCAAGATCATCAAGCCGTATGCTGACAATGAAGTAATAATAAGGAAAATTAAGCACGCCGAAAAATGCGGCTGTATCGCAGTGGGGATGGACATCGATCACGCCTTCAATAAAAAAGGGAAGTATGACCTAGTCCACAACCTTGAAATGAGGCCAAAAAGCCTTGATGAAATCAGGGAATTTGTAAAAACGGCAAAACTTCCATTTATTATCAAAGGGATTTTAAGCGAGCAGGATACTTATAAATGCCTTGACGCGGGCGTGCGCGGAATCGTAGTGTCCCATCACCACGGCCATATTGATTATTCCCTGCCGCCGCTTCGCGTACTTCCCGCTATTGCGAAAATCGTCAGAAAACGGATTCCTGTTTTTGTGGATTGCGGCATTGACCGGGGGATGGACGCTTTTAAAGCGTTAGCGCTGGGCGCGGACGCCGTTTCCGCAGGCAGGGTTATTATGCCGCCGCTGGGCGCGGAAGGCGCCGAAGGAGTACGGAAACTAATTCTGGAAATGACAGACGAATTGGCGGGGGCCATGGCGGCGACTAACAGCCCGGATATACGCAGCATCGATCCCGCCCTGATCTGGCAGAGCAGGTAACAGTTAGCAGATAGCAGTTAGCAGGTAACAGGACTATTTGTTCACTGTTCACTACTCACTGTTCATTGCTCACTGCTCACTGAAAACGCCGCGTAGCCTACAAATGAATCAGGAATAGCCGCCGTGTCCATCGCGTCCGCGCTGGTGCTGTATTCGAGAAGTCGTGCTGGGCCGGCGTTTATGGCGGCGGCGTAGCCCATCGCGCCGAGTACCGCTCCCGCGGAACAGCTTGACAAGTCCGACTCGGCTCTTTCCAGCACGGTCTGCGGATCTCCTGATTCTACCGCTTCAATAAATTTCCGGTCGTTGACTTCTTTTACCCATTTTAAGGCCTGCGGTCCGATGCCTTTGGGCGCGTATCCGTAGTTAGGGCCGTAATGGGTCAGGTCCGTGGAGCCGAGGACAACGATATTCCGCCCCAGATCCTTTGCCGCCTGCGCGAGCGCTTTTCCTGAGTCAAAAGAAGCCATATCAGCGGGCAGCCTAATCCAGAGGAGAGCCGCGTTTGGCATGAAAAAACGAACCATGGGCAGCAGCACTTCCACCGTATTGTCGGGGTATTGGTCCGGGCGGCCTTTTATTTTTTTGTACATGGTTTCGCGGAGTTTCGCGTCTATTGTCATCGCGTCGCTTTGCGACGCGCCGCCAAACGGCGTGTTGACAGCGTCCTCCATCGCAAACAACGGCGGATACCCTTCGGGCAGATGGCCGCCGATCACAACCACGGTATCCGCTTTTCTGTCCAGCGCAGCTACGGCCCTGGCGGCGGTTTTTCCCGAATAGAACCAGCCCGCGTGGGGCGCAATAGCGGCGCGGGCTGAAACAGAGCTTCCAGCCCCGGTGAAGCCTGATAAAAACCGGCTGATTTCATCGGGGTTTCGGGGATACCAGCCCGGAGGCAAGCAAGATTCTCTAAAATTCATATAATAATCCTAGCAAAACTTGACAAGAACGTATATAATATGCGTATGTTTGGAGCAAAAAATTCAACGAAAAGTTCGGTTATAGGAATTATCATAGCCTGTCTCTGCATTATCGTATATATGGGGGTTCTTGTTTATGTGATAATCGGCATTAACAAGAATATGAATGAGCGCCGCATTGAGGCCGAGCGGGAATTTTATGAAATTGTCGATTTAGCCAATTCCGCCGGGCTTTTAAGTTTTATGGATGAGACCTTCAACGATATTATGTTAAATGCCCTTAAAAGATCCACAACCCTCGAAGCTCTGATAATCTCCGGCCCTAACGGTGAGGAAGGTTTTGAAAGAGAACCGGGTAGGGCCTTAACAAGGGTGAATTACTCGCCGCGGTTCAGGAATCGTTTTGATTTTTCCCGGCAGCAGCTTTACCAGCAATTACGGATAAACGGACTTAGGAACGTTAATATTGAGGCGAGGGCAGGGGCTTTTGATTATACGGAAATTTCAAGAATTTTGAGGAGGGCTTTGCTTCCCGTCATTATTTCCACCGTAGCAGCGTTTTTTACCTTGTTGATAGGAGCCTTGAACAGGAAGCAGGGCAAGGTGGAGAAGCAAAAAGAAAAGAAAACCGGCGCTGCCGAACCCGTCAAAGAAATGCCGAAACAGAACACCCGCAGCGGTTATTCCGAGCGGGGACGCGTCGTCAGGCAGGAAAACACCGAAAGCAGGCTTACCGAGGAACTGCGCCGCTGCGCCGCCGCGGGCCAGGATCTGTCTTTTATCGCGATGGAATTCAAACTCCCGGTTGACGATCCCTCTTACGCCCGTATTAGTGCCGACACCGCGCGCTTTTTTTCATCCAGGGATTTTATCTGCGAGAGGGGCGAGCGCGGCCTTTCGGTCATCTGTCCGGGCCTTAACCTGGACGCGGGCTTCCTCAACGCGGGCGAATTCCATACCCGCCTTGTTGGAAAATACCCCAGCCTGATTAAATCCAAAACCGATCTTTGCATCGGCCTTTCGGCCCGTTCCGGCCGTCCGGTAGACGCCGAGCGCCTGATGTTCGAGGCGGAGGAAGCCCTGGAGCGCGCCATGATGGACCCGATATCGTTTATTGTCGCCTTCAAGAGCGACCCTGAAAAATTCAGGGCGTTTATGGAATCACGGAATAATTAACAATTATCAATTAACTATGAACAAAGGAAACAGGATAATCTGAAATGAAAATACTTGTAACCCCTGCTTCGTTTAAACAGGGAGCTTCACCGGCTGTCATGGACAGGCTGGAAAATTTTACCGATGAACTTGTGTTCAACACCAAGGGCAAGCCCCTGACCGAGGAAGAGCTTGTCGTCATGCTCAAAGGCTGCGACGGCTGTATCGCCGGGCTTGATCCTTTCAACAGAATGGTTATTGAAAGCGCCGACACATTGAAGGTTATTTCCCGTTACGGCACGGGCATTGACAATGTTGACGTTGAGGCCGCAAAGGAAAAGGGTATAACCGTCTGCAGGACGCCCGGAGTGAATTCGCAGGCGGTCGCGGAACTGGCGATTGCCTTCATGCTCTGCCTTGCGAGGCAGGTTCCCATGCTGGACAGGAAAACGAGGGAAGGCCATTGGGTTCGCTCCGTGGGCGTTGAACTGCATGAAAAAACATTGGGCATTTTGGGGCTTGGCGCCGTTGGTAAAAGAACCGCGAGGATTGCCGCCGGTTTCTCAATGAACGTGCTGGCCTGCGATCCCAATATTGATATTGGTTACGCGCAATCAAACGGAATTCGGCCTGTGGATTTTGACACCCTGCTGAGGGAATCGGATTTTCTCAGCCTGCATCTGCCGCTGAAGCCTGATACCCGCCATATCATTTCCGCCAAAGCGATGCGGAGTATGAAGAAGGGCGCCGTCATCATCAATACGGCGCGGGGCGGGCTTATTGACGAAGCCGCTGCCTGTGACCTGATCAAATCCGGCCATCTGGACGGGCTTGGCCTTGACGTGTACGAGAAGGAGCCGCCGCAACACTCGCCCCTTTTCGGGCTGGAGAACGTCGTGTTTACCCCCCACACCGCCGCCCATACCACGGAGGCGACCGCAGGTATGGCGTCGATGTCGGTGGAAAATTTGATTAACGCTTTTAACAGGGAATAGGGAATGGGGAGTAGGGAGTGGGGAAATGAGCAAGGAGCAATGTTTTGGTTTGAAATCAAATCTTGTTTGAGGCGATCAATGTACAGCCCTTGCTCCGCATTCAAGCGAGAACCAGAATTCAACGCCGTCTTCGGCATTTCTTACGCCGTAACCGCCGTTATGCGCCTCGATAATTGTTTTGACCGCATACAGGCCCAAACCTGAATGGATTTCATCAGTATGCGTCCGCGCTTTATCTGTTTTGTAAAAACTTTCCCATATACGCGAAATATCCTCGTCTTCAATAAAACTGCCCTGGTTGAATACGGAAAATATGATCTTGTTTTCCAGAAGTTTTAATTCTATGGAAATAAGCCCCTTAGCCGGGGTATGGGAAACAGCGTTTAGAATATAGTTTTTTAACGCCTGTTCAATATACCGGCTGTCACCGTCAACATATATTTCCTTCTCAATATTGACGCGCGTTGTTAAATCCTTAAACAGCAAGGCCATTTTTGACAGCATATTTGCGGTTAATTCAGAAAGGCAAAACTTTTCGGTTTTCATTTTCGCAAGACCGTTTTCTATGGCTGAAACGTCAAGAAGACTTTTTACCATATCATTTAGCCTGTTTATTTCTTCTATAATTGTGTCGCAGTAATAATCCTTATCAATGCCGTCAATGTTGTTTTTCAGGCTTTCTG
>Ga0268262_10004859_pt1 | contig 13629 bp, 12 predicted proteins | sample TergutNc150P3_FD_190354 | JGI IMG/M metagenome (GOLD analysis project Ga0268262, IMG submission 190354) | Nasutitermes corniger P3 segment gut microbial community from laboratory colony in Florida, USA - Nc150 P3 (SPAdes) (version 2) | ecosystem: Host-associated > Arthropoda: Insects >... | reverse complement strand
GGGATTGTTGCCGAAAAAAGACGATGTTCCCACTTTCGGCGCTTATGCCGTGAACTGGTGGGATTGGGAGAATTGCGAGTACCTGAAAAAAAGACGCAAGAGGGCTAATCTGACCCAAAGCTATTCAGACCACATGAAACGGAATTTAAACAAGGTCGTATTGCCGTATTTTAAAAATATGAGAATGGACGCCATTACCCCTTCCGTGATTGAGGCGTTTTTAGACAGCCTTATAAAACAGGGGTATAAACACGCCACGATTAACGACTACTACGGAACATTTAAAACAATGATGATTGAAGCGGTGGAACGTGAAATTATCGTAAAAGACCCCACAGCAAAAGTTGAACGGCTGATAAATAACTGTAAAGCGATAAAAATTATAACTCCGCTTGAATTCAAAAAATTGTTTGTGGGGGATTGGCGCAAGGTTTGGGAAAATAATCAAATTGTTTATACCGTGAATAAATTGGCGGCGTTGTCTGGCATGAGGGTGTCGGAGATTTTAGGGCTTAAAGGGGATTGTCTTTTTGATGATCATATTTACGTCTGTATGCAACATGACGTTTACGGTTACAGACCGACTAAGACAAAAGACAAACACAATATACCGCTTCCGTCTTCCCTGATTGAAGATTTAAAATTGCTTAAAGAGAAAAGCGGGGACGGTTATTTGTTTTCTACCGATGGCGGTTGCAATCCTATCTGTAGAAAAACGGTTTTAATGTATTTGCGGAAAGCGTTGGTAAACATCGGCATTAACAGCGTTGAAATTAAAGAGCGGAATTTGCACATACACGCATGGCGGCATTTTTTTAATACGGAAATGTTAAAAGGCGGTATGACTAAAGAACAGGCGCAAGCGATAACCACGCATAAGAGCGAGAGAATGACGGAGCGTTATACGCATTTTGACCCGTTGGAATTTGTAAAGGCTAAGGAAATTCAAGAGGCTTTGTTACAGCCTGTTAATGAAAAACCGCAGGTACTGGAAGCGGAAAGAAAGGAATTACCGCCGAATGTGTACTCTTTCCCTGTGCCATGTATACCGCAAGAGGAAAGAAAACAGGCTTAAAAACCTGTTGTAAAACAGCCCCCAATGCTACGGCAAAGGGGGGATTTTTTTTGCCCTGATCTTAAAATTTGTACTAAATCCAATTATCTTTTTTCTTGACAATGTGGAAATATTTAAAAGCGGAGGGCGGATATAGAAGTTTATTTAACGATTGAAGTATAATTAAAACAGGTCAAGTTTATTATTCTCCGGGCGTTGAATGGCAGATCAGGGAATTTGATGAAATAAAAAAAATACCTCCGCGCATGGCGGAGGCGGTTAATTATGCGGCTGGCTGTTGGTTAAAACTGCATACATCGCATTTTGATTTGTCCTTACATTGCGGACAGACAACCGAAGATGAAAAAGCCGATGACAGTTCTTTAACGATGATGTCTACGGCTTTTGGCATGGACACGTTAAGCGCCCAAGCCAGACGGCGCACCGACACACACGCCATTTCCGAGAATTGCGGTGAATAAAACTTTTTGTTGTCGTTGTACATCGTACAACCCTCCTAGATTTGTAGTAGCCCCCGATGACTAAGAACGGGGGACATGAAGGGAGGCTAAAACCCGAAACCGCGCCCTTTAACAAAAACCCAACGAAGGCAGGGGGGTATTTTGTTTTTGTGGTGTGGGCTGTAGTGCCCCTTCACTTGTTCAGGGGCACGCTCACACCACATACGAGAACAAAATACCCCCCCTGTCGTGTGGTATCATGGCTTCAAAAACTACGAATAGAAAAAATTGCGTCAGCAATTTTTACCTCTTTATAAAATATATGCGATAAAACACAAACACCAAAAAAAACAAATGCCCTGCCCCGAAGGGTTGGCATGGCTTTTGCTTGGCTGTAGCCGTTATATTCCCATTGCAAAAGCCATGCCAAAAGGGTTTGAGCGAATTAATGTGGCGTTATGTTAATTATGCGGAAGTTTGCGAAGGGTATATGCGGGGACGTTGCAGGAGGTGTTCCCCTCTAAAATTTATTTTACTTATGTAAAAAATTTGCGATGTGGAATGTATGATATATCTTGTATTGATTATTTTTGAACAACGTTACTGGTGGCAGACAATATTTTTTACTATAATAATGATTAATCTTTTGGAAATAAATCGTAAATTAATTCTTTAATGAAAATTGTTGATACCTTTTAAGCCGCCATAATCGTTTGGATTAATCATTACTATAGTGAATACTTCGTTATCCCGATATAGGCGCAAATGGATAATATTTACAAATTTTTCATTAAAACACACTTTAATATTACCGATAATGTATTAGTTGTACATTTGGAGATTATATGTTCTTAAAATATTTATTCGAATATAAAATTAATTATATTTTGTTTTTTATGTTCATTGCAATGATTTATATTTCTATAATTGATAATATATCAGATTATACAAGTAAAAAAAATAATGTAGATAATATTGATAATATAGGGAATATAGATAATATAGAGAATGTTGGTCATGTTATTTGTCAAATACATAATTCAGAAATGACAATAGAAAACGTACATAAAGGATATGGAATACCAACAAATAATTGGCGTGCATATCGTACATATGCTGATGCAAGAGCAGAATTGTTTCCTAACTGTGATGATCCAGTTCCTGCTTATAGTTGTATAGTCGAGGAAGAATGTTATGTTAAAAGTTATGTGTGTTATGAATGTAATAATGATAGAGCCCAATGGATAAGGGACAATCGGCAATCACGGATCAAAGAATAAATATCGAATATTATTCATTTCATGATTTACTTCTGTTTATATATGTTAAATATAGTGTACTTAAATCAAAGAAAAAAGTATAACACAACTTCAAACTACCTAAGCCGAAAAACTTGCTGTTTCAAATAAGATTTTAACATTATGGAAAGCCGGAAATATGGTTTTGCTACTCGCGGAAGAGAACATGAAAGGGGCATTTCTTACGAGCCATGTATAGAAAAAGCTCTATCCTTATTTGTGAAAGCTCAAGTATCTGCTGAGCTATAGACCAGAACCCATAACATTATTTTTGCAAGTTATACTTTTATATTTAAGGAACTCCAATTATGCATTGAAATCAGCAAAGATACTGTAAGTAGTCTCATTTAAGCAGTGCAGAGTTTTGATAACATTTTCCTTGTTCTTAAAATTGTAGAGGATTGTACCCTTTATGAATGAACTAAACAAACATATCCCCACAGCAGTAAATACTAGGTAAACGGCATACTTATAGGTTTTTTTCAAATTGCCTTTATCACTCATAAAACAAGGCTTCAAAATGTAACCCGTTCTCACTGTATAGACTCCATAGAAAAAGTTCTGTTTAAACGGCTATTTCTTAATCTTTCCACTGGACAAGGTGGATATATTGAAAAACAGAAGAAGGTTTTGAAGTATTAAGGCATAAATTTCTTGTATTTTGCCTGATAATATCTAAATTACTTTACAAAAGCACCTTATTTCTATAAAATATCAAAGGAACGAGGTCGTATGAGTGGAAAAATCGAACCCCCAAAAGTCTTTACACGTGGTCTTAGCACCGTGCGATTTTTATGGTGCAAGAGAAATGAAATGTTCGCTTTAAACTCCTTGGAGGTATTGGATTACAGTAAGTTTATTTATAGATGCCTTAAAAGTTCAGGATACAAAGCTATTGTTTTTTTAAACTATGTGCCGGACAGTAGTCGCAACAAATACCAATATCGTTATACCACGTATGATAGAGCATCGTATTGTATTTTTAACTATCTTAATATATATGAGGAATGTGAAAAAGAAGGAGGGGATTATAATCAAATAATGGACCGCTTTATTGAGCGTATGCCAGAAGAACTTGAAAAAGAAAAGAAAAAGAAGTCTGATGGTCTTATAAACAGGCAGACTACTGTTCAGGAAAAAATGTTGCCACCCGTGAGAGGCAGGCTGGATCATATTACTGTAGATGTAAGCCATGAATCTTTAGATTTGATTAACAAGATAACCCCCTTTTTTTCCCGTGGACTTGATAAACTAAATTTTGCTTTTGTTTTACCAGCGTTTTTATTTCAACATAATTCCATTGTTTCTGAGCTATCTACATTACTTGATTTTCTTTCCAGAACTCATAATTTGGAAAGAAAGACTATTCTAATTACCGTGGAAGATGAAAAAGAGTATGAAGAATATTGTAAAGCTATCAGCCGTGCCATTGATATACACGTAAATGATATTTATGCGGAAGCAAAGAAAAGGGAAGGAGAAAGATTGACAAAGGTTAATGGTGCGGAAAATGACGAAATACGTAATCTCCTTTTACGTTTTAGATTGCTTGAACCCAGAAAGTTCAATTATACTCCATTAGAAGCTGATTTACTTGCTGATAAGGTAAAATTATATGCTGAGAATGAGGCTCGTGTTATTGGTTGTAGTGGCTTTCTTATTAATGCATTAACTTATCGGTTTAAAAATAACAGAGATGATTTATCCAACAAAATACAAGAAATACTTTCATCATTAAGGAAAGATTTAATGGTGGCAAAAAGCAAGAAGATAATAAACGAAGAAAAAGCCGCTTTGTCTATTAATCGATTAATTCCTCCTTCCAGAGAAAATATACCTGATTTCGATGAACTGGCGAAAGAATTACTCGAAATGCCTGGACTGGATGATATAAAGCGGAGGCTTGGAAGAATGTATAAAGCCGCCCAGTTTGATAAAACACCCACAAAACCTTCCCATTTTATATTCATGGGGCGTCCTGGGACGGGTAAAACCGAAGTCGCTAGGCTGATGGGGAAGATGTTTTACGCACTTGGTATCTTGTCAACTTCAAATGTGGTCGAAGTTTCAAAACCAGATCTTACGGGCAGTTTTCAAGGAGATAATTCAACAAAGCCATTGCAAAAATGCCAGGAGGCTCTTGGTGGGGTATTGCTTGTGGATGAAGCCTATCAACTTGTCAAAGGTAACTCAGTTAGCGGTGATAGCGATATTGTAACTACGATTATGAAATTTATAGAGGACCATCGTGAGTCGATGTGTACGATTTTTACTGGGTATGGTCGGGAGATGAAAGAATTTTTACGGAACAACCCAGGAATGACTAGCAGAGTAGGAAAAAAAAATATTATTGAATTCCCGGACTATTCTGTGGATGAACTTATGCAAATCGCAGGGAAAATGGCGTATAAAAAAGGGCTTGTTTTCCATGATTCCTTTTCGGGGATTCTACGAAAGTTGTTTGAGTATCGTTTAAAGCATGCTGATGAAAACTACGGTAACGCACGCGATGTGCGCGAGATTATAGATGGAGCTCAAGAAAACTTAAAATCAAGATTATTTGATATTCAAAATACTGGCAGTACAGTTTCTGAAAAAGACAGAATAACCTTGATAGCTGAAGACTTGGATGATGAATATCGCAGAGACATAACCATATTAGACGGTGAAAAACTCTCGTTTGAGGAAATTACAAAAGAATTAAATGAAATGGTAGGCCTGAATAACATTAAACAGCGGCTTGAGAGAGTTTATAAATCCTTAGAAATCAGGAAACAGCAAGGAAAAGCACCGCCAAAGCCTTCTCATTTTATTTTTAAAGGTCGCCCTGGGACGGGTAAAACTGAAGTAGCAAGGCAACTGGGTAAAATCTACCATTCGTTTGGTGTTTTGCCAACATCGAAGGTGATTGAAGTTTCTAAGTCAGACCTTACGGGTATGTGGCAAGGAGATACTTCCACAAAACCATTGCAAAAATGCCAAGAGGCTCTTGGTGGTGTATTGCTTGTGGATGAAGCCTATCAACTTGTTGAAGGCAATCCTCTAAGCGGTGATAGTGATATTGTTACAACAATTATGAAGTTTATTGAAGACCATCGTGAGTCCATGTGTGCGATATTTACAGGGTATGGTCCAGAAATGGACAAATTCGTGTCTACAAACTCCGGTATGCTTAGTAGGTTGGGAGAACAGAATGAAATTGAGTTTCCCGATTACAGCGTTGATGAACTGGTTCAAATTGCTGATAAAATGGCCTCAAAAACAGGATATAAAATGGGAGATTCATTTACAACGGAAATTCGTGCATTATTCAAACATAGGTTAGAAAATGCGGGAGACAGTTATGGTAATGCGCGTGATGTGCGACAAATAATTGATTATGCTTGTGAAAGTTTAGAAGTGCGTATTTATGATACTCAAAAAAACAACCTCGCAATATCAGAAGATGATAGTATTACTTTAGTTGCCGAAGATTTAGACGGTTATGGCAAGCATTAAAATTATCAGGAGGACTTTATATGAGTTATGATGTAATGCAAGAATTGAACAAATTGGTCGGTTTAACCGGTATTAAGCAGCGGCTTGAGAAAATGTATAAAGCAGCCCAGTTCGATAAAACACCCCTAAAACCTTCACATTTTATATTTGTTGGCAATCCTGGAACTGGTAAAACGGTGGTCGCTAGATTAATTGGAAAAATTTATCATTCTCTTGGTGTCTTGCCGACTTCAAAGGTGGTCGAAGTTTCGAAGGCAGACCTTACGAGTGTCATAATAGGAAATACTTCTAAAAAAACATTAGAAAAATGCCGAGAGGCTCTCGGAGGAGTTTTGCTAATAGACGAAGCCTACATGATGGGTGCAGGTGATGATGAATGTCTTGTTACAATTCTTAGATTTATGGAAGAGTATCGTGATTCTGTGTGTGTTATTTTTGTTGGATATAAAGAACCAATGGAAAAATTTATTCAATGTACCACAGGTTTAATTGCTAGAATTGGGAAAAAAAATGTCATTGAATTCCCTGACTATTCCATAGACGAGTTAATGCAAATCGCTGTGATAATGGCAAAAGACAAAGGGCTTACACTAGATGAATCTTGCTTGCCCAAGCTTCAAAATACCCTTAATAACTGTATCAACAATGCGAATGGAAGCTTTGGCAATGCCAGAGAGGTACGAATGATTATCGATGAAGCTCATGAAAACTTAAATGCACGATTGTTTGATGTACAAGAAAGTGGTGGTTCGGTTTCTGATGCTGACCGGACAGTATTATTAGACAAGGATTTGAAGGGTTAAGGGAGGAGGAACAAAAATGAGCAGTGATCACACATGGATACGTAATAGCGAGCTTGCGGCACTCCGCAATTCTCAAACAAGAGCCTATCAAGCGGAACAAGCGGCGAAGGAAATACAAGCTCGTACCGCGCAGAGGGAGCGTGAAATCAGGTCGCAGTATGAATCAAGCGTAACATCATTGACTTCACAGATTAACACAATTTCAAGACAGTATGATTCCGACTTGCGCCGTGTAAGCGATGATTTTCGTAGTAGGATTGCCAAGCAGGCTGTTGAATTCAAAGAGCAGTTTGACCGTCAGCGGGCGGAAAACCAGCGTGACATAAATGCCTTGGAAAAGCGAGTGTATAAAGATCTTGGTCGAATAGAAACAGATGTTCGCGATATGGATAATCGTTTTACAAAAAATATTGAAGATTTCACAAGCCGCTTTAACGAATTGGCTAATAAAGAGTCAAACAAACAGAAACGTGCGGAAGTACTGCTAAACCAATTGGATGATATGCTAGCTACCGTTGGTACGCTTAAACCGGAGAAATTCAATGCCGGGGGTTTATTTGGACAAATGAAAGAACAATTAGCCAGAGGAAAGGAGAGTTTTAGGCAGGGGGATTATGAAGCAGCTATTGCTGTAGCTAATGTTAATTTGACTAATGTTGCCGCCCTTCAACAGCGGTTAGCATATGAGAACAGCCAATTTAACGCTTTATTATCCGTGGTACGCGAAGCAACAAATACCTTACGAAGCAATATTGATATGCTTACTGACGGTAAGCCTGTTCACAATTTCGAGTTTAATGGGGAAACGATAACGAGGCCATATGATATAAACCATTGGACAAACGGACGCTTTAATGATTTTTGCAATGATGTTAATGGAATTGAGCGACGTTTAGAAATTGCTGAAAACGATGCGTCAATGGGGTTAGAACAACTTGATGCAATACGAGAACAGCTCAATTCATGGACAAAAGGCGACGGTTATCTTCATTTATTGGACGAAGAAGGTAAACAAAAACAGATAAGTTCAATAGCCGTTGATGAAATGACATCTCGTGTATACGAAATACTGGATGAAAAGGGGTGGCATTTTGTGGATTCTGGCAGGCCCGATGAAGATGATAGAAATCCAAACACAATAACCTATGAAGATAATGTAGGCAACCAAGTTGTGTTAATAGTATCAGCAAGTGATGATCCAACAGTAACGCCGATTGACTATGAGGTCTATGCAAACGGCGAGGACAATAGGGATAGCGAGTATACCCGTTCCATCAAAAAAGGTATTAAAAAGGCTATCGACAGTCTGCAAGGCGGGAATATAGAACGTGGAGAAACAGAACGTAGAAATGATTGTCATACAATTAAAACGCCACAGGCATTTATTGAAAAATATGCTACAACTGTCAATAAGGAACAAGTTAAAACACGTTCATAAGCAGAGGAGGAAGCGGTAAAAATGGCTAATATAGGCTTTGATTTTGGAACAACATATACATCATGTTTTCGGTGGCAAGATGGAGGTGATAATGATGATATTTATAAATCTTTACTTAAAATGCAGACAGAAATAAGCGAATCACAACCTACTTTAGCACTATGGACAGGAACAAAATGGGAATTTGGTTTTGATGCTAGTGAAGAATTTAAAAATGATCGGTCAGATAAAAGTCGCCTTTTTAAAGGTTTCAAAATGTTACTGGGTAAAATGGCAGATAAAGATATGTTAAAAAAACATGGATATGATTCTGAAGGTGATTTTTGTCCAGTAAGTATTACAGAAAACTATCTTAAAGCAACTCTTGAGAATATATTACATAAATTGAATCATGAAAAGGTTGAAAAAATTGTAGCAGGATACCCATTGGTTTGGTTGGATAAACAAATATCTGGTGAAGCACTCGCAATTTATCAGGAAATTTTTAAAAAAATAATAAAAAATGTAATGCCAAATACTATCCTCACTTTTGAATCAGAGCCTGCTCTTTCATGTGCATACTTTGCAAATCAATATAAAAAAAATACTAAAAAAAATTTTAATGGTCATGTGCTGTTAATAGATTACGGTGGAGGAACACTTGATATAAATCTGTGTGAGATTAAACAAGTTGGTGGAGCTATTGAGATTACTGTAAAAGCGAGGACTGGTGATGGCATTAATGATATGGAAGAGGGCGTATTGGGTAAGGCTGGATTAGCGTATATTGAATATGTTGTAAAAAATATCGTTAGTGAAGCAAATATCTCTATTTCTGAAAGGCATACTAAGGAACAATATTTGGAATCAATTCTAATGCGTAGAAAATCTGAAATTGAGCAAGAATTCAAACGAGTAACAAATAATGCTACTCTTCGTAATAAATTATACGAAACAGACTTTAAAGAAAATTTTTATAATGGAAAGCCTCTCAAATATGGTGTTTTACAGAAAGTATTTGATGATAAAATAAGTAAAGTCTTAGTCAATGATGAAAATGAAGAAGGAGCGTTGAATAAAATAGATAAACAAGTAAAAGAAAAAATCAATAGAGACCCAAAAGAACTTAAATTTGGCAAGTCAGATGACTTCAAAATTGTTTTAACTGGTGGATTTTGTGATTTTTATTTAACTGAAAAAAAAATTCGCGAACACTACATAATTGCAAGAGATGATGATCCTAGAATTACAGGTATGCAAAAGGGAGAAGAAGGATTGCGATATACAATCGCATATGGAGCAGCCTTGGTTGCCGATGATAAAGTGAAGATAAAAAAGACATATCCGTATTCATTAGGTTTTGGCTCTGAAGATGGTGGTGATGTTTTTTTGGCATTTAAATTTGAAGATGAAATACAATTCAATATAGCACAATATGTGAAAGATGAAGATGGTAAAAAAATGCCTTTCTGGTCAGGGACTATTGAATGTATATATTACGATTCTAATGGAATGAAAAGTTATACCTCTAGGGTTCCTTTAGATGCATATAAAGAGAAATTCCAATTACCTAAGGGTATTGATAAATGGTGCTACATTGGTTTTTCTATGGATGAAAACGAGAAACTAAAATTATGTATCCAATATTTGAAACAGGATGCAAAAGGTATGTTAGTCGATAAAGAAGAAGAACACGAACTGACTGATATATATAATTTGCTTTTTAGTGGTAAAGTTGAAAAAGCTGATGTAAACAAGATTAGGAGGATCAAATAATGAATGGCGGATCAAGATCAATAGATGAATTTCGGAGATATTTTCCTAATACAATCCAGTGTCTTGATCAACTAATTGCGGAAGGGGTCACTCTTGAATCTCTCTTAAATGCTTTAAATAATTTAAATGGAGATGCAGAAACCAAACTTAACAAAGGTGATCCAATTAAAATAGTTGCTAATGAACCTCAATTTGGAGAAGAATTATATGGATATTTAGCAATAACAAATCGCATTTTAGATGATAATAAAAAACTTATTAATATTTTAAATGATGATATAAAAGTAATGGTGCTTGAAGCGCAAAGTGCGATTCCTGATGCAAGAAAAGCAATTAAAGATATTAGGTCAATATTAAAAGACTTGGAAAAAAATAATGATATTTTAAATAAAGAGAATGAGGAATTACAGAGATTAAGAGATGAGGAAATTCGTTTAGAAAGCGAACAGGTTCTACTTAAAGAAACAAATATTAGGCTTAAAGATGAAATTGGTGATAATAGTCAGTTAAAGAAAATAAACGCTGGTTTAATAAAAGAACAAGAAGACTTATTGCAAAAGAAGAATGAACTTATTAAGAATAAGCAACAGCTGGAACGTAATCTTGCTGAAGAACGGAATGGTTTGGAACAAAAAAGAGAGAGAGCTAAAGAAGATGTATATAAGCTCAAAAATGAAAATAAAAACTTAGAGAAAGAAATAAATGAATTAGAGGTTACAAAAACACAACTTGAGAATATACAGACTAGTTATACTTCACGAGTTGTAAAATTAGAAGAAGCATTAAAAGGGTTACAAAAAGATGAGATAGAAAAAAAATTATATAATTTGCGTTCTAACGCAGAAATAATATTAGTTAGCTGGGGAGCATTTAATAAAGATGCTGATGTTAATGAATATTTCAATAAAAGTGGTGATATTGAAAAAGATATTCTTAATTTGTATGAACAAGTAGAAAATGATGCTAATATTTTGAAAGAGTGTATTGAAAAACAAGAGAAAACATATAAAGAACTTTTAATCGAATGGGAAAAGAAATATAAATAACTAAAAAGGAGTTTGTAAAATGGGATGTGATTTATGTGGTGAATCTGTTGAAAATTTTATCTGTTCTTATTGTGGTTTTGTAAATGCGATAAAAATGGGTAAAGAAACGGAGCAAGTAGCTGAGGAAGCAAAAGAAAATAAACGAAAAGAGTTGCTTTCCAACATTTCCGAAGTCGGTATTGTAGGATGGCTTTTCAAAGGTGTTAAGGATGAAAAGCCAAACCTTGAAAAAAAAGTCATATCATTATTTGCTTCACCAAGCCTGAATAACGGTACAATTACAGGAACTTCTAAAACTGTTAATGTCAATAACGGGAAAGATATAACATTTTATATGAAAACCAACCAAAAAAAAGAAGTAGTATTAATAGATGAAAAATTAAATATTCCAAATAGTTACGATACTTTTGATATTAGTGTCAAAATAAACGAGCGTTTAAAACTTGATGTATTTTATCACATTAAAGATGGAAAACCAGATGGTACAAAAGTTCTTGAAAACGTTAAATTAGGAAAAACTCTTGTACAGTCAGCTAAAAAAGAATGATTATGAGCAAATCAAATGATATTCTTCGTGTCCACGCTACCCTAAACCAAACAAACGTCCTTGGTCCAGGCAACCGTTTTGCATTATGGTTGCAAGGCTGTGAGAAAAACTGCCCTGGCTGTATGTCTCTTTCTTCCCATGATCTTAACGCTGGGACATTGTTTTCGGTAGAAAGTTTAGTTAATAAAATAATGGATGAAAAAAATATTGAAGGTATTACAATAAGCGGCGGTGAGCCTTTCTTACAATTCAAAGCTTTGCATAATCTTTTACTGCAATTACGTGAAAAAAGTTCTCTTGGTGTGATTATATATACCGGGTATTACTTAACTGAACTCCGTGATATGAATGTTTCTGAAATTAATGAAATAATTGATAAATATTCCGACGTTATTATTGACGGGCCTTATGTTGATGAATTAAACGATGGGAAAAGCCTACGTGGATCGTCAAATCAAACAGTTCATTTTCTTTCACCTCGTTATAAGGAAAATGCTCCATCTATTTATGGTCAAGATGACCGTAAATATGAAATACGCTACAATAGCGAAGAAGCATTTTTGGTAGGAATTCCTGATAAAAAGGGATACCAAGCATGGCGTAGCGTCTTTACGCCAAAGAAGACAAGTAAGGATGAAGAGTAATGGAGATTTAATCGTATGAGTAACATTTGTCCTGTATGCCAAAATCCAGTTGAGAAAGACGCAACAAAGTGTAAGATATGCGATTTTTCTGATAATGGTAAAATAAACAGTAAAATAAACAGGCTATGGCTAACCGAAGAAGACGCTAACCACTGGCTTGAAACGGTGGTGAAACCGTATCGCCTGCAATGGGGAGCAAAGAAGCGTGAAGCTGAGTTGTTGGCGCAGCTTGAAGAATTACGTAAGAAGGAATCGAAACTAGGAAAGGAAGCAAAGAAGCGTGAAACTGAGTTGTTAACGCAACTTGAGGAAAAGAATAAAAAAATAATCGAACTTGAGGATGCTCAAAAAAAAGAACAAGCATTGGCTCCGCATATGACGCCAACAATACCTATATCGTCCCCTCAACAAGAAAACTTTTCTCACAACACGAAGGTAAAGGAGAGTCATCAAGAAATAACAAAAAGAATGGAAAAAAATACTAAATTAGGTATTTTAGGTAGAATAATAGGATTATTATCTGGACTTTTTTTTATAGGTGCGGGTGTTATGTCTATTTGGTGGTGTGTTAGTTTAATAAAACATTTTAATATAATCTTCAGGTGGTTGGTAATTATTCCTTCGTCTATTATCTGCGTTGCAGTAATAATCTATGGATGTCTGGTAATAATAAAAGGAGTGTTCAAAGGGGAGGAGTGGTGGTATAGTATTTAAGCGAAAAAAAACAACATCCTTTGGTCGTAGTCATGTACAAGCGGCTATGTCATAATGTCAAGGTCATGCATTGTGTCAGATACTTTTTTATCAGACAAGTAAAGAAACATAGAGGAGATTTAATCGTATGAGTAAAATTTGTCCTGTATGCCAGAGTATTGTTGGTAAAGACGCAACGAAATGCGAGAATTGTGAATTTTCTGATAATGATAAAATAAACAGGCTATGGCTAACCGAAGAAGACTGGACTTTGCCCCATTAGGTGAACATCATTAAGCAATACTACCATAATTATACGCATTAGGCGCAACATAGTCAAGAGCCGAATGAATACGAACGCGATTATAATACGCCTCAATGTAAAGAAATAC
>Ga0268262_10004858_pt1 | contig 13630 bp, 11 predicted proteins | sample TergutNc150P3_FD_190354 | JGI IMG/M metagenome (GOLD analysis project Ga0268262, IMG submission 190354) | Nasutitermes corniger P3 segment gut microbial community from laboratory colony in Florida, USA - Nc150 P3 (SPAdes) (version 2) | ecosystem: Host-associated > Arthropoda: Insects >... | reverse complement strand
TGAAAAACGGCGCGTTCGACGGCTACCGAAACGCCCTCGGCAGACTCGCGGCCGACATAAGGACGTGCGCCGGCCGCAACAGCTACGCCCCGTTCATAACGCGCGGCGCGGACGACCCGCTTAAAGAGTGCCGCGTGACGTTGGACCGCGCGTACGCCTCCATGCCGCCCTCCGTGTCCGCCCCGCTTAAACGGGTCTTGGAACCGCCGCTCGACATCGCCGCCGCCGCGTTGACGAAAGCCGTGACGGAAGAGATAGAGGAGAGCTTTCGCGCCGAGGCGGTCAACCCGTATGTCAGCAAGCTGATGAACCGCTACCCGTTCGACAGAAAGGGAAACGACGCGTCGTGGAGCGACTTCGAGGAGTTCTTCAAACCGCAGAGCGGAACGCTGTGGAAATACTGCGGCAAGAACCTCTCAGGCGTGTTGGAACGCACATCGCGCGGCTGGGAGGGCGCGGGCGGGCAGTCCGCGCTGCCGCTGACGCTTAACGAAGAACTGCTTAAATGCCTGAACCGCGCGGAACGCATATCGGATAACTTTTTCAAAAAAGACGGCTCCCCCAAACGCCACGAGATTATCTTCAACCCCATAAAGTCGAGCAGCGGAGAGGTTGCGCTGTTATTGGGCGACAGAGTGTTCGATTTCAAAACAGGCTTGCCCGCGACGGTCGTAAAACAGCAAGGATCCGAGACCGACGAGCCGATCGCGCTGCGCCTGACCGCCGCCGACAAAGCCCAGGAAGAGACGCGCTTCACGGGAGAATGGTCGGCCGTCCGCCTTTTCGAATCCGGCAAAACCGATAAACTCGGAAACGACAGATACCGCGTCAACTGGCGTTTAAACGTGAGAGGCATCTACACGGCGAACATAACGGCGACGGTCCAATGCGGCACGGAGGCGTTGTTCGACAGGACGGCGGTTGACGGGTTCGCCGTGCCTAATAGGGTGTTTAGGAATAATTGAGGCTGTGCGGATCGTTGCGGCGGGATCGAAATCGTGAATGCTCGGGATTGCTTGGAGGCCGCAGGCGGGTGAAAATCGGGGTTTTTTTCAACTTTTTAACATAATTCTTGACCCGCGCGAACCGCGTGTATTATATTATAGTGTCTAAATTATACGTACGTTTAATTGGGTCTTCAGGAATTATGGTGGAAACGTTGTATGGATGAACAGTCTTCGCTATGGTTAAAAATCTCTGGATTGCTTCGCTTCGCTCGCAATGACGGTCATTGCGAGGAGCGAAGCGACGAAGCAACTTGTTTACTTCGGCGAAGCCAATCCAGAAAAGCGACCATTAAGGATAGACCTCTTTCCACCATAATCCCGGAAGCGCCGTTTAATTTAGACACTTTTTGTCCCGCGTCCGCCCCTCTTTTTACTCCAATTTCCGCGTTTTGCCTGTATTGACAATTGTCTAATTTAAACGTAGGTTTTTTTTAGACACTTTTGTCTAAAAAACGTCTGAATTAGGTTTTTTAGGATTAGTAGGATTTAAGGATTGAACGTCAACGTCAAAGGCACCACCCCGCCGCTTCGCGCGGCCGAACAGTGCCCCACTGGGGCACGGCTCCCTCCGAGGAGGGGAATAAAGTCAAAACAATGCGTTGTGTTGACGTTGACGTTAATTCCCCTCCTCGGAGGGGTGGCGGCGAAGCCGACGGGGTGGTGCTTTTGACGTTGACTTTGGGCTTTGACTTTTAATCCTATAATCTGTTTTAATAATCCTATAATCTTAATTCGGACAACGTGCGCAATAGTCGGACAGTGTGTAAAAAATCGGACAACGGTTAATAACTATCTATCATCATCTAACTTTTATTGAAAGGGGAGTGCAGTATGAAAAGCGTTAACTTTAAGGCGGCGGGACGTTTGTTGGCGGTAACGGCGTTGTCGGCGGTCTTGTGGGTCGGGTGCGGGGGGGGACGATAACCAGAACGACAACGGCACCAACAACAACGGCAACAACAGCGGTAACAACACGGTCGGGAATAATACCTGCACGAGCGGCGGAACATGCAAGTCGGCGGTAATGCCGGATGGCAAGAAGTGGCTGACGGAGAATCTGAACATAGAGACGGCGGATTCTTGGTGTTATAACAGCAGTCCTGACAGTTGCATGAAATACGGTAAGCTGTATACGTGGGAGGCGGCGAAGAGTGCTTGTCAGTCGATTGGGAAGCGGCTGCCTACTAACGCGGAATGGGACGCGTTGGTGACGGCGGCGGGTGGACAGGCTGCGGGAGAGAGACTGAAGGCGAAAAGCGGTTGGTACAATTACGGCAACGGTACTGATCAATACGGATTTTCGGCCTTGTCGGGCGGCCGCCGGCTCTCCGACGGCGATTTCGACAATGCTGGTTACTACGGCTACTGGTGGACGGCTACGGAGGACAAGTACTCCGGCGGCGACGCTTACTACAAGGATATGGGCTACGACTACGACTTCGTGTACAATGGCAGCTACGAAAAGAGCAAAGGCTATTCGGTTCGTTGCATCGAAAATTGACAGATTGCGCATCCGTACGACGCGTATTCAACGGGGCGGCAAAGCGTCGCCCCTACCGTCCCGCCCCCTCCGTCCTCCAAGCCCCGATAATCGCCTCGATCAGCCCGTCCTCGTCCAAATCGACCGTCCGCCGTTCCTCTTTCTCCATGAACCACGCGACCGATTCCCGAATCGCCGTCGCAAAATTCTTCTCGCATTTGAACCCGGGAACGAATTTTTTGATCTTAGAGTTGTCGAAGACCCCGTTCTCCGCCTTGTCGCCCAAAAGTTTGCCTCTCGCGTCGGGGTAGCGTTTAATTATGAACTCGGTTGGGATATGGACGGGGTTTATTTTGTCAACTCCGAGCGCCGCGCCAAGTTCTTTGTAGATGCCGTTCCAGCTCAACGCCTCGTCGCTCGTGATGTGGAACGTCTCGCCTATGGCGGCTTTGTTGCCCACGAGCCCGACGAATCCGCGCGCGAAGTCGGAGGCGGCGGTAAGCGTCCACAGCGATTCGCCGTCGCCGTGTATGATGAACCCGCGTCCCGCCAGTATCCGCGCCGACACGGTGAATCCGCTGCCGTTTATGGGGGAGGGTATCCATGTGTGTCCGAAGGTGTGCGACGGGCGTACTACGGTCACGGGAAAATCGTCGTCGCGGACGGATTCCAAGTACTCTTCGCAGGCGGTTTTGTCTTGGGCGTAGGGCCAGAACGGGTTGCCGCGCGGCGTGTCTTCTGTGATCGGGAGCTTTGTATGCGGTTTGGCGTAGACGGTTGCGCTCGACACGAAGACGTACTGTTCGATCCGTCCGCGAAACGCTCCGTAGGCGTTGCGGCATTGGTCGGGCGTGAAGGCCATGAAGTCTAAGACAATGTTGGGGGAGAGCCCTTTTACAGCGTCATCGAACTCGCGCGGGTTGAAGCGGTCGGCTTTGACGTGTCCGCATCCGCGCGGCGCGGGGCGTCTGCCTGTGTTGAGCAGCGTGACGTCGCGTCCTTGCGAGACCAACAGTTCCGTCACCTCGGACGATATGTTGCCTGTGCCGCCGATTATCAGTATGTTCATCGGTTATCCCTCTGACAGTTTTTGAATTTTGTTATGCGAAAGATTGTGTTGCGTACAATTCTTCTTCTTGAAATAAAAGATACTGTTCTTTTTCCTTACCTATTCGTTTACCGATTAAATCTCTTGTATCGACCACTGCGCCGAACTTCAAAAAGATAGATTTGAATTTTGAGATGTTATCACCCCAATAAACCATACAACAAGCCATTGGGGCTCCCTTATTATCGTCATCGCCGTCAATAATGAACTTTAATCGTGTATCATAAAGAAAACATATTGATGCGGCTTCTCCAAAAACATAATATTTCCAATGAGTGGTGTTAGGAGCCACAGGAATGAGTGCTAAGACTTCAGCCCCGTATCTTTTATGCGCTTCAGCGCATTTTTTTAGCCAATGCTTAATAGTGGTTCCAGTTACTCTATCTGCGCCATAAGGGGGATTTACATAAATAGTTTTGAAATTCCACGTTTCAGATAGTCCGTCATTTTTAGGGAAAATATATTCAACATCAGCTCCAACAATTGAAAATACATTGGAACAAGGATCCAATTCGATATTATCGTTAAACATTTCTCTAACCGCTTTTACATATTTTTGCGGTGTACACCAATTTTGTGACAAAGTATTTACTTTTCTTCCTGCACTCATCAATATACCTCCCACCATTTCTTGTTTGAAAGTAAAAACAACTCTTCTTTCAAATCATTCAAATCCCTGTTTTTCGGTGTTATTACATTGAACCAGCGTTTTATTTTTTCGGCATTTTTTCTGAAATAATTTGTTAATGCCACATCGGCGTAATAATCTATTTTCACTTTTGTAAAAATGTTGCCTTTTTTATGTTCGTTGTAACTTTTATTAAAAGCCTCTTTGATTGGTTGATTTTCTTTCTTAGGTTTAATAAGCAAATCCGTTATAAATTCACCGATTCCATTATCTGTTAGGAAAATGAGCCAATCGTACGATTGTGCCAATACTTTTAGTTCTTTATTTTGATTTTCAGATGTAAACCAATTTCCATGGTTACTTATAATTCCTATAGTAAGAATGAAATTCTTTAAAACATGAGAGTCGTTAGAATGAATTGTCTCATTCAAAAGTGTATAGTATTCCTTAATTATAAATGTTCCATCTTGTTTTTGGATTATTCCGCCAAGAGAACCGTTATTGTATCGTATTCTTTGCAAAGAAGATACCGTTCTGGCCACATAAGAACCCTGTTTTGCTTTTTCAATTGTTTGCGGACCCTTTCGCATACCTTCTTCAATTCCAACGCGTTTACATTCAAACATCGCAAACGGTTCTGTTTTCAATTCGTATATCTTGTATGAATTATCGCAACTATTGACATAAACACTGATGAATGATTCTTTATGTTCTGATAAAACAAATGCGTTTTTTATTACATTATTTTTATCAATAATCATTCCGCCCTTTGGAATAATATCGATATTATTATTAAAATGTTTTTTTATTATTTTAGTACAACTTAGCGGCTTATCGTTTTTTTCAATCTCACCTGCTACAAGTAATTTGCTTCCATGCAAAGTAAATTCAACATTATGGGTTATTTCACTATTTGCAAATTCAGGTAAAGGACGTTCAATAGATGTAAAAACCTCAAGGTTCCAATTCTTAATAAGATAATAAGTTATCAGTTCAATAAACGTACCTAATGCTCTGCCGGCGGCTTTCTTTCTGTCGCTGGCATAATGAAAGACTTCCGAGGCGAGTAGATTCTGCAATTTATCGACTGAATCGTAACCCATACGCCGCCTACGTTTTCCCCGCCTCTTTGTCCCGTTCGCTCCAGGCGAAATTCTCTTTGACCGTCTCTTCGTCTTCGCCCTCTTCGTCTATGCTCTCTTTTATCTTGATGAAGCCCTCTATGTTTTTCAGGAAGAGGTCTACGAGGTCGGGGTCGAAGTCTACGCCGCGTCCTTTGCTTATTATTTCGCAGGATACGTCTATGGGGTAGGGCATTTTGTACGGGCGTTTGGAGGTCAGCGCGTCGAAGGTGTCGCAGACGGCGACTATCCGCGCGTTTATGGGTATGTCTTCGCCGGTTATCCCGTGGGGGTAGCCGCGTCCGTTCCACTTTTCGTGGTGGAAGAGGGCGATCTGTCTCGCTCCCTCTATGATGGGGGATTTGGGGTTGTTGAGTATGGCCGCGCCTATGGTGGTGTGTTTCTTCATCTCGTTGAACTCCGCGTCGGTGAGCTTGCCGTTTTTGAAGAGGATGTTGTCCTTTATCCCGATCTTGCCTACGTCGTGCATGGGGGACGTGAACTCCATCTCCTCCACCTGTTCCGGGGTTTGCCCGTACAAGCCGGCGAGGTAGACGCTGTAGCGGCTCATGCGCAAGATGTGGTTGCCCGTCTCGTTGTCCTTGTATTCGCTTGCTATGGCGAGGCGGTTGATGGTGTCTTTGTACGCGTCGCGGAGGTTTTTCTTCGCGCCGTCGAGCTCTTTGAGTTTTTTGTTCAGGTCGATTATGTTTTTCACGGCCTGCGCCGACATGAGCGCGGAGTCTTTGTGCCGCTCTTTGGAGAGCAGGTAGGCTCTCGCGGCTTCGGTTTTGAACTTTTCGAGTTCCACGCGCAGGAACGCGAGTTCTTGTTCGTAGAGCCTGTTTTTGTCAGACTCGCGCCGATAGGCTTCGTAGTAATCGCCGCCGTCGGCGGGAGCCGCCGCGCCGGAACCGCCGCCGTTGTTCGATATCACCGTCACGCTCCCCTCTTTACGCTTTGTTCCCGAACAGCTCGCCGATCTTGTCCATGAGGTCGAGCGGGCTGAATGGTTTTTGAATGAACTCCGCGACCCCGGCTTCGAGCGCGGTTTCGCGCAGCTCTAAGTCCGAACCGCTGAGCATTATGACCTTGCAGCCGGCGGTCTCCGTCGCGGACTTTATGCGCCGCGTGGCCTCCATGCCGTCGATCGTGCCGGGCATCATCATGTCCATGACGACCAAGTCGGGCTTGCGCAGCGCCGCCGCCTCGACCGCCTCGTCGCCCGTCTCCGCCTCGAACACCTCCCACCCGTCGAACTCAAGGGTGGCCCGCACGAGCTGGCGGATTTCACGCTTGTCGTCTACTATAAGCAGTTTTTTAGTATCCATAAATTCCGTGCCGCCTTGTAATGGTGGGACAGCGTCATGGCATATTCCCCGATATACCCCGTCTAATATAATACATGGGACGGTAAAAATTCAATAAAAATCGAATAGTATTTTTATGACGGCCCTCTTTCGGCCGTCGGGTTTGTTTGTCCCGGCCCCCGCCCGGCTTCGCTCGTCAGTGGATCTCCTTGCCGAGGAACCCTTTCATGAAGAAGAAGTCGTTCAGCTTGAACATCAGCGCCTCCTGGTTCACCGGCTTCGCTATGTGGTCGTTCATCCCCGCCTCCTTGCACCGCTGCACGTCCTCGCTGAGCGCGTTCGCGGTCATGGCGACTATGGGGATCGACTTCGCTTTGGCGGTGTCCATGGCCCTTATGCGCCGCGTCGCCTCGAAGCCGTCCATCTCCGGCATCTGTATGTCCATCAGGACTATGTCGTACTTGTCCGGGTTCTCGCCGAACTTGCCGACCGCCTCCGCGCCGTTCACCGCCACGTCTATGGCGACGTGGGTCTCCTCTAAGAACGCGGCTATGATCTCGCGGTTGATGTCTATGTCCTCCACGAGGAGTATCGTGTTGCCGCTGAAGCTCAGCGCGGGCGGGGTCAAAGCGTCGCCGCCCGCGTTCTTTATCAGGCAGGTCGGCATTACGTCGCTTATGGAGTCGAGAACCGCCGAGGGCGAGATGGGTTTCGTGACGCACTTCACGATGCCGGCCTCGCGCGCCTTCTGCTCGAACTCCTTCCAGTCGTACATGGACACCATGACGATGGAGACGTTCTCCCCGGTCGTCTCCTTGATCCTCCGCGCCGCCTCTATGCCGTCTAATTTGGGCATCATGTAATCCATAAATATAATGTCGTAGGGCCGCCCCGAAAGCTTCGCCTCCTCCGACTTGGCCACCGCGTCCTCGCCGTCGCACGCGTGCTCGCAATCGAATCCGAGCGTCGTCAAAACGTGGGAGATGTACTCGCGCGACTCCGCCGAGTCGTCCACGGCGAGCACCCTCAGATGCTTGGCCTGCACGGAGCGCAGCAGATGCTCGCGCTCCCGCTTCGCGCCCACGGCGTCGCCCGTGCCCCTGCGCATCTTGGCCGTGAAAGAGAAGACGCTGCCCTTGCCCGGCTCGCTCTCCACGCCGATCTCCCCGCCCATCATCTCCACGATGCGCTTGTTGATCGCCAAACCCAGGCCCGTCCCGCCGAATTTGCGCAAAATGGTGCTGTCGGCCTGCTCGAACGGCCTGAAGAGCTTGGCCGCCTGCTCCTCCGTCAGCCCGATGCCGGTGTCCCTCACCTCCACCTTTATCACGCAGTCGTTGCCGGAGCCCTCCGCCAAACGCGCGCCGATGTCTATCTTCCCGCCCTCGTCCGTGAACTTGACGGCGTTGCCCACCAGGTTCGCCACGACCTGCGAGAAGCGCAGCTCGTCGCTCACGACGTATTCGGGCAGCTTCTTGTCTATCGTCAGCGACAGGGTCTGATTCTTCTCCTCCGCCTTGACGTTCATCATGTCGTATATCTTGTTGAGCGCCGTGTCTAAGGAGAACTCCGCGTTCAGGAGCTCGAACTTGTTCGCCTCTATCTTAGATATGTCGAGCACGTCGTTTATGAGCGCGAGCAGGTGTTTGGAAGCGCCGTCGATCTTCGTCAGGCAGTCCTGCACCTTGTCGGGGTTGGCGGAGGAGGCTCTGGCGATCTGCGTCATGCCGATTATGGCGTTCATCGGGGAGCGTATCTCGTGGCTCATGCGCGACAGGAACTCGCTCTTAGACTTGTTGGCGAACTCGGCGGCGTTGAGGCCCTCTAAGGCTTGTTTGTTCATCTCTTCGAGGTTCGAGACCATGGAGTTCAGCCGCCGTTCCACGAGGGCGAAGTCGTCGGGCTTGCCGTTGTCGGCGGCGACGGCGAACCTTTTAGTGAGGTCGCCGCCGGCCACGGCTTCGGCGAAGGCGGAGATTTTGGAGATCTTGCCGCGCAGGTAGCGGGTGAAGCCGAACGCGCAGCCGGCGATTAGGAACAGGCATACGGAGGGGACGGCGGCGGCGGCGTGCGGATGTTTGCCGATGTACGCGCCGATCGGACCGTCCGCGCCGAAGCGGCCGCTCAGGACGGCGAACGGGGTCAGCGTGAAGAAGACTATGAGGGCGGCGAAAACAATTACAGGCAATTCAATGCTTCTTATTTTCATTGTTCCCCCGTAATGATGAAAGTCAAAAAGAAAAGTCAAAAATAATATTATACCTCGTCCCCGGACATGTTAATTATCATTTCTTTTTTCCAGTCGCTGAATGTTCCGGCTATGATGTGTTCTCGGGCGGATCGGGTTAGTTCCATGTAGAAGTGGATGTTGTGCAGCGTCATTAGGCGGATGGCTAAGATTTCTCCGGCCATGTACAGGTGTCTGATGTAGGCCCGCGAGAAGTTGCTGCAGGCGTAGCAGCTGCATTTTTCGTCTAAGGGGCGGGCGAAGTCTTTGGTGTGCATGGAGTTGCGGATGTTGACCTTGCCGGAGCTTGTGAAGGCCGAGCCGTTGCGGGCGTTGCGCGTGGGCAGGACGCAGTCGAACATGTCTATGCCGCCGGATATGCACTCTAAGATGTCGATGGGCGTTCCCACGCCCATTAGGTAGCGCGGCTTCTCCTCCGGCAGAAGGCTCGCGGTGTAGGCGGCGGTCTCGTACATGGACGACATGGTCTCCCCTACGGCGAGCCCGCCTATCGCGTATCCGGCGAAGTCCATGGCGGACAGCTCTTTGGCGCATCGCTCCCTGAACTCCTTCATCACGCCGCCCTGCACTATGCCGAAGAGGTGCTGCGGGTAGCCGTGGTGGAAGTGCAGCTTGCAGTGGTGCTCGCGGCACCTCGACGCCCAAACGAGCGTGCGTTCCACCGCCGCCGCGATCTTGGCGGGGTCGGCGTTCGACGGGGGGCACTCGTCGAAGACCATGATGATGTCCGCGCCCAGATCGTGCTGGATCTCCATCACCGTCTCCGGCGAGAAGAAGTGGCGCGAGCCGTCTATGTGGGACTGGAACTCCACGCCGTCGTCGGTGATCCTGGAAATGTCGCGCAGGCTGAAGACCTGGAAACCGCCGCTGTCCGTGAGTATGGAGCCGTTCCAGCTCTCGAACTTGTGCAGCCCGCCCGCCTCGTGGATGAGCTTGGCCCCCGGGCGCAGGTGCAGGTGGTAGGTGTTCGCGAGGATAATCGGGCACCCGCACTGGCGCAGCTCCAGCGGCGACATGGACTTCACGGTGGCCTGCGTGCCGACCGGCATGAAAATGGGCGTCTCGACGGTGCTGTGGGCGGTTGAAAAGGTGACCGCCCGGGCGGCGGACGCGCCGTCAGAGCCTATGTGACGGAAAGATAGCTTATCCAATATGCAAAAACCTCATCAAATAAGGTATAGATTACGGTTAACCGTTCAGGGCGAAAAAAATACGCCATGTACAATATATATAATGGGGGCCGGAGAGGTGCAAATTTTTTTTTGAGGAACGGCTCATTCCAAAACCGCGACCGCCGCGCAGCAGGCGCGCTCGTGGGTTATGGAGATGTGCGCCGCCGACGCGCCCGCCTCGGCCAGAGCCCGCTTCAGGCGTTCGTCGAGGATTTCCAAGCGGGGGCGGCCGGACGGGTCGGAGAGGATCTGTACGCCGAGCCACGAGGCCGAAGACTGCGCGTTCGGCGGGAGCGCCTTGTAAAACGCCTCCTTCGCCGCCCAGCGCCCGGCGAAGTGACGCTCCGGAGCCGCAAAGCGGCCGCAAAGCTCCGCTTCGAGCGGCGTGTACACCCTGCGTATGAAACGCCCGCCGTGCCGGGCGATAACCCCCGCCACGCGCGGTATCTCCGCTATGTCTATGCCGATGCCGATTATAGCCATACATTATATTATATTTATTGGCATCAAGGACGGCAAGATGAATCTTCGCTTATTTTTTACCGAGGCCCCCGCATATTTTTACGCGCTGCCGGCGCTGCTCCTCGCCTACGGGGGCGCGGTGATCGCCATGACGTTCGCGCTGTTCGCGAAAACGCCGCGCCGCGAAGACTTTTCCGCCGTCGATGCGGAGAACGGCGGTCAAGGCGCGGCCGTCGGCGCGCCCGGAGTGTCCGTCGTGATCCCCTTCCGAAACGAAGAACGCAACCTCCCCGCGCTGCTCGCGTCTATCGACGGGCAGAACTACGGGGGGGCGGTAGAGGTCATATTGGTCAACGACGGCTCTACGGACGGGGGAGCGGACGTTATCAAAAAATTCGCGCCGCGCGGCAAGAATATATTTATTGAGGCTGTAGATTTGCCGCAATCGGCGGACTCCGACGTTAAGCTGACCAGCAAACAGCGCGCGCTTGACTTCGGCGTTGACCGCTCGTCATACAGATTGATACTGTTTACCGACGCGGATATGATACTGGAGCCGACGTGGGCGGAGTCTATGGCGGAGTCGCATTTGTCAACCGGGGCGGATATGGTTTTCGGGCATACGGCGATTATGCGTATAGGTATTGATAATGCGGCTAATGCCGTGGCGAATATCAATGTTGGTATTAATACTAATACAGATACTGATACTGATGAAGGCGCGGATACGTTATCCAGCCGTATTCGCGCTTTGATTCGTAAACTGTTTGTACTGTTGGAATCTTATCAATTGGAGTACCTGTTCTCTTTCGCCTATGCATTTTCCAAATTGAACATTATGGGTTCCTGCATGGGCAACAACGTCTTAATCACGAAAGAGGCTTATGCGGCTTGCGGCGGTCAGCGCGGCGTCGGCTACAGCATAGTCGAGGATCGCGCGCTTTTGGGGCTTGTCCGCAAAAGAGGTTTCAAGACGGCGGCCTGCGAACCGTTTACGGTGACGGCGCGGACCTACCCGTCGCGTTCGATAGGGCAGTTCGCCGATCAGGCGCTGCGCTGGGCGCGGGGCGGTTTGCGTCCGGGGGGCGGGCTCTTCGCCGCAGGATTGCTCTTATTGACGCAAAATATCATCTTCCTGCTGTCGATGATATGCGCGCTGCCGCCTGCGCTCATATTGCAATGCGCCGCCAACTTTATGCTTACTTGGCTGTTTTTGTCGATATCGTTCCATAAGAACGGCGCGGCGGCCTCCAAAATTCTGTTCCCCGCGCACTATATTTTCATGACGGTTGAAACGATAGCGTTCCTGCCGCTCGTGCTGTTTAAGAGCGGAGTAAAGTGGAAAGACAGAAGGGTGTGAATGAAGAAGCCGATATTGTTGCATTATTACATAACCAACCGTTGCAACGCCCGCTGCGTCTTCTGCGATATTTGGCGGGAGCGTCCCAAGGCGGACGCCGAATTAAGCGATGTGACGGCGAACCTGATCCAAGCTCGTAAGGCCGGCTGCCGTTTCGTAGACTTCACCGGCGGCGAGCCGCTGCTGCACCCCGACCTGCCGGAGTTCCTCCGCCGAGCGAAAAAAGCGGGCCTTATGACCTCCGTCACCACCAACTGCATTCTGTTCGAGGAGCGTGCCGGAGAGCTCGCCGGATTGATCGACCTGCCGCACTTCAGCATAGACGCCGACAGCGCGGAGCTGCACGATAAAATCCGAGGCTGCCTGTCATACGAAAAAGTCATAAGAAGCATAGACGCGGCGGCGGCCAACCGCATCTACCCCGACCTGCTGTTCACCTACACGGAGGAGAACATAGACGCCGTGGAGGGCGTGTGGAAGCTGGCGCGGAAGAAGCGTCTAATCCTGATCTTAGACCCCGTCTTCGCCGCGTGGGGCCCTGACAAAATCCACGCGCAAACGCACCGCAAAGCCGCCGATTTCGCCAAAAGACCCGGCGTCTACCTGAACCGCGCCCACCTTCTTCTGCGATCCCAAGGAGGCAACCGCACGCGATCCCCCATCTGCAAAGCCCCCAGCTCAACTATAGTTATTACCCCCGACGGCAAACTGACCCTGCCCTGCTACCACCACCGCTGCGCCTCTGTAAATATAGACGGAAACCTAACCAAAGCGCTCCTATCCGTCGAGCGCACGGAAGCCCTGAACAAAGAGGGCCGCTACGCCTTCTGCGAGGGTTGCCACATAAACTGCTACTTCGACCCCACATACAATACGACATCTGGAAAATTCTTATGGGAATCAATGAAAAGCAAAGCGAAGTACGCGCTAACCAAGTATCTGCTATACAGGCGGCCATGGCCGAAGATGTGGTGTTGACTTTGCGACGCGAAGCGGCGCATGGATTAAAAAGACTGTCTGAATTAGGATGATAGGATTAAAAAAACAGATTATATGTTTGAAAGGCTCTGGATCGCTTCGCTACGCTCGCGATGACGGTCATTGGCTTCGCCGAGATAAACAAGTTGCGAGGAGCGAAGCGACGAAGCAATCCAGAGATGTTGACTTTAAAACAGATTATAGGATTAAAAATCAACGTCAAAAACCTTTCTTTTGACGTTGCGACGCGAAGCGGCGCATGGGTTAAAAAGACTGTCTGAACTAGGATTAGTAGGATTTAAAGGATTATTAGGATTAAAAACACTAGATGTTTTGATGTTGCGACGCGAAGCGGCGCATGTTTTAAGAAGTCCCCGCCCCTAATTATAGGGGGGCGGGGATTGACGGGTGGGGGGATTATGTAGCGGGGCGTTGCGGGGTGTTCCCCGCAGGGTGGGTAGCGGAAAAGAAAACGGCGAAGCCGTTTTCTTTGTAGCGAGGGAGGGCGCAGCCCTCCCCTTAGTTGAATTTGACTTTTATTATTTTATTTTTATTTTTCTTGATTTTAAAGTTTTTCATTTTAATTAGCTTTTTTATATTATATTATAATCATGTTTATAAATAACGGCAACGGCAACAGCAACGGCGGCTACAGCGACTACCGCTCCGACCCCGCCATGCGCGAGGTCTACGAGCGCACCGACATTTTGCGCAAACCCATTTGCGGCATCGTCTCCGGCTACCACGACCTGCCCT
>Ga0268262_10004857_pt1 | contig 13632 bp, 12 predicted proteins | sample TergutNc150P3_FD_190354 | JGI IMG/M metagenome (GOLD analysis project Ga0268262, IMG submission 190354) | Nasutitermes corniger P3 segment gut microbial community from laboratory colony in Florida, USA - Nc150 P3 (SPAdes) (version 2) | ecosystem: Host-associated > Arthropoda: Insects >... | reverse complement strand
GGAGGAACGCAGGACAGCGGAATTGTGCCTTGCGGCGGTAATGCAGGACGGATTCGCGCTTGCCTATGTACCGGAAAAACACAGGACAGGATTATTGTATCTTGCGGCGGTAGTACATTGCGGCGCCGTAATTCAGCTTGTGCCTGAAGAGCACAGGTTAGCGGAACTTTGCCTTGCTGCGGTAATGAATAATTGTGAAGCGCTTGAGTATGTACCGGAAAATTTCAAAACAGCGGAACTGTGTTTCACGGCTGTACAACAGAAAAGCAGGATGCTTGAATATGTGCCTGAAGAACTCAAGACCGCGAGACTGTGCCTTATGGCGGTAGAACAAAATGGCATGGCGCTTGAATTTGTGCCTGAAAAACTCAAGACAGGCGAACTGTGCCTTAAGGCAATAAAACAAAATGGAAGGGCGTTTGAATATGTGCCGGAAAAGTTCAGAACAGACGAAATTAATCTTGCGGCGCTAAAGTCGGATGAAATGATTTTTCATAGGTCGGACAAACAAAGTAGAGGAGAAATGTACCTTAAGGCAAACGCTACGCTTGAATATTTACCGGACGCTCACAAAACAGTAGAACTATGTCTTGAGGCTGTAAAGCAGTCCGGCAAGACGCTTGAGTATGTGCCGGAAAAATTCAAAACAACGGAACTGTGCCTTGCGGCAGTAATGGAAAACGGCGATGCGCTTGAATATGTGCCGGAAGGATTGAAAGAACAGGTCAAAGAAGAGGCAGGGATAAAGGAGTCAGCGATGAATAAGGAATATGACATTATACCTACAATAAACAGAAACGATTTGATAAAAGCAAAGAAATACACACAGGTTTATTTGCCACTTTTTATTACTGATGATATGTATCATAACCACCGGGAAATTATGCCCATGTTAAATAGTTCACAGCAGACTTATTTAACATTTTACCTTATGGATGAAACTATGCGTACTGGTTATAATAGCGGTTTTTACAATTAATTTATGATGGATACGGCGAATATGTTTTTGAAAAACCATTCGCTAAAATAATTAAAACATGGGGCGCAATAAAAATCAGCGAGATTGTTGAAAAAGCCAGAAGCATATATGAAAAGCATAAAAATAGAGTTGAAAAAATAAAAACAGAAAAAGAATTGTCTTGCCTATGCTCAGAAATAACTGATTTCGAGGTATTAGACGATGAATACATAAGGATTACTGATAATGATGAAAAAAAAATAAAAGAATATATTGAAAATAACACAAACGAATTCGCGATAATAGACGAAAGTAATTCACAGGTCAGCCATGTAGATATAAGTATTAAGGAAATGGATGACAGGATGAAAATGTTTGAGGAGATAGAAATCATAGAAAAATATATTGAGGATAATATAAGTAAGCTTACGATAAATGATGAAAATAATACATTTGTCATTAATGCGTCTGAAATATTTGGGAAAAATAACACGATAACAATAGATAGTATTACTAAAGAAATTAACGGAAAGAGGGTGACAATAAAAATAAATAGGTAACTATCACAGGGAGGCATGAAAATGTTTGAAATGCGGGCGCCAAGAAGAAAAGAAATAGCCAGGCGGATGGAAAACTTCCGCCTTAACGGGGGAGATGTCCTTGACCTTTCTCATTTGTATATGACAGAGCTTCCCCTCGAAATTAAAAGCATGGAAAATTTGGCCGTTCTGGATTTAAGTTACAATCAACTTAAATCCCTGCCGGACTGGATAGGAGATTTGCGCTCATTGAAGCGCCTCAATCTCCGGTGGAACGAGCTTGAGGCTCTGCCCGATTCATTTATCAAACTAAAAAAGCTTACCTTCCTTGACGTGGGCCTAAACTATTTAGGGAGATCACTCGGATGTCTTGTGCATTTAAAAACGCTTGAACATCTTGATCTTGAAAGAATTAAGCTCAATGCCCTGCCGGATTGGATAGGCGATTTCACAGACCTTCAATTCCTTAACTTGCGTTTCTGCGGGTTGGAATCTCTGCCAGAATCAATGAACAACCTTTCGAATTTACGTACCCTCTACCTCGGCGCAAATTGCGTTTCCGCATTGCCAGAATGGCTGGGAAATTATGAACAGTTGGAAGAATTGGATATAAGCGCCAATGAGCTATCTATTATTCCTGAGTTCATCGGAAATTTGAAAAACCTGACTTCCCTTGACCTTGGTCACACAGACGAGGAACGGGAAGATAAGCACCCATATATCCTTACAAGCCTGAATCGTCAAATAAACGAACTTGATAAATTGCCTGCGTTTTTAACGTCTCTGCCCCGGCTTAAGCGCCTTAATTTGGGAAACACGGGTTTAAAATCGCTTCCCCATGAATTAAGCGCCTTACAGCTCGAAAGCCTGAAACTGAACAACAACGACTTAACGGAAGTTCCTGAATGGCTTTGCTCTATGGACAGTCTTCGTGAACTAGACCTTTCGCATAACAAAGGGATTCAAGAGCCCCATGGAGGATTACATCGGCTTTATATGCTGGAAAATCTTAACATTTCATCTACACCTTTCAATGAATTTTATGGTATTTGTCGTGCCTGCAAAAAGCTTAAAAGATTATCGCTTGGCGGGATTGACAGGTTTAATCCTAAATCAATGGAAATTCCCATTTTTATAGAGGAACTTTCTAAGCTTGAATACCTTTATCTTGGCGATATGGTTACAACGATTCCAGAAAACATTAAGCGTTTAAAAAACCTAAAACAGCTTGTTATCGCAGGCGTAAAAACGGATGCCCTGCCTGAATCCATTGGCGAGCTGTCCGCTCTTAAAGAACTAACGCTTGGTGTTGAATTGACCTTGCCGTTGCCTGAATCCCTTGGCAACCTCAGCTCCCTTGAAAAACTTGAACTGTCATTAAGAGGCGAAATTAAAACTTTGCCGGATTCAATCGGAAAATTAAGATCCTTAAAAGAGTTGAAGCTTTATTTTGAGATTGAGACCTTGCCGGAGTCATTCGGCAATTTATTATCCCTTGAAAAGCTCTATATCTCAGGCATTGATCGCCTGCCTGATTCTTTTGGGAATCTTTCATCGCTGAATGAACTGTCAATTAAAGGCGGTAAAATCCGCGAATTGCCTGAATCATTCGGCAATTTGTGCGCTCTGGAAAAATTGGAACTTGACAATACAGAAATAGAAAAGCTACCTGAATCTTTCGGCAATTTACAGAACCTTAGATTGTTCAGTACCTACAAAGGAAACCTTGTCCGCCTGCCTGAATCATTCGGTAATCTGGCCTTGCTTGAAGAACTTGATTTTAAGGATGGCAAAACGACATATTTTCCGGATTCATTTGGGAACTTACGATCATTACGGGTATTAGAACTGCTTAACGATGAAAAAATGTCTGCCCATATCCGTTTCCCGGAGTCTTTTGGCAATCTGTCGTCCCTGGAAAGAATGTATGTAAGAGGCACTATTTACCCTCTGCCAGAATCATTTGGAAATCTCACTTCTCTTAAAACGCTTACCTTGCAAAATCAAATCTATAGGTTTGAACATATGCGCGCATGCTTCGGTGTAGATTATTCGCATGTTAATATGCTAATAACTCTGCCAGATTCTTTTGGCAACCTTTGTTCTCTGGAAGATTTTTCCATTGAAGGCTGTTACATTAGAACCCTTCCTGATTCATTCGGTAATCTTCGCAATCTACAGAAACTGAAGATAATTGATTCCTCTCCTTTAACACTACCTCCGGCAATAGGCAAGCTCTCAGGATTAGAGGAATTGGTAATTCAAACCGCCCTCAATCCTTTACCTGAGCGGCTTGGCGATTTAACTTCCCTAAAGCGGCTTACCATCAACTCAGATTCCATCAGCGCCCTACCGGATTCGATATGCAATCTTGTCTCGCTTGTTGATTTTGAGCTTTACAGCGAAACGCTAAAGGCGCTTCCTGGGAATATCGGCAATCTAAAATCCCTTGAGCGCTTTGATATAAAAGCAGGAAATCTTAAAACCCTGCCGAATTCGATTTGTGATTTTCCATCGCTTACTAAATTTAAGCTTTGTTGCAAAATGCTCAAGACACTCCCAGAGAATATCAGCAATCTTGGCCTGCTTGAAAAACTGGAAATTAACGGTTTGCCTATCACTACACTGCCAGAGTCAATTGGGAAACTTCCGTCCTTGACCGGATTGGTTCTTATAGATACTAAAATTAAAACTTTGCCTGATTCAATCAGCAATCTAACAAGGCTGGAAAAAATCCGCCTGCTCCACTGTACGTCGCTTGAAGCTTTGCCGGACTGTATCGGCAAACTGCCGTCTCTTAAAAAGCTTTACATCCGTGGCGGCAAAATAACCGCCCTGCCTGAAAGTATCGGGGACATTATTTCGCTTACCGTGCTTCAACTGCAGTACACCAATATAGCAAGCCTACCCGCCTCAATAGGAAACCTTGGCAATCTTGTATCGCTGGGCGTTTACAATTTCGAAACTGGAGATATAGTGAAAACCAATGATTTTGATGTCTTCTACGGAGATTTCCACGATGAAGACACCAAAAAGAGAAGTCCCTTCAAAAACCTGCCATCAACAGCGGCAAAACTTGTTTCCCTTGAAAACCTTAACTTAAACAATACGGAAGTTAAAGAGCTGCCGGATTTTTTAGCCGATCTTCCCGCTCTTGAAGCGTTGCAAATAGTTAACTGCGATATTGAAACAATCCCGCCCTCAATACAAAGCCTGGTGGAAAATGGGGATCTTGTTTTGGTTAAAGACGAAGTTCACGCGCGTCTCGTGCGTATGATACAATCAATTCACAGGAAGAAACGGCGGAAGAGGTGAGTGGTGTACATTATTGCAAAGCATTTTCAACGGCTTTTATTATTGATTTACTGCTTGCGGTGGCGCCGCTAATAGCGTCAACATCCAAACTTTGTACCGCAATAATTTGATCGATTATTTTTTCGGCTTTTTTCCCAATCGGGGAACAGGAATGTTTCACAATATCAATTTTTGTAATTTTTTGATTTTGAATGGTTACGTCAAGGATTACGTTTACAGGTGTTCCCGATAAATCATAACTGCCGCGATATATTCCGTCTCTTTTTAATGCCAAATCCGGTGTTTTTGCCGTTAGGCTTTTATAGGCTGTTGAACAGCCTATAATGAATATGCAGATAAAAACAATCAAAATGAATTTAGACTTTGTCATTTATATAGCATCCTATGATAGATTGTTGCTTTTTCTGAATATCTCAAATCCTTACTGTTGAATTATGTATCATATTCATTGCGATGTCAACATCACGGGAGGCGTTTCATTATGCCATTTTTTATATGGCTTTTGTTCATGTACTGTTAGCCTATCATAACTTCAGCTGATCTGTGTTTGAATACACCACGCTTGTGTTTGTATTTACAGTAGGTTACGTTTACCGCGTTTATTATTTTCTGTTGTGCCTTACGAGAATCGCTTAAAGTGAAAAAATCAGTTCTATATTTATCGGAGTGTTCTATATCTTCATTGATCTCGTCTGTAAACTTGGTAGGAAGGCTTTGCATAATAAGCGTTCTGGAATGTTTGTCCAGGCCCTTTAACGCTTTCAGAATAGTATATGATTCAAATTTTTTAAGGGCTTCTCTGATTATAAGAGCTCCGTCAAATTCGCCGTGAACCCTGCTGTATTCAAAAATCTGATCGAAAGATGTCAACAACGGTTTTGTTGTCTCATATTCAACCATTTGGTCGGCATGCCTGGCATGGAAGAAAGAATCTTTTTCCGGTTTAAGAGCATTCAGGTAATTGCAAAAATGATCAGCGCTTTTGTATTCATCAAACAGATATACCGATACGCAATCGGCAACAGTTTCGGCGCCGCAAAACACTAAGACTATATGATCCCTGTTATCGCATTCCTCTTGGTTTTCTGTCTTGCTTTCTTTTAAGTTTTTATATTTTGCCCACGCTTCATCAAACCTGTTTTCTCTGGTTAAATCATCGTATATGTCCAGAATAAGCTGCCTGGCGTTTTCTATATCTGATTCGGTTGCCGGGCCCCAATACTCCATGTCTTCCTCAAGCATACTTGACGCGCGTTTTGACATATTCCTGAGAAACTGTTCTTTCACTTCCTCTTTGGCGTCTTTTAGCGCGACTGCCAGTATTTGCGAGTCTGATTCACGTATAACGCGTTGCATTGTTCTGCCGTCGAGTTTGATAAAATCATCAAAGCTAAACGGTTGACATTTTTCCAGCGAGTATTCGGCGTTGACTGTTATCCTTCTGGCAACAAGCTTGTCTTCACCGGCAAGTGAAAGGCGGTTTGTAAAATGGCAAAAATGTTTTGCTTCACTGTCACTACCGAAAAGAAATACTGAAACATGGGTAGTCCTCTCGCTGTTTTCGCGGGTTATTAGTACGATTGTCCGCATTTTTATGCCTCCATGCCCCAATATTACATGACTGATCTGTCATAGGATGCCAGAGTAAAAAGAATTTAAGGATAAAGTGAATAATGGCCAATAACCAAAGTCAGCGCTATTTTTTACCTTTTCTGATTTTTCTCCCTCTCCTCTTCATTTTCTCATCTTCATACTCATTGACGAAGCCTGAAGTAATTATCCCGGAAGGCAGGGCAATCAAAATGATACCTAATATCGAAATAACACCGCTTAATAACTTTCCCAAAACTGTTAACGGATACACATCTCCGTAACCAACTGTGGTAAGAGTTACAACCGCCCACCACAAGGTAGCAAGAATATTTGGAAACGCATCCGGTTGAACAGCGTTCTCAACAGCATACATAATAGATGATGCCAGTAAAAGCATAATTCCTACAATAAAAAAGGTCATTAAAAGTTTATCTTTTTCTCTTTTAAAAACTCTGCCGATCAAATCAAAGGATTTATTATACCTGGTTAATTTAAAAATACGGAAAAGCCTGAACAGTCTAAAAATCCGTAAAACGCGAAGGTCAATGATAGCAAAAGGAAGATAAAACGGCAGAATAGCGCAAAGGTCAAGTATCCCCATGAAGGAGAAAATAAAACGCGCATAAGAAAAAAAAGACGGCCATTTTGTTGATGGACGGAACTTGTACGGCGCGGTCCATAGCCTTAATAAATACTCGATGGTAAAAACCAAAATGGAAAAATATTCAAAATAGGCAAAGAGCCTATTGTACCTATTATTGATGTTATCAAACGAACTTAAGATGACAGCGGCTATATTTAAACAGATTAAGATAATTAAAAACCTGTCAAAGGCGGCGCTTTTTGTATCGCCATCTTCAGCCTTTTCAATAATTTTATAAACGCGCTCTTGTGTGGTCACTTTGTTTGCCAAAACAGCTTATTAAACGTATTATAGTTCTTTTACATACAGCCGTCAACAAAAATGAATTAATATGCTATTATAAATTGTGATTAATGATATAATAAAGCCCGGAAAAGAAATAAACCCTTTTTATTCTTCTGAAAATACAGTCATTTTTAACCAGGATTGCCTTGAAGTTTTATCATACATAAATGAAAATTCAGTGGACATGATCTTTGCCGATCCGCCTTATATGCTGTCAAATAATGGAATTACCTGTCAAAACGGAAAAATGGTTACTGTCAATAAAGGCAAATGGGATGAAAGCAAAGGTTTTGAGGAAGATACTCAATTTCACAATACATGGATAAGCGCTTGTCGAAAAGTTTTAAAACCTGAAGGTACTATTTGGATATCCGGGACATATCACAGCATTTACCAGTGCGGATATTTACTTCAAAAGAATGACTTTCATGTACTCAATGATGTTGTATGGTTTAAACCAAACGCCGCCCCAAATTTGAGCTGCCGATTTTTTACTGCTTCGCACGAGACCTTAATTTGGGCGCGAAAAGATAAAAAAGCCAAACATATATTTAATTATGATTTAATGAAAAATGGATCGTTTCCTGAAGATAAATTGAAAAAAGAGAACTCGCAAATGAGATCAGTGTGGTCTGTTCCGGCGCCCAAAAATGAAGAAAAAGAATTTGGCAGGCATCCAACGCAAAAACCATTGGATTTATTATTGCGGATAATAAAAGCCTCGACAAACGATGGCAGCGTAATTTTAGACCCATTTAATGGAAGCGGGACAACCGGGATAGCGTCATTATTATTGGGTAACAGATATTATATAGGCGCTGAAATTGACACAAATTATTGTGAACTAACAGTTAATAGGTTTACCCAAGCACGCTCATCTCCACCCCCGCGGTGGTGAGCAATCGCTCAATGCTCGCGCCCGCGCAACGGAATTTATCAGCCGCCATATGCACCAGTTGCCCGCAAGTCTCCGCGTCGGCGAGGGCGTTATGGGCGTTGTAGACAATGCCGAAGTGTTCAGCCAAAGTGGCTAGAGCATGAGATTCAAGTTCCGGCCAGGTATGACGTGCCAGGCTTAATGTGCAGAAATACGGCAGTGCCGGGATTTCCAGCTCGTACCACTCAAGGATCGCCCAAAGTACGCCCATGTCGAACGGGGCGTTGTGGGCCGCAAGGGGAAGGTCGCCTATAAAGGGCTTTATGGCGCTTTCCCATAGATCCGCGAATGTGGGCGCGTCTTTTACATCGTCCACGGTAAGGCCGTGGATCTCGGTGAAATCCGGGCGGATGTAGAGTATAGGCGGCCTGATCAGCGAATAATAGGTGTCAATCACCTTTCCGTCCTGGTATTTTACCAGGCCCACGGAACAGGCGCTTTCCCGCGAGCGTTTCGCGGTTTCAAAATCAATGGTTACAAAGTTCATTTTCCCCTGGCCATCTTTTGCATTTCTTCGATATGAGACTGCCAGACATTGACGAGCAATTCAGGCTCCAACGGACGGGCGGTACCGCCCCGCGACAGCGCCCATTCTACCACTTTTTCAAATTGGGTGCTGGTGAATGTGATAATAACGCCGTCTTCGGTTTCGGTGATTTTTTGATCGTCCGCCCATTGGCGGTCAGTTACCCACACGACGGAATAATCGAAAAAAGCGATCTTAAAGCGATGTTTTTTTTGCCCGGAGAAAACGCCAAAATGACTGCCGCCTGAGCCGGCGCGGTAATCGAAATCCTTTGGCAAAAGAAAATGATCCTTTGCGAGAATGACATTTCTCATCCGGCGGAGCGAGAAGACACGAAGCCCTTTTCGTTCCTCGGCAAATCCGTACAGATACCAGAGGCCGCTATCGAAAAGCAGTTGATAGGGCCTGACACGGCGGGGTTTATAGTCTTCGTCATAGGTTCCCTGGTACTCAAAAGTAATGACACGGTTTTCCCGCAGGGCGGTTGTTATGGGATTCCATACCTCAGACGATACGGGAGCCGATGGAACTTGCGGAACAACGATACGGCTTTCGTACCAGTCGGAATTGCTTTCAGAGGCCAGGGGCGCGATAATGCTGTCCAAAAGGTGATGGGCCGCGTCGTAGATGGGCGTGTCCTTATACATAGTAAGGATATTTTTCGCCATGCCCAGGGCCAATAGCTCATCGGCGCCGGAAAAGCCCATGGGGATACGGTATTGGGGTTCCGAATAATAATAGCCGCGGCGCAGGGCGTCGTATTCAATGGGGGCGTTCAACCTGTCCTTCATAAATTCGATGTCCCGGCTTATGGTGGAAATGCTGATTCCCTCCCACTTTTTAGCGAGAAAGCCGGTGTTCGGGAATGTACCCGAAGCTATTTCCTTGTCGATAAAGCACAGCCTTGCCATGCCCGATCTTACCGGTATTGATGCCCGAGCGGGCTTCTTTTTGTTTTCCATGTTAATGAATATATTATATTGGTCTGTCATAGGATGCTAGACCAGTATAATTTTTCTGTTTTTTTCACGAATTTCCAAACCCAATCTTTTTCTCGTTGTTAAGGTTGTTCATATTTTCGTCTTTGGAATACCGCGCCAAAATGTCTACTGTCGGACGGCTTCCGTTTATTATCGTGTCTACTTCGGCTTTGCGGGCGATGTTTTCAATCTGACCGCCGGACAGGTCAAACCGCGAAGCCAGAGCCCCGGCGTCGGTTTCGGCAAGGGACGGCATCATGCTCTGCCAGATGGACTGCCGGGCGGCAAGGCAGGGCCTTGTAAACTCAATCTTGTACAGAAAGCGCCGCTCAAAGGCGCTGTCCATGTTTTGGGTCAGGTTGGTGGTGGCTATTAGTATGCCCAACAGGTTTTCCATTTCTTGCAGGATGATGTTCTGAATGGCGTTTTCGGTTTGATCCACCGCCTGGTTTGAGCTATTAATTTCTTTCCGCTTTCCTATTACCGCGTCCGCTTCGTTTAACAGAAGAATCGGGGTGATTTCCGAATTCTCAACCGCGTACCGGTAAGTGGTGAAGACTTCCTTTATCTTTTTTTCGCTTTCGCCAAACCAGTAGCTTTTTGTATTGGCTATATCCACCATCATTATGTTGCGCCCTGTTTCGCGGGCGATCTGATAGGCGGTCTCCGTTTTGCCGGTTCCTGGCGAGCCGGAAAAAAGGCAGGCAAAACCCTTCCTCATTCCGTTGCCGGAAAGCCGTTCCTGTACCTTGCTGTAGTTTTCTTCTTTCAACAGGGAAATGAGTTTTTGTATCTCTCCGGTTTCTTTTTCGTTGTAAAACATTTTTTTGCGCTGGATCGCGTCGTGGCGAATGATATTCTTCAGGTGATTTTTCCCTACAGCGCCCAGCTCTGAGAGCAATTCTTTCTTTGCCATATCCGACAGTTTCCAGTATTCGTTGTTTGCAAAGCCGTTGTCGTATGTAAATTCAACGTATCTACACTCAATTAACGTATGAGATCCATAAGAAAGACTTTTTTTTATGGAGGCGGCATCACTCTTGTTTTCAAACAAGAACTGAAGATCATGGAAACCGATGTTGTCATCGTTATTGTTTCCTGACAGGTGGCAAAAGAGAATTAGCAATACCAAATTGTCTTCACAGAGGTTGTAACCCATTATCTTTTTACAGAAGAGTAAGTGCATATTTATGTTGATAAAATCCAGCAATTCCGTTTTCAGGGAATCGAAGGTTAACTCGTTGTTTTCCCTATCCTCAAAGAGCTGCTCAAGAAGAGTAAAGAATTTAAAAATTGAAAGATTGTCTTTTTCTTCCGGTTTAAACTCGTTGTATTTTCGCAGGGAATCCCGAACATCCCGCGGAACCCTGAAACTAATACTGCTTTCATCTCTGCAACAGCGGATCAGTTTTTTCTTTTCAAGTTCCTCACATTCGTTAAGGTATTTTATTATCCTGATTTTGCTGCATTTTATGGAATCGGCGATCTCGCTTAACAAAATATGATTGCCAACGCTTCGTTCCATAAGGTGGGAAAACAGCACTGCCTGTATGGGGTTTATGTCCAGTTTCTTTGTAACATAATCAAGATACGCCTTCCCCTTTATCAGGCACTTGTTAATGCCGTATTTCCGGGACATTTCGACGATTTTTTCCAGTTTGTCCAAAATATCCATATTGTTCGATATTCCCTGTTCTATTGACGCGGAAGTCGAACCCGAAAAAAGAGACATGGCTTTGTCAATAAAAATGTTAATATTCATGCTGATAATCTAGCAGGTCGGTCTATCAGGGAATGCTAGAGCAAAATTTTTTGGTGTTATTGGAAAAATCAGGGTTTGCGCTTTAGCTCGTACTCAAGTACAGAGGAATGGAAGACAATTCCTTGTCGTCAATATAGAGAATGAAGTTAATGACACCCGGGGCTTTAAAATGAAGGTTGGAAATGGTGAAAACCAGATGCGAAACCGCGGTGGCGTTTCCTACGCCTTTTACTTCGACATTGCCCTGTATTGTTTCCATTAGCGGTTCGCCTTCCAGGGTTTTTGTCTCTATTCTGAACTGATGGTTGGAAAATTCCCAAAGATCGAAGCGCAGGCGTATGACTACCGAAAGATGGGGATGAATGCAGGGGAAATTTCTTGCGATTATGGTATCAAAAGTACCGACAATTGTAAGCTTCCCGGCGTTTTCCTGGGCAAAATCACAAAATGTAAAAAGCTCTATTTTCATGTTTATATATTGTATTTTAGTCCAACAATAGTCAAAGTTTCAATAATCAACTAAGATATTTATATGGAAAAAAAGTTTTCGTTTACGATTTGGCGCTTGTTTCTGGTAATAATCGCCGGTGTGCTGATGGCGTTTAACCTAAAAACTTTTGTTCACGCGGGCGGGCTTCTTCCCGGCGGCTTTACCGGGCTTACCCTTCTGCTTCAGGAAATATGCCAGCGCTACGGAAACTTCAATCTGCCTTTCAGTTTGACATATTACATTTTTAACGCGGTACCCGCCGCGGTCTGTTTTAAATTTGTCGGTAAGAAATTCACTCTTTATTCTTTGCTTGCAGTTGTTATTACAGGTATGCTTGCCGACTGGATGCCTTCCATGTTTATCGAGTTAATCCAACTGCACGACACCTTGCTTTCGGCGATTTTTGGCGGGGCTCTAAACGGGCTGGCCATTGCTCTCTGTCTTTATGCCGACGCGACATCCGGCGGCACTGATTTTATAGCGATTTTTATTTCCGAAAAATACCACAAAGACTCCTGGAATTACATTTTTTTGGGGAATTGCGTTATTCTCGCGGTGGCGGGAATTCTTTTCGATTTGGACAAAGCCCTGTACTCCATAATTTTTCAATTCACGACCACCGCGGCTCTGGGCGCCCTTTACCGGAATTACCAGCAAATGACACTTCTTATCATTACCAATAAACCTGATTTGGTTTACTCGGCGATCAGCGAAAAAACCCACCACAGCGCTACCTGTTTTGAAGGGGTTGGCAGTTTTGAAAAGAAAAGCCGGACGCTGCTTTATTCTGTAGTAACCGCCAGTCAGGTCAAGATCCTCATTCCCGTAATAAAGAAAATAGATGAAAACGCGTTTATCAATGTATTGAAAACCGACCAGCTTAAAGGGCAGTTTTATCAACGGCCTTTTGACTAGGCCTTAATTTGCAAGGAAAGGAGCAAGTATGAAGACAGCGGTAATTTATTATTCCTATAACGGAGCCAGCGCCCATGTAGCGGAGATTATCAAGGCAGAGTTAAACGCAGACATTTTTAGGATTGAAACCCTGGACAGCAAAAAAAGGAAAGGAATCTCTTTAATGTTTTGGGGCGGCGGCCAGGTTGTAATGGGCAAGAAGCCGCCACTTAAGCCTCTTTCCGTGAACATTAGCGCCTACGATCTTGTTATACTTGGAACTCCGGTGTGGGCAGGTTCTCCTGCTCCCGCCCTTCTGTCTTTTCTAAGCGCTAACAGCGTAGCCGGAAAGAAAATCGCCCTTTTCTGCTGCCACGGCGGCGGCATGGGCGAGGCCCTGAACAAACTCAAAGCCCTGCTTGGCGGAAACACCGTTATAGGGGAGATCGACTTTAAAAACGCCGCAAAGATGGATAGGGCTGAGTTGAAGCAGAAAATAAGCGAGTGGGCGAAAAACCTTAATTTATCACACTGAACGTAAAAGAAACTCTGCTATAAACAGTCGGTATGAGGATTCCCTGCCCAGACCGCTAGTACACTGTAACACCTAAAACTTTACACGATTGCAGGATAGAGTCTCTTTAGCTTGAGCCGCGCATCGTTGGCGGTAAAATGCCAGTCAACACCCCTCTGGTTCTGGTTACGTCGAG
>Ga0268262_10004856_pt1 | contig 13633 bp, 10 predicted proteins | sample TergutNc150P3_FD_190354 | JGI IMG/M metagenome (GOLD analysis project Ga0268262, IMG submission 190354) | Nasutitermes corniger P3 segment gut microbial community from laboratory colony in Florida, USA - Nc150 P3 (SPAdes) (version 2) | ecosystem: Host-associated > Arthropoda: Insects >... | reverse complement strand
ATAGACAAAGACTATCCTGGTCAGGGAATCAGCAGCGGTAGCAGTACCTATCATGCGGCGAGTCTCACGAATCTCAAAAGTGCGCTTAAACCAGGTGTCAATGTTATCACCTGCGTTGTGGGGCAAGCACCACCGCGAGATGGTACTATTCCTAGTTCCGACCTTTTCTTCGATTTGCAGATGAGTATAAAAGAGAAAAACGATCAGCTAGAGCATTTTATAAATATTCAAAAGGCGGTTCTCAAGTCAGATACTATCTATACTTACAACGGCAACCCGCAGGAACCAGTAATTATGCTAGGCGGCGAAAAGCTTATAAAAGGAACGGATTATACTGTAGCAAAATATACCAATAACATAAATGCTAGCTCCGCAGAAGATAAAGCCATAGTTGAAATAATAGGCATAGGAGAATACATAGGCAATGCGTCCTTTGTGTTTGACATCGCTCCCAAGCCCGTAACCTTCACAGGCATAACGGCAGACAACAAGACGTACGACGGCAATACAACCGCTACAGTAATCGGAGATGGGGTAGTCAGTGAAAAAGCTGAACACGATGTAGTAACCGTTCACAAAGGCACAGCTCATTTTGCGGATAAAAATGTCGGAACAGGAAAAACAGTAACATTCAGCGGATTTACCCTTGATGGTACAGATAAAGGCAACTACACGCTTTCAGAACAGCCAGCAAACGCCACCGCAAATATCGCTCCCAAGCCCGTGACTATCACAAACATATCAATGACAGCAACCAATAAAGTGTACGACGGTACCACGATTGCTCATGGCACGTTACATTTTAATGTTCATGAAAAAGTTAGTGGCGATTCATTAACCGTTACAGGTAGTGCTTCATTTGACAGTCCAACTGTTGGAGAAGGCAAAACCATAACGGTTGAAATTCATGCTCTTGGCGGTCCAGATGTAAACAACTACATACTTTCGGAACAACCCGCATCTATAACCACTCATGCAAACATCACGGCAAAGTCCGTTACGGTCACAGCCATTGCCAATACCAAAGTTTACGGTTCTACAGATCCTGTGCTTACTTATAGCGTAGCACCAGCCTTGGTAGGTGGCGATGAATTTACTGGTGCGTTATCTCGTAAGATTGGTGAAAACGTAGGCACCTATGCCATCACTAAAGGTACACTTGATGCGGGTAGCAATTACAATGTTACTTTTACAGGTGCGAATTTTACGATAACCGAGAGCCCCATTACCATCACTGCCCCAAGCAGCAGTAGTAGCGTTGTTTCAAGTAGCAGTGGAGTTACTGGCGGTGTAAGCAGTAGTAGCGTTGCTCCAAGTAGTAGCAGTGGAACTACGGGAAGTGTAAGCAGCAGCAGTATTGCTCCAAGTAGTAGTAGCGTTGCTTCAAGTAGCAGTAGCAGTGCCAAAAGCAGTAGTAGCGTTGCTTCAAGCAGTAGCGTTGCCCCAAGCAGTAGTAGCGTTGCTTCAAGCAGTAGCAGTGCCAAAAGCAGCAGCAGCGTTGTTCCAAGCAGTAGTAGCGTTGCTTCAAGTAGTAGCAGTGCCAAAAGCAGTAGTAGCGTTGCTTCAAGTAGTAGCGTTGCTCCAAGTAGTAGCAGTGCCAAAAGCAGTAGTAGCGTTGCTCCAAGCAGCAGCAGCGTCAAAAGCAGCAGCAGCGCCAAAAGCAGCAATAGTGTTGCTTCAAGCAGCAGCAAAGTTAGCAGCAGCACCCCACCGACAATTGTTGAAGCAGATAAATGCGGGAATAGCACAATAAACTATGAAAAGCAATTCTGTTATAATGACAAAGTTTATTCCCTATGCAACGGCAGTTCGTATGATCCTGAATATGAAAAATGCTCAGGCACTACATTGCAGTACAAATGCGGAAAAAGCAGCTGGTATAACGATGAAAAGCAATTCTGCTTGGAGGATGAGAAGGGCGGCAAAGTTTATTCCCTATGCGGAGGCAGTTCGTATGATCCTGAATCTGAAAAATGCCAAAGCGGAGAAGTGGTTTCCAAAACAACTCCTGTTCTTCCTCCGCAAATCGCAAGCGGCAACATCCGCGTAAAAGCAATAGGCAACACCATAGAGCTTTCAAACCTGCCACAGGGCGCAAAGGTTGAAGTGTACAGCATCCAGGGCAAGCAAATATATTCAGCATATCCTGAAAATCTTAAAATCCTGAGAATCGGGGTTCAGACAGGAATGTATATAATAAAAGTCAACTCCCAAATCATACGTGCAGTTGTGAGGTAGCAAAAAATTTGTATATTTATGCTTATGAAAAATATATTTAAGAAAGCATTGGTTTTTGCCATTTTGTGCAGTTTTGGCGTTCAAACATCTTTTGCTGGGTGCAATGCCACTCTGTTTGCCGGTGGTACAGGCACGGAAGCAGATCCTTATCAAATTAGCACTCCAGAGCAGTTGCAGAATTTGAATAAGTGTTTGAGGATCAGTCGAAACAGCTATATTTTAAATAACGATATTGATTTGAGTCCGTATTTGCAGGGCGAAGGGAATGATGGCGGAGCTGGATGGAAGCCGATAGGTACTTTTCAAAATGGGTTTAATGGCAAGCTCAACGGGAATGGTCATAAGGTGTCTGGGCTTTGGATAAACAGACCTAAAGAGGGTGTTGTCGGTTTGTTCGGGAAAGTATCAAAAGAGATAAGCAATATAAATGTGGAGATAGACTATTTTCTAGGTGGCGGAGTCAGAGGCAGTAGCACGGTCGGTGGTTTGGTTGGATATAATGACGGCAAAATCAGCAACAGCTATGTCACGGGAAACGTGTCGGGCGAGTACGGTGTTGGTGGCTTGGTCGGGGAGAGCAACGGTCAAATCAGCAACAGCTACGTCACGGGGAACGTATGGGGTAGTGCATTAGTTGGCGGTTTGGTTGGATACAACAGCGTCAAAGGCTCAATTGATGAAAGTCACTCCTCAGGGAACGTATTGGGTGGTCATTGTGGTTGTGGTGTTGGTGGCTTGGTTGGGAGAAACATAGGCGAAATCAGCAACAGCTACTACGACAAACCAACCATCGGTATGGCAGACACGGATAGTAATGAAACGGGCAAAATCCTATTAAAAGAAGGTCCCTATGCTTTCAACGACATAGGCTCTGCGATAGAAGATGCCCCTATCGTAAAGTTTAACGGAAGCACACTCGTAGAAAAATTGATCCATACAACCACCAATACTATCCAGCTATCCAACATACCACTCAACTCAAAAATAGATGTGTATAACCTCCAAGGCAAACACATATATTCAACCCATTCTGAAAATTCTAAAATTTTGGTAATTCCAGTTCAGACAAAAGGAATGTATATTGTGAAGGTATCAGTTATCAAATAGCATTTTCTATTTTTCTATATTACCTTTATGTTATCACGCAAAATACCCTTATTGCTTGCGGTACTTGCATTTGTATCGCTTTTCGGAGGGGGTTGTTACAACCAGCCTTCTCCTGCTTCGCAAAATATGCCTTTGACAAATCCGGGTGCGACAATTGCATTTTTTGGCGAGAGCAACACGAGCCTTGATATGAGGCGCGAATACGCTTATGCCATGCAGAAAGCAGGTTACTATAATTTTGTTTTGGAAGATTTTTCGGAAGAACAACTGCAAAATCCTGTTGAAGTTCGCTTGGATTATATAGAGGAAAGAGGGCAGTTCACCGGAATTCCCACTCAGGTTATAAAAGCCGAATTCTTGAAAAATGGCACGCCTTGGTTTAAGCTCACATTAAAAGAATACAGCGATAAACTGAACTTGCACCCACGCGACAAAATCACAGAAAAGAAATATCGCCAGAAGGTTCTTTTGGAAAGATTCATGGAAGAAATAAAAAGGGTAAAATCTCAAGAGCCTTTAGAAAAGCGCGAGGGATAGTGCCTAACTATGCAGCTGTTGCCGAAATTTGCATACCTAACACAACTCTTGATAGTTTGTCTTATGGTGTAGATGAAAGTGTTAAAAAAGGCTCGGTTGTTTGGGTATCTTTAAGGGGGCGCAAAAAACCTTTGCTCGCTCTTGCTTTGAATGTTCATAAAAATTTTCCAAACTTTGAACTAAAACCTGCAATAGCGCATGAGTCAGGTTATGTATTCTCTGAGCATTATATAGAAAGACTTTTGTGGTGCGCAAATTATTATATGTGTTCCACAGGCGAAGCCCTAACAGCATTTTTGCCAAAAGAGTTGGAGAAGTATCTATGCACGCCCCCTTAACGCACGAACAGCAAAATGCAGTTGATGTGTTGAGCGATATGCTGCAAGCAAGTGGGTTTAGAGGTGCCTTGTTGCATGGAGTTACGGGTTCCGGCAAAACGCGTGTTTATTTGGAACTCGTGCGCAAAGCACTTGATTCTGGAATGAAAACTCTTATACTCGTTCCAGAGATAAATTTAACTCCGCAAACCAGAAAACGATTTGAAGATTTTTTAGGTTGCAAAATTTTGGTTCTGCATTCCGCGCTGGGAGCACGTGAAAAACGCGAGACTTGGAAAAAATTATTAAACGCAAGCACAGATGTTTTAATGGGAACTCGCTCTGCAATTCTCGCTCCATTTGAACCTCAGCTCATAATAATAGACGAGGAACACGATTCCTCTTACAAGCAGCAAGACCCTGCGCCGCGCTACAATGTTAAGGAAATGGCTTTTCACATTGCGCACAAATACGGTGCTCTTGTGGTTTTGGGTTCTGCAACGCCTTCACTTGAAACTTACAGCAACGCAAAAAACGGCAATCTCAAACTCATAGAGATGAATGAACGCCCGGGTGGTTTGCCACTACCGCAAGTGCTCATAGCAGATATGAAGGAGCAGAGAAAAAAGCAAGACAAAGATTTGATGCTCTCACCCGTTTTGCGCGATGCCCTTTCCCAAACCATTTCCGAAGGCAACCAAGCGATAATCTTGCTGAACCGCAGGGGATACAGCGCAAACAGAATTTGCGAGGAATGCGGAGAATCCTTGGAATGCAAAGACTGCAACGTGACCCTTGTTTATCACAAACAATACGGCAAACTTATGTGCCACTATTGCGGCAAACTTTACCCATCGGATATTTCTTGCAAATGCGGTTCAAAAAAATTCGTATTCTGGGGCAGCGGCATAGAAAAAGCCGAAGAAGAAATCAAAGAATGGTTGCCAAATGCAAAAATAATCCGCATGGATTCCGACACCACAGGCAAGCTTGGAGCAACCGAAAAGCTCTTGCAAAAATTCAGAGACAAAGAAGGCAATATTCTTTTGGGAACCCAAATGGTAGCAAAAGGTCACGATTTTCCAAGCGTCTCTTTAGTTGGAGTGCTATGCGCAGATATAGGGAGTTCCGTTCCAGATTTTCGTGCAAACGAGAGATATTTTCAGCTTTTAACGCAGGTAGCAGGCAGGGCAGGGCGTTTCTTGAAAAATTCCAAAGTGATAATCCAAACATTCTGCCCCGAAAACCCCGTTATGCAATTTGCCATAACCCACAATTACAAGGGCTTCGCCACCCGCGAACTTGCCGACAGGCAAGAAGCTTTTTACCCCCCATTCTGCAAAATATCACAGATAAAAATACAAGGAAAAAACAAAACCAAAGTAGAAAACGCCGCAACCACCGTAGGGGCAGCCCTCCGTGGCTGCTCCGGCAATCCAAAAATCCTAGGTCCCACAGAACCGTATATTTCGCGTGTGCAAAAAAATCACCGAATGGCGGTAACGATAAAAACCGCAAATGCAACAGATATGAAAAACGCAATTAAAAGCGTTCTTGCAAATCCGTCTGTTATGAAAGTTGCAAAAGGGGTGGAAATACGCGTGGATAGGGATTGTTGAATTTACTATATTACCACCAAAGGAGTGAAATAGAAATGAAACAGGTAGTTGGTGTTGGTGCGGCGTTGATAGATTTAATCGCTTCGGTTAGCGAAGAGTGGGTTATTAGGCAAAAAAAGCCAAAAGGTGGCATGAACTCGGTGAACTGGGGAGAATTAGGGCATATTTTAGGCAATGTCGAAGATATTACAATTATACCCGGTGGCTCTGCCAGCAACACCATGATTGGGTTGGCAAGGCTTGGAGGCAAGGCTCGTTTTGTGTGCAAAGTTGGCAACGACGATTTGGGCGATACATATTCCCTGAATCTCTATCACAACGGAGTAGAGGGCTATATACGCAAAAGCTTAACCCCTACCGGACGAGTGCTTTCTGCCGTTACCCCCGATGCCCAGCGCACGATGTTCACTTTTTTGGGAGCTTCTTCGGAGCTTCTCCCCGCCGAGGTTAGCGAAGCGCCCTTTTCAGGTGCTAACTTTCTCTATCTAGAAGGATATTTGGCATATAATCCATCAATACTTTTGCATTGCATTCATATAGCTAGGTCTAAGGGCTTGGAGGTGGTCTTTGATTGCGGCTCCTTTGGAGTTGTGCAAGAGTGCCGCTTTATAATAGATAAGCTCATAGAAGAACGCAGCATAGATATTTTAATAGCAAATGAAGACGAAGCTAAAATATTGACAAGGGTAGAAGAAGACCTTGCCTGCATGGAAATGGCTAAAATGGCTAAAATAGCTGTTATTAAAATTGGCAAGAGAGGTTCCATCATAGGCTTGAAAGATGAAATAATAAGAATAGATGCCTTTCAAGCTCAAGCTGTGGATACAACAGGGGCTGGCGACCTTTGGGCATCGGGTTTTTTATATGGCTATTTAAACGACTGGCCTCTTGAAAAATGCGGAGAGCTTGCTTCTGCGGCTGCTGCCGAAGTTGTGCAGATTATGGGACCCACCATTCCAGACGAAGCTTACGCAAGGCTTTTTGAAATACGGGATAAAATTGCAAATAGCCTAAAATAATTGCTATATTCTTTCCTTTATGCAACAAAGAATAACTTCCATACTTTTCGCATTGCTGCTCTGCACTATGGGTTTTGCTCAAGATAGTGCTTCCTATTATGGGCATAATGGCGGTATTTTAGAATTGCAAAGTTCTGTGCCTGCGGGGGTGTGGCTTAACGATAAAGCCGTTGGCAACACACCTTTCATAATGGAAGTGCCTATTGGTTGGTCAACTTATTCCCTGCGTGCCCCTGGTTATTGGACAGAGTCATATCTTGCAAATTTCCATAAGGGAGTGAAAGTTTCGCACAATATTGAATTGAAAAAAAGTGAAATACCGATAATCGAAATTCCAGATGTATCACGTATAAACGATTTGCGCACATTGGAAATTATGTATGATAGCTTGGTTAGACCAAAATATTATGTGCCTGTGCCAGATTCTATATGCCTAGCTCGCTTTGTGGCAGACTATCCACTTCCCATTTCCCCGCCCGAGCCGCTCACCGAGAAATCTGTTCTGTATCACCATTACTTTGACGTTTATATCAAGGAGAGGCAGCTCTCTTTTAACGAATGGTATGAAAATTGTGCTGGTTCCATGCAAAAAAATATGACGGCTATTTTTGCTCGCATAGCAGAGCTTGGAAGCGAACAATTGACGGGCTATGTTCCCATTGTTGCGGCAAAATTTGAATCCACAGGTCTTAACGGGTTAAAAGGCAACTTGGAACTTTACTTTTATTCACCAGATGCTCGCGCCGAAGTTGCGTGGAAAGGCACGTGGGAGCACGAATTTTTAACCGGAGACGATTTGGTTAAAGCCTTGACTGCAAGCGCACCACTTGCCCTTGCTTTTTTAACGGCGCAAAACGAAACTGTTTGGATTCCCATTGAAAACGGCTATTCAAGGCGCTATTACAAATATTCCGAACTCAAGGTGGCTTGGAATGGCTTGTTGATTCCTTTAGGTGGTGAATTTATTTTGCCGGATTATATCCGCATTCGTCCAGAAGTCGCTAGATGGTATGCAGAAGGAGCTCCGCGAGAAATAGTTCCAGAAAAAACAGTATATGCCGAACTTGCTAAAATTCCGGGAGGCACATTCAAATACAAAGGCATAGACACAGACGTTAAGCCTTTCACTATTAACACAAGCCCCATAAGTCAAGAATTGTACAAAAACAGATGCGGCGAAAAGAATTTTGGCAAATACAAAGGCGACTCACTTCCTGCACACAGCGTCACTTGGAAAGAAGCAAACAGATGTTGCACTCTGCTAGGTGGCGAGCTTCCATCGGAGGCACAGTGGGAATATGCAGCAAGGTCAGGTTCGCCATATCCATATTACTGGGCACTTGGCGCAAGCGCAAAAGATTATGCTGTGTTTGGCGAAAAAAAGCCTGTGGCTGCTCGTAGCAAAAAACCAAATGGCTGGGGGCTTTACGATATGTTTGGCAATGTTGCCGAATGGGTTAAAGACGATGGCTTTTGGTATGGCAAATACAAATTCTTAAAAGGCGGCAGCTACAAATCCGATGAAATAAGCCTAAACGTTGAAAACGCAGAAGAAGAGGACGCTCGCTATTGGGGAACTCACGTTGGGTTTAGATGCGTTTATGGAGATTAACTAAGAGAGTTTGTCTCTAAAAGATTCGTAAGAGAATTTTTTCACCAAGTTAAACCTATTGTTTTTCCAAATCCCTATGGAAGGGTGTTTCACTCCGTTGAAAAATGTTGTTTTCACCATCGTGTAGTGAATCATATCTAAGAAAATTATTCTGGAACCTACTTTCAGAGGCTTGTCAAAAGAATAATCTCCGGCTATATCTCCAGCAAGGCAGGAGTTTCCGGCGAGCCTGTAAGTGTGGGGCTTAATCCATATCATGCCGCTGTTCAAGACCGTGGGGCGGTAGGGCATTTCCAAGCAGTCTGGCATGTGGGCAGCTATGGATACATCTAAAATTGCGATGTCTATCTCGTTGTGCACAATGTCTAAAACGCTGGATACCAATTCTCCGGTTTGCCAGCCAACAGCTTCGCCTGGCTCAAGGATAACCTCTACACCAGGGTATTTTTTGTGGAATTTATTCAGAATGTTTATGAGTCTTTCAACATCGTAATCGGCTCTTGTTATGTGGTGACCGCCGCCAAAATTCATCCATTTCATTTTTGGAATCCACTCTCCAAAATCCTCGCATATCTTTTCCAGAACGGCTTCCAAAGCGTCTGCATTCTGTTCGCAAAGGGCGTGAAAATGCAAGCCCTCAATGCCGTCCAAAAGTTCAGGCTTGAATTCCTTTATTGTTACCCCAAGCCTGCTGTAGCGACCCGCAGGGTTATATAAATCCACGTCAATGCTGGAATATTCGGGGTTTATTCTTATTCCGGCACTTACTTTCTTTTTTAATGTTTCTTTTTTGTATAAATTCCATTGAGAAAAACTGTTAAAAGTTATGTGGGTTGCGTGGCTTAAAATTTGCCTAATTTCGCCTGCCATATATGCAGGGGCGCATACGTGCACCTCTTTTCCCATTTTTTGATGCGCAAGCAGAACTTCATTCAAGCTGCTGGCGGTGGCACCATTCAGATGTTTAGAAACAAGGGGAAATGTTTTCCAAAAGCTGAATCCCTTTAAAGCGCATATTATTTTTGCATTTCCCTTTTTTTGCACCTTTGAGAGTATTTCTAAATTCCGCAACAGCCTACTTTCCTCAAGCACATAACAAGGCGAAGGAACCTCTGAGTAATCTATCATATTTTGATGTAAGTGTTTTGAGTTGGCTTGGTCTCTATGGCTTTTGACACGGAATCCATGATTGAAGACATCTGTAGAGGTTCGTGCTCAAAATCTGAGTTATTTACATCTATTATCAATACGGGGCTTGTTTTGTAATGGAAAAAGTAGCGATCGTAAAGGGAGGCTAACTTGTGCAGATATTCTTTGCTTATGCCTTTGTCCACCTTGTCTGCATCTCCACTGGCTATTTTCAGTTGCTCTGTTTGTTTGAGTCTGCGGTATAAGGTATCTTCGCCAGCTCTTAAATAAACAACGAAGCTAGGTTTGAGGAATTTTTTTTGGGATTCCAGAAGAATATCCCTGATATTTTGGTAAAGTCTCCATTCCTGTTCATCTTCTATTGTTAGCTCTGCGAAAATATCGTTTTTCTCAAAAATGAAATCTGATGCGAAAATCCTGTGTTCTGCAAACATATCTGGCTGTTTAAGGACTTTTTGCAAGGCTTCGCATTGCTTATAGCGTGAGAGCATAAAGGATATTTGCGTTTGGAATGCGTATTTCTTTTTATCTTCGTAAAATTGGTTTAAAAATGGACCTGCTGCGTCTATTTCTTCCCTAAATGAGCGTAAAATGTGCCTGCCATACTCTTTTTCAAGTGCATCTAGGAGAATGGATTTTCCAACTCCAATCGGACCTTCTATTGCCAAAAACACAAAATTCATACCTTGGATAAATAATGTAGAAATTTCTATATTTCTCTCTATGAAAAGGAAGAAAAACCATTCCGCCGATAAGAAAAATGCCGCTAAAGAGCACAGTGGGTGGTGGGGCGATGGGCCAGTTTTTGTGTTTTTATACGATAAACGCAAAAAAGAAGCCATAACCAATGGCAAGGCAAAGGAAATTTTGCAGTTTGTGAATGATTCCGAGCAGGTTTTGCACGAATCAGAGGCTCTGCGCATAATAAGGATTAACAATGAATACTCCCATCCCGTTCTTTTTGTTGATACAGGGAAAGAAGTTGGGCTGAATTTGCTCGACCACCTGCGTATGGCAGGTTATCGCCTTGCTAAATGGGCAGAGAACAATTCGGTTAAAACCTTGATGATTCCGCCGCTTAAAGACGATTCACCAAAGAAGAGAAACGCAATTTTACAGGGTCTTTGCCACGCAAGCTACGCTTTTGACAAGTATAAGAGCAAAAAACACGAAAAAGCAGATGTTGAATACCTATTCGCAGACGATATGGAAATAGATGGAAATTCGCTCCAAGCCCTGTTTTCTGGAATAGATCTCGCGAAAAACCTGATAAATGAGCCGGGGTGCAACCTAACGCCGGGGGTAGTGGCAAATATTGCAAAAGGGATAGCTCAAAAATATGGATTAGGCATAAAAATTCGCGGCGAAAGCGAATTGAAAAGAGATAATTACAATGGGATTTTAACAGTTGGGCGCGGTAGCAAAAATCAGCCAGCGATGGTCACCATAAGCTATGCGGCAAAGCACAAAAAAAATATTCGCATTGCTCTTGTGGGCAAAGGCATAACTTTTGATACCGGTGGCATAAGCCTTAAAACCCAAGACAAAATGTACGAAATGAAAAGCGATATGTCTGGGGCTGCGATAGTGCTTGCTGCTGTGCAAGTTATAGCAGAGCTTAAACTCCCAGTAGCAGTAGATGCCATTCTGTGCCTTGCGGAGAACCGTCCAGGTGAAAATGCGGTTTTGCCCGGAGATATTTTCAAAGCAAAAAATGGTAAATCCATTATGGTGGAGAACACCGATGCCGAAGGCAGGCTTGTTTTGATAGATGGGCTAACAGAGGCGGCAGAGCTTGGCGCAACTCACATAATAGACATAGCAACTTTAACAGGGGCAATACAGCGCGCGCTTGGAAATGCCATCGGCGGGCTTTTTAGCAACAGCGAAGGACTCGCTCTGACAATAACAGAATCTGGCGAAGAGTGTGGAGAAAAATGGTGGAAAATGCCACTAGACGAGGAATACTCAGAAGGTTTGAAAGACAAAGTTGCCGATGTTCGCAATATAACCGATGGCGGTCCCGGAGCCATCACTGCTGCCTTGTTCTTGAAAGAATTTGTGAAAAAAGATTTGCAATGGGCGCATTTGGATATCGCTGGAGTTGCATTCACCGCAAACGGCTATAAATATACCGAGCACGGTGCAACTGCATTCGGATTAAAAACCATTGTGGATGTTGTTAAAAGATATTCCGCAGATGATTTGCGTTAATTGATGTTGCTGAATTTTAAAAGGAGTGAATAAAAGAGGAGTAAAGAAATATGTTTAAAAACACAGATTCGTTACCGGTTTTGGCGTTGGCAGCTTTCAATAGGATTGGCTTTAAAGGCTTCTTTCACAGAACGGGCGAAGAGTGGGTTTGCTACGATTCTAAAAATTTGCAAGATAGTATTTATTTCTTTAGCCTTGCTCTGAAAAAAATAGGAATTGAAAAAGGAGTTGGAGTTGGAATAATTGCATCTAGCTCGCCAAGATGGTTTATTATTGATATTGCCACGCAAATTTGCGGTGGTTATGTTGTGCCTCTGTTTTCAAACATATCCTCGGAATATTTTGAATTTCAAATTAAAGATGCTCAAATAAAAGCCTTGGCTGTGGAGTCTCCAGAATCTCTATCACAAGAAATTTACAATCTAGCAAGCGAAATAGATTCGCTGATCTATATGTTTTCTTCACCAAAAAATCCAGAGCATAAAAACTCCTTTTCGTGGGAAGATTTTATTGAGGTAGGGAAAAAATTGGACTGTGAAGACGAGCGGCAAAAATTCGCAGAGCGCATAAAGAGCATTGCCCCAGAAGAAATATTTTCCATCATTTACACCAGCGGCTCAACAGGAACTCCAAAAGGCGTTCCATTAACGCAAAAAAATATGATTTTGCATTTAGATGCCATTTCAGAAATTTTTCCCCTAGACCCAGACAAAAATATACACATGAGCATTTTGCCCGTGGCGCACGTGTTTGAGAGAATGTCGGTTTATTATTTTTCAAGCATAGGATTGCCCGTTTATTTTGCAGACAGCCCAAATAATGTTGGAAAATATTTGCCAGATATTAAACCAACTGTTTTGACTGTTGTGCCGCGTGTTTTGGAAAAACTTTATGACAAACTCACAGGGGCGGTGAGGCAAAAGCACGGACCGGTGAAGTGGCTTATGAAATACGCCATAAACAAAGCGAAAAACGCAGACCCGAGCAAGGTTAGCTTGCGTGGAACAATATGGGATAAGCTTGTGTATTCCAAAATGCGCGATGCGCTTGGCGGAAATTTTAGCCTTATAGTATCTGGAAGTTCTGCGCTAAATATTTCAGTCAATAGATTTTTGAGAAACATTGGGCTACCCATATTTGAGGGCTATGGAATGACAGAATGCTCGCCCGTTATTTCTGCGGAAAACCCAGAGAACGCAAAAATGGGTTCGGTGGGCAAACCGATAAGTTGCGTGAAGGTTAAAATTTCTGATGAAGGTGAAATTCTTGTTAAAGGTGAAAGCGTATTCAGCGGCTACTTTAACCGCCCAGAATTAAATTCAGAAATTTTTACAGAAGATGGTTTTTTCCACACAGGCGACAAAGGTCGCATAGACGAAGACGGCTATATATGGATAACAGGGCGATTGAAGGAAATGTTCAAAACCAGCACAGGCAAATATGTGAGCCCAATTCCAATAGAGCAGGCGCTTTGCCAAAGTACTTCTTTAATAGAAGCTGCGCAGGTTTTTGCAGAAGGAAGAAAATTCACATCTGCTCTTTTGTTTTTGAATGTGGATATAATCAAAAGTAGGCTAAAAAAGAGGAATAAGGAGTTTAATGCTGAAAAATCTCTGAAATCCAGCAGGATAAATAACTTTTTGCAAAAGAATGTGGACGCTGTGAATAGACATTTGAGCGAATGGGAAAAAATAAAAAAATGGAAAGCTGTTTTTGCCACGCTCTCAACAGAAAACGGTCTTTTAACCCCAACTATGAAACTCCGCCGCAGTGAAGTTGAAAAAACATTTGAAAACGAAATAAACGGAATGTATGAGTAAA